>CEUZ01050719.1_pt1 | contig 20031 bp, 22 predicted proteins | sample 361511 | NCBI WGS metagenome assembly CEUZ01 (sample SAMEA2622822, study PRJEB7988) | marine metagenome | biome: marine biome (ENVO:00000447); feature: surface water layer (ENVO:00002042); material: "saline water (ENVO:00002010), including plankton (ENVO:xxxxxxxx)" | depth 5 m
TTAATTAAATTTTTTAATGATTCTTAGGAGTTCTAATTTGAAAAACCTAAAATTAAAAATATTCTCGATTAGCAGAACTTTGGTAGTTTTTTTGCTTTTTAATATTTTGATTTTATCTTGCGGTCAAAGATCTACTCCTGTTGAAGACTCTATACAAGACCAAGTCCTTTATTTAGGCAATGGCACAGAACCACAAGACCTTGACCCACATATTGTGACAGGAGTGCCAGAACATAAAGTTTTACTTTCCTTATTGGAAGGTTTAGTGGTTTCTCATCCAGAGGGAAAAGGGTACCTTCCTGGAGTTGCAAAGAAATGGGAAATCTCTGATGACGGAAAGGAATATCTTTTTTATTTAAATGAAAATGCTAAATGGAGTAACGGCGCTAGAGTAACAGCAGAAGATTTTGTATATTCATGGAAAAGAATACTACTTCCAACTACTGCTGCTCAGTATGCCTACATGTTGTATGTTTTAGAAAATGCTGAAGATTTTAACAAGGGGAAGATACAAGATTTTTCTAAAGTTGGAGTAAAAGCAATCAATGATTCTACCCTAAAAGTTACATTAAGAAACTCCACACCTTATTTCCTTTCGCTACTAGTGCATTACTCAACTTGGCCGGTTTATAAACCTATCATTGAAAAGTTTGGGGAGATTGATTCCAGAGGAACTGAATGGACAAGACCTGGAAACTTTATAGGAAATGGCCCCTATGTTTTAGAAGAATGGAAATTAAATGACGTCATTATCGTCAAGAAGAACCCTTATTATTGGGATAAAGATACTGTAAGTATTAAAGAGATTAGATTTTTTGCAAGCGATAATGAAACCTCAGAAGACTTAAGATATCGTTCAGGTATGCTGCATTATTTAAATACAATAAAAGTAACTAAGATTCAGTCTTACAAAGAAAGCTACCCAAAACAAACTAGAATAGAACCTTATTATGGTACTTATTACTACCGTATTAATGTTACTAAAGATGAATTAAAAGATAAAAAAGTAAGACAAGCTCTTTCTCATGCAATTAATAGAAAAGAAATAGTTGAAAAAGTTTCTAGAGGAGAACAAATTCCTGCATTCTCATTTACTCCGCCAGATCCTGTTAATTTCTATCCTTCTACACAAATTGAATTCAATCCCAAGAAAGCAAGGAAATTATTTAAAGAGGCTGGATTTTCTGAAAGCAAAAAGTTTCCTAAAATAGAAATTCTCTACAATACTAGCGAGGGTCATCAAAAGATAGCAGAAGCTATTCAAGCAATGTGGAAAGAGAATCTCAACATAGATGTAGAGCTGGTTAACGTAGACTGGAAGACTTACCTTGATAGGCAAAAGAATTTAGATTTCTATATATCTAGAGCAGGCTGGATAGGCGATTATCCCGATCCAAATTCATTCTTGGATATGATGCTTTCAGGAGGTGGGAATAATCAAACAGGATGGAGTAACCTTGAATATGACAATTTGATAAGAAAAGCCGCTGAAGCAACTTCAACAGAAGAAAGATACAAGTATTTTGATAAAGCTGAACACATTCTTATTGACGAATTACCCTTAATTCCTATTTACACTTATACTAGAGTTTACATGCTTCACCCTTATGTTAAAGGTTGGCATCCCACAATTCTGGATACCCATCCATACCAATTTTTATCTTTAGAACCCTAAATAGATTAACCTAAAATGGTAGGCTTAATTTTCAATAGACTGTTAGTAGCAATTCCAGTCTTGCTAGCAGTGATCACTATTACTTTCCTAATGATCCATTCAGCTCCAGGAGGCCCTTTTGATTATGACAGAGTTGTTTCTAGTGAAGTTATGCAACAACTTAATCAGAAATACAATTTAGATGCCCCTTTATATGAACAGTATTTTGATTATTTATCTAATTTACTTAGAGGAGACTTAGGTCCTTCGTTTAGATATCCAGGGAGAACTGTTAATGAAATGATTTTTTCAGGTCTTCCAATTACTTTTGAATTGGCTCTTTACTCTATAGCTTTTGCTATCTTGCTAGGAATCTGCTTTGGTTCAATGGCAGCACTAAAAAGGAATACATGGTTAGATTATTTACCTATGACAATTTCCATGGCAGGAATTTGTATTCCTTCAATAGTTCTAGGCCCCCTTCTTTCTTTGGTATTTGGTATTTGGCTAGGTTGGCTACCAGTTTCTGGATGGATAGATGGTATACCAGAGAGCAAGATTCTACCCGTTATAACCCTTGGAACTGCATATGCAGCTTACTGTGCAAGATTAAGCAGAGGAGGAATGCTGGAGGTTTTAGGGCAAGACTATATTAGAACTGCTAGGGCCAAGGGTCTATCTGAATTTAGAGTTGTTGTTTTTCATGCCTTAAGAGGAGGTTTGATTCCTGTAGTGTCCTTCTTGGGACCAGCTATAGCAGGTCTTTTAGCCGGATCATTTGTTGTAGAAACTATTTTTAATATTCCTGGATTAGGAAGGTTTTATGTCCAAGCAGCTTTTAACAGGGACTACACTATGATACTAGGAACTACCATCTTCTTTTCTTTCTTAATTATTATTTTTAATCTTTTAGCTGATATTGTTGGGGCTGCTATGGATCCCAGAGTAAGGGAAGATAATTCAAAATGAATGAGTTAGTTAGCACTTCAAATCTGTGGAGAGATGCACTAAGGAGGTTAAAAGCAAATAGATTAGCTTTAGCAGGTGCAATTTTTGTATTTGTTCTAATCTTATTAGCTTTACTTACCCCTTTTATAGCTCCTTACGAATATGATTTCCAAAATAGAGGCTTAAGCTCTTCTGGCCCTTCTTTGAATCATTGGTTAGGAACAGATTATTTAGGAAGAGATTTGTTAACTAGAATGCTTTACGGAAGTCGCATATCTCTTCTAGTTGGTTTTGTTGCAACGTTTGTTGCCTTAATAATTGGAGTTAGCTGGGGAACTGTTGCAGGATATTTAGGAGGCAGAGTAGATTCTTTGATGATGAGAATAGTTGATGCCCTTTATGGAATACCTTTTATAATTTTAATTATTTTACTAATGGTGGTTTTTGGAAGAAACTTAGTATTAATGTTTCTAGCCATTGGGGCAGTAGAATGGCTCACGATGGCAAGAATTGTTAGGGCCCAAGTCACAAGTTTAAGAAGAACTGAATTTGTGTTAGCAGCTCAAGCAATGGGTGTTAGTAGTATTTCCATCATGACCAGACATTTATTTCCTAACACTCTAGGACCAGTAATTGTTTATGCAACTTTAACGGTACCTCAAGTAATGCTACTTGAAGCATTCTTAAGTTTTCTTGGTTTAGGAGTTCAAGCTCCTATGAGTTCCTGGGGTTTGTTAATAAGAGATGGAGCTGTATCAATGGAAGAAAGCTGGTGGCTTCTAGTATTTCCTGCAACAGTATTTTCTATAACATTATTTTCTTTAAATTTCTTAGGTGATGGCCTAAGGGATGCATTAGATCCTAGATCTAACTAAATCTAATTTACAGTTAAAAAAAAGTTTAAAGAAAGAATTATTTTCCCACTCCAGCATCTAGAATTATTTTAAGGACTTGACCAGGATAAATAATCTCTGCAGGTTTGATTTCGTTCCACTTCTCTATATCTTTTACTCTTATAGAAAACCTAGAAGCTATTCTTGATAAAGTATCACCTGACTTTACTGGGTATAGTAAAGTTCTTTTCTTCTTATTAGGAGGTTTACCTCTAGCTCTTTCGTATTTAGAGAAAATCTTTATTTGCTGTCCAATTTGCAGAGGTGTCTGAAGGTTTACACTATTCCACAAGGTCAGATCACGGATTGATACATTAAACTTTTTTGATATAGCCCAGAAAGAATCTCCTTTAACTACAGTATAATTCTTTACTCTAGGGATAGAAGTCTTCGCCCATGCGGGTCCCCTTGGAACCATTATCTCATCTCCTGCTATTATTAGATCTTCTTCCATTTGATTTATTTCTTTTAGAACATTTAGTTCAATACTGTATTTTTTTGCTATTAAAGTTAGGTTGTCTCCTTTCTTGATCTTATACCTATCCCATTGGACTAGAGAAGATTTTTCCATAGAAGAGAGCTGGGTCTCAAATCTATCACCTATCCCTGAAGGTAATAGTAAGTAATGAGGACCACTAGGGTCAGTAGCCCATTGATTAAATCCAGGGTTGAGTTCATATAATGTTTCGGGAGTAATTCCAGCTAAATCTGCTGCTTGCATCAGATCAAGTTGATTAGGAGTGTTAACTTTTACGAAGTAGGGTCTGTTTGCTATGGAAGGTAAATTTACTCCAAAAGATGATGGGTCTTTGATGAGTTCACATAATACTAATAATTTAGGTATATATGCTTCAGTCTCTTGAGGTAGGTCTAAAGACCAAAAATCTGTAGGTTTACCAAGAGAATTATTTTTTCTTATAGCCTTTTGTATTCTTCTGGGACCTGCATTATATGCTGCTAAAGCTAACAACCAGTCTCCATCAAATCTTTTATGAAGAGAAATTAAGAATTGGTATGCAGCATCAGTAGAAGCTATTACGTCTTTTTTCCCATCGTACCACCAGTTTGATTTTAACCCCCATTCTTTACCTGTAGCGGGAAGGAACTGCCAAATTCCCGTGGCTCCATAAAAAGATTGAGCATAAGGGTCAAATCCACTTTCAATAAAAGGGACTAATGCTAATTCTATGGGTAAATTTAATTCTTCTGCTCTTTTCACAGTATGAAAAAGATACCTTTGCCCAGTTCTGCTAATTCTATTAACTGTATGTTGATTATCTTTATACCTTTTTCTATATCTTTCTGCTTCGCTAAAATCATCAGGTAATTTCACCGTTAAACCAACCCTAACCCTTTCCCATAAATCTAAATAGGTTTCATTCAAAATTTGTTGTTCTTCTAAAGATGTTTTATCCGTTAGCTCAGGATTGTGAGAATTAATAGCTGTACAAGCACTCAGTACCAAAAAAATGTAAAAGGGTCTTTTAATTAATTGCATTTCAGGAATTATCTTTCCAACCCCTAACAGCTGCAAAGACATCTACTGGATCTTCAATATCTTTACCAGAGAAATTTTTTACAGCTTTTACAACAGCATCCTCACTACATCTCATGAAAGGATTTGTTTTTTGCTCTAGCTCTATCGTAGAAGGCAAGGTTATTTCTTTTCTACTTCTTTTTTCTTTTACTTCATTCAATCTATCTTTAACACTTTGATTGTTTGGTTCAACTTTTATAGCAAACTTAAGATTTGATTCAGTATATTCGTGTCCACAATAGACCTGAGTATTTTTAGGCAATCTATAATAGATTCCTATAGATTTATACATCTCAGCAGGAGTACCTTCGAATATCCTGCCACAACCAGAAGCAAAAAGAGTATCGCCGCTAAACAATATAGGAGGTGAATTTTCTTCACAGTAATAACCCAATTGATCATCGGTATGTCCTGGAGTAGCTATTGCTATAAATTTTTTACCAAATACTTCTACCTCATCTTGGTCACTCATAGGATTTGATATACCCTGAATATGACCTCCTGCTGGTCCATAAACAGAAGGTTTATATTTTTTTACAAGATCTAAAATACCTCCACTATGATCAAAGTGGTGATGAGTTATAAGGATTTTTGTGAGGTTAAGTCCTTTCTCCTCAAAGGTTTTTATAACTGGTTTAGGATCTCCAGGATCTACAACTATAGCTTCCTTACCATTGACTATTGTCCAAATATAATTGTCGTCAAAAGCAGGAATAGCAAATATATCTAGCATATTCATTAAAAAATAATATGATTTTACACTTGTACATATAAAATTAGCTATTAGAAGAAAACTTGTCTTAATCTTTTTTTACATATGAATCAAGTAGAGATTTTTACAGATGGTGCTTGTAAGGGGAATCCAGGAGCAGGAGGATGGGGCGCAATCATCAGAATCAATGGAGAAGAAAAGTATCTCCACGGAGGTTCAAAAGATACAACTAATAATAGAATGGAGCTTACAGCAGCTATAAAAGCTTTAGAAGCACTTAGTGAACCTTCAATAGTTGTTCTCACTACCGACTCAGAATACCTAAGAAAAGGTATAACGGAATGGATGATGACATGGAAAGCAAGAGATTGGAAAACATCAGCTAACAAGCCGGTCTTAAATAAAGATTTATGGTTAGCATTGAACGAATTAACCGCTAAACATACTATCTCTTGGGAGTGGGTTAAGGGTCATAGTGGTCATAGAGAAAATGAGATAGCTGACATGCTTGCAAATAAAGGAATAGAAGAACTTTAGATTATGTTAAGACAAATTATATTGGACACAGAAACAACAGGCTTAGATGTAAAATCTGGTCACAGAGTTATTGAAATTGGTTGCATAGAGCTGGTTAATCGCCGTTTTACTGGTGAAGAATTTCATTCTTATCTTAATCCAGACCGAAAGATCGATGAAGGAGCAGAAAAAGTACATGGTCTCACATTAGATTTTCTTAAAGATAAACCTCGTTTTAATGATATCTTTGATAATTTCAAAGACTTTATTAAAGATAGTGAGTTACTTATTCATAATGCAGAATTTGATATAAGCTTTTTAAATCATGAGATAGGTTTATTATCAGGTAATCATCCAGTTATGTTAGATATAGTTGATAAAGTGACAGATACTCTTCAGATAGCTAGGGAAAAGCATCCTGGACAAAGAAATAGTCTTGATGCTTTAGTTCAGAGATACGATATAAAGGGGTATGACAGGGAATTACATGGAGCTTTACTTGACTCTAAGATTCTGGGAGATGTTTATTTATTAATGACAGGAGGTCAGGGTGATCTGCTTTTTCAGAAACCAGATTCTTCTGAACAAGATTTAACTAAAAATAAAAAAGATATGAATGAGTCACTCTCATTAGGTCAAATAGCAACAATAAAGACTTCTGAAGCTGAGGAGCAGGTACATTTAAACTATCTAAAAAAGATGCAAGAAGAAACCGGCAAGAAACCCCTGTGGTTAAAAGAGCAAAAGGATAATGGGAACAGTTAGTAGGTTTGCACCTAGTCCTACTGGTTATCTCCATATTGGAGGCTTGAGGACAGCTATTTTTGCTTGGTTGTTTGCTAAAGCTAACAAAGGAAAAGTTCTACTTCGATTTGAAGATACAGATCAAGAGAGGTCAAAAGAAGAATTTACTAAATCTATTATGGAAAGTTTTTCTTGGATGGATATAGATTTTGACGAAAAGCCTTATTTGCAGTCCAAGGCAAAAGAAAGACATATAGAAGTAGCAGAAAATTTATTGAGAGATGGAAATGCCTACTATTGTAGCTGCACTAATGAAAGGTTAGACGACTTAAGAAAAGAGCAAATGAAAAAAGGACTTAAACCAAAGTATGACAGGAAATGTAGAGACTTAAATTTAAAACCTGATGCAAATCATGTAATTAGATTTAAAAACCCCATAGAAGGAGAGGTAAGCTTTAAAGATTTAGTGAGAGGTCAAATCTCTTTCTCTAACGATGAACTAGATGACCTTATATTAGTAAGAAATAATGGTTTACCTACTTATAATCTCTGTGTGGTGGTTGACGATGTAGATATGGGAGTTACACATATTATCCGGGGAGAAGATCATATAAATAACACTCCTAGACAATTAAATATACTTACTGCTTTGAAGGAGAGTCTACCTCAATATGGACATGTTCCAATGATTCTTGGAGAGGATAAAAAGAGGATGTCTAAGAGGCACGGAGCGGTTAATGTAATAGAATTCAAAGAGCAAGGTATTCTCCCTGAAGCCCTATTAAATTATCTAGTTAGGTTGGGATGGTCTTTAGGAGATAGGGAATTATTTTCTAAGGCTGACCTGATAGATAATTTTCAGAAAGGAAGAATTAATAACTCCCCAGCTATTTTTTCTATGGAAAAACTTCTATGGTTTAATAAAGAATATTTATCTAGCTTAGACTTTAGTGACCTAGAAGAAAAAGTGTCAAAATTTGCAAAAAGTTTTTCTCAAAAATCTGAGTATTCCAGGCGTGTTTTACATTTGATAAGAACTAGATGCTCTACCTTAATTGATTTCCAAAGAGAATCTCATTACTTTTTTAATGATGTATCGCACTTTGAAGAGAATTTAGTTAAAGAAGTTTTTACTGAAGAAAGCAAAGAAATTCTATCAAAGCTCCTAAAAAGTTTAGAGCCCTTAGACAGTTGGAAATCAGAGGAGATTCAAAAAATAATTAATCTTCTAAAAGAAGATTTAGGGGTAGGCATGCCTCAAATAGGCAAACCACTTAGACTAGCAATCGCAGGTACTTTAAGCTCACCTTCCATAGATGAGACGGTAGAAGTATTAGGCAAAGAAAAAGTTATTTCTAGATTGGAGCAGGCCTTAGATAAGTTCTCATAAAGTTTCCAAGAATTTATCTATTTCTTTCCATGTTTCATTCCTAATTGAATCTTTTTCCATAAGCAGTTCATGTTCTCCTTTTATATTAGCTATAGAGATATTTTTAATTCTGCTACACATTTCTTGATTTTTTATTACGTTAACCAACTTATCCTTTGAAGCGCTTAACAGAAGAGAGGGAATAGTGATTAATTTAGTCCAATTAGATTTATAGAGATTTCTAGTTTTTTTAATAGATTCGTGTCCCCAACCTATAGAAAGGGCACCAACAGCTAATTTTTCATTTTTTTTGATTAGATCCCCGCTTCTTTTATACCTTGCTAGATCAGAAGTTACTACATTCTCTTCAAAAGGAATTTCATGCCAACCCTTTCTGTTTTTCCAATCAGGAGTTGGGAAGGCTTTATCTCTAAATCCTATTTTAGACAACTCCCCTATCGCTAGGATTGTTAATTCCAGTAATTTGGGCATTTTAATTGATAGCATAGGAGCACATAGAATTATCGCATCGAAGATATCTGGTTTTTGCGAAGCTAAAGATGCAACCAAGCAACCTCCCATCGAATGTCCCATACCTATCCAAGGTTTAGGGCATTTATCAATATAGACATTTTTAAGGATTTCTTCGAATTCGATTTCATAATCAGAAAATTTATTAACATGACCAATAAAGGGGTCAGAACTTAATCGGCCTGATAAGCCTTGTCCTCTCCAATCAAACATAGCAACACAATATCCCCTATCAATAAATTCTTTGACCACTTCATAATACTTTTCTATGAATTCTGTCCTGCCTGATTGCAGGATTATTGTTCCTAGATTACTTTGTTTATTCCAGATACAGACTCTAATCTTAACCCCATCAAAAACTGGATAATAAAAAATTTCATAACCTTGAGGTGCTTTGAAATCATCTAGTTCTATTAGCTCAGCTTTCTGAAATGTCATAATTGGATTAAAATCTTATGTAAAACGGTATAAGAATAATTTACAAAATAATTTAAGCCAAATCTTTTATATGAATATTCTCAAGAGTATAAGTTTTTTTATTTGTCTACTTCTATTAAGTAGGCTAATTCCTCATCCTCCGAATTTTACTCCTATTATTGCAGGTATTATCTTCTTGCCTTTCATGATAGGCGATAAACGAATGGTGCTTTTTATACCAATCTTAATTATGTTTATTTCAGATTTGATTATAGGTTTTCATAATCATATGATTTGGACTTATACGTCTTTTCTTTTAATAAGTCTGGGTGTTGTCTTGTACTTTAAAAAGACCTTCAAAAATATCTTCTTTTTATCAATTCTTTCACCTTCGTTATTCTTTCTCTTAACAAATTTTGGTGTTTGGCTCACCTCTTCTTTTTATACTAAAGATTTTTTAGGCTTAATGGAGTGCTATTTTGTGGCACTTCCTTTTTATGCAAACAATCTAACCTCAACTATCTTATTCCTCAGCGGTTTTATTCTTGCTTACACGTTTTTTGATAACAGAAAGATTAGAGTAAATTTATAAGAGGTAAGTATTATGGAGTATTCTCAGATTCTTTATGAAACCAAGGGCCCTGTAGCTCTAATTACACTAAATAGACCAGAAAAACTAAATGCTTGGACACCCACTATGTGTGAAGAACAGGCTCAAGCCATAGAACGTGCCAATAAAGATAAATCGGTAGGAGCTATCATAATGACGGGTGCAGGAAGAGGTTTTTGTGCAGGAGCTGATGTTCAAGACACTTTTCAAACTAGGATAGATGGAGAAGATCCAGGTAATGATACTGCCGGGGGATCAGGCGGTATGCCGGCTGGAGTTGACTGGCTAGAAATAATAAGGGAATCAAAACCCATAATAGCTGCTGTTAACGGCGCTGCGGTTGGTATTGGGATAACGATGATTCTTCCTTTTGATATTATTATTACCACTGAGAGAGCTAAATTTGGACTTGTTTTTATAAAAATGGGCATAGTACCAGAACTAGCTTCTACTCATTTTCTTGTAAGCAGAGTAGGGTGGGGACGTGCAAGTGAGATGATGCTTTCAGGAAAACTATACACAGGTGAGGAAGTTCATAATTTTGGATTAACTGAGCATTTAGTTGATGAAAATAGTCTTATGGAAAAAAGTTTTGAGATAGCTAATCTTATTGCTAGTAACCCTGATAAACAATTGAGAATGACTAAACATTTATTAACGGAAAATGCTGTTACCACAGATTTAAAGGGTGCAGAAAAGCTAGAAACCAAACTTCTTCAAGAGTGTTGGGAAACAGAAGAACACAAAGAAGCTGTTTCAGCTTTCTTAGAAAAAAGAGAACCTAAATTCAGGTAAGCTTGTAAATTACTGACTAAGAATCAAAAAGACGCTAAATGAAGATAGATTTCTTTAATAACGAATTTGATATATCTCAAGAAGTCTTAATTTTGGATAAATCTGATGGTCATGTTTCTAATTTCGGTAAACAGTGGGAAGAATATGTTGATGTCCAAGTTGATAGTAAAAATAATTTTGATATATCCAAAGAATATCTAGAAGATCTCTTGTTTGGAAATCTCGATATTCTCAAAGGAAAAAATGTTTTAGAGGTCGGTTCTGGTGCAGGAAGATTTACTGAACATATCTGTAAATATGCTGATCGTTGTGTTTCGGTAGATCTATCTTCAGCTATTTTTCATAATGTAGCAGCTTCAGAAAAAAACGTCACAAGAATAAAAGCAGACTTTCTAAAACTCGATCCCAAAGAAAAATTTGATGTAGTTATTTGCAGAGGAGTTTTGCAACATACACCAGACCCTAAGAAGTCAATATTAAAATTGCATGATTTTATTTCACCTGATGTAGGTCGTGTTTATTTTGATATTTATCCTATGCCTAAAGTAGGAAAATTACATCCAAAATATTGTTTTTGGAGACCATTATTCAAGACCTTTATTAGCTATGAGAGTTGTAATGATTTTCTTAAAAGGCACATAAAGTCTTTATTAAAGATCAAAAGAACTATTAAAAAAATGATGTTTGGGTCTGATTTTCTTTCAGATAGTTTTATTCCAGTTTGGGACTACAAAGGTAAGATTGATTTAGATAATGATCAATTAGAAATCTGGGCTATATTGGATACTTTAGACGGTCTTTATGCGCAGTTTGACTATCCTATGAGTAATAAATCAGTAACATCTCTAATTAATCAAAACGGAATAGATTTACAGCAGACTGACAAGACAAGAAATTTTTTTAAAACGTCAGTCTCTGCTTAAGTGGGGCTATAGCTCAGCTGGGAGAGCACTTGCGTGGCACGCAAGAGGTCGTCGGTTCGATCCCGACTAGCTCCACCACTTACTCAGATTTGTATTAATGCTCAAATCTGCTAGAAAGACAGTTTGTTTAGTTAGAGATAAAAGTAGAAATGAATAACTCAATATCATTAATAGGTATGGCAGGGGCTGGTAAATCATCTATAGGGAAAAAACTGGCTAAACATTTAGAATTTCATTTTGTAGATAGTGATTTACTTATTGAAGAAAAATACGGTAAATCTTTGCAGGATATTCTTAACCAGAATGGAAATAAAAAATTTAAAGAAATTGAAGAAAACACTTTACTCTCTGTGGAATTTAACCAAATTGTTTTAGCTACAGGAGGTAGTGCTGTGTTTTGTGATAATGCTATGGAGTACATTAAAGGAAATTCTAAGGTGATATATCTTGAAGTACCTTATGAAGATATATTATCTCGCGTATCAAATTTTTCTGAGAGAGGTTTACTTAAAAGATTAGATCAAACTATTCAGGAAGCATACAAAGAGAGAGAAGGACTGTATGAGCAGTGTGCAGATTATATTGTTCAAAACAACGGAAAAATTGACTCTTGTTTAAAGAAAATACTCAGTTTGATTAAACATTTTTAAGGAACCTTGTAACCTTTAATCAATGACCATAAGGTCTTCTGCAATTAACACTTCTCCATCATAATTATCTTTTACTTCTTTAAGAATTTTTTCTCGGGTAGATCCCCAAAATAGAATATGTGAAAGTACTAATTTTTTAGGAGTTGTTTTCCTAGCTAACTCAGCCACTTCTATTGTAGAGGTGTGATGTGCCTTGTGGTAGATTTGCCATTCCTTTGTTTTTTTTAAGAACCCTTCAAGAGAATAAACCTCATGTACCAAGATATCTACGTTGTAGGCATATTTCTCAATCGTTTTAGAAGGGCCAGTGTCTCCAGAAAAAACTATGGTTTTGTCTTTAGTCTGAAATCTAAAACCAAAAGAATCTTCTAATTCTCCGTGATTTACTAAAAAAGCTTCAACTGTGAGGTGGTCATTTTTGAAAACCACACCTTCAAAAAGTTGGTTAAATGTTACTTTATAGCCTCGATCGTTTGATGGCTGGCTACCATTTATTCTGTAATCAATGTCCTCTTTGTAAGCTTCAGAGACTGAATTGACCATTGCTTGTAAGCCTTTAGGTCCATAGAGTTTTAACTTATTATTCCTGCCTAAAACCCATGGAGAAAGAATAAGATCTGCTAAACCCGCCGAATGATCTGAATGTATATGGGTTAGAAAGGCATATTCTAAATTAGCTGCATTTAAAGAAGAAAATGGTCCTCCCCAATCCGTAGATAAAGCGGCAGCCCTCCTTATAACTCCAGGACCAAAATCTATTAAGTAAGCAGTTTCATCAACAATTACAGCGTAAGCAGATGCCGATCTTTCCGGATTGGGGTTTGGGGTTCCTGATCCTAGTATTATTAATTTGGTCTCAGCTGAGCATGTAAAAGATAACAAAAGAGAGAAAAAAAGTAAGATTTTCATTATTTAATTCTAAACCAAAGGTAGTTATATTTAGAAATATAACTGATATGAAATAAAGAGATCTTTTATGACTTTAATAATATTTCTCTGGGAGTCTTTGAGGTAATTGAAGTTATTAGAAAAAAGCTAAGAAGAGTTATTATTATTAATCCAGAAGCAGGACCTAATAGCCATATGGAGTAATGAAAAGCAGGAGAAACTTCAAATATTCTACTTTCTAGGAAATAAAGACATGCTTGTGCTAATGATGAAGCAAGAATACCTGAGATAGTTCCGATACAAGCAAACTCTATTATGGTTGATTTTTGTAGCAAAGAAGTTTCGGCCCCTAAAGTTCTTAGTATCCCAGATTGGTGTAATCTCATTTTGAAGCTATCTTGTATAGTCGCTATTGTCAGCAAGCAAGCTGCTATAACTGTCAGAGCTAATATTACTTGTAAAGCTTTAGAAACTTGTTCAATAATATCACTAACTTGTTTCAATAGGGCGTCTATAGATAGTAACGATACTGTCCTGAATTCAAGCATGAAATTACTAACAATACTCTCTTTACTTTTAGGAACATAAAAAGCGGTTATATAAGTGGAAGGGGTATTTGCAAGTAAAGAGGGATGGCCTATTAAAAAGAAATTAGGTGTAAAACTTTCCCAATTAACTTTTCTTACATTCTGAATAAAAGTTCTTTTGACCTTTCCTGCTGTCTTAAGATGAATAATATCTCCTACTTTTAAGGAATATCTTTGTGCAATTTCTTCAGAGACTGAAAGACCATTAGTCTTTGTATCATCAAACCAAACACCCTCCACAATCTCATTTGTGTCGGGCAAGATTGTAGTCCATGTAATATTAAAGGTTCTATCAATAGGGACACTATGAGATTCCAAGCCTTCCTTATTTTTATCTTTAATTAATCTAGCACTCGCAATTGGATAGAATGGATTAATTTTAATACCATTATTTTTCAAAAAAGAAGTAATGGGTTCTAGTTCTAATTCTGTGATATTAATAGCAAAATTATTTGGAGAATCATCAGGAAGACTCTCCTCCCAAGACAAAATAAGATCACTTTTAATACTGAAAGCAATCAAGCTTAATCCTATAGCGATTGTAAAGGCTATTATCTGTAGGGCATTTTGATATTTTCTTCTGTGCAATTCTTGCCAAGCTAATTTTAAGAAGCTTTCAGCACCAAGTCCTATAAGGTTATTTTTACGAAAGAGAATGAAGACAATGGAAATTCCTATTAAACATGCTCCAATAATTACGAAAAACATTATTGAAGAAAGAAGTAGATCTTTTGTGTAAAGGAGAAGTAAAAAAAACATTGCAGCAAGGGGTACCAAAGTAAAAAATATAGAATTGAAAGAAAAGTCACTTTTTTCTTTACGAAGTATTGCTAAAGGAGAAATATTTACCAGTTTAACTAAATAAGGAAGACAAAAACCAGTTAAGCAAATAATTACTGTTAGAGCTGAAATAATTAAAGGATTAATTCCAGCTTTTGGAAGATTAGTAGGAAAATAGTCTTTTAAAAGAGTAACAAAGAATTCTTGTATAAACCAACCAATTCCTATTCCTATAGCAATTGAAATCATAGCTAATTCAAAAAATATCAAGACATAAAGAGATTTGATTTCAAAAGAACTGCTACCAAGAGATCTCAGAATAGCTACATATTTGCTATGTCGCCTAACAAATCTTTGAGCGCTAAGTGCTATTGTGAAGGCAGCCATCAATACTGCTAAAACACCTCCTAACAAAAAGAAGTTATTAGATCTTTTTGAAGCACTTCCTACTGATGCCTCTTCACTACCCACTTCGGTAACTCTGTCACCAGCTTTTTTTATTTCTTCTAATTTATTTTTCAAAGGTAGGATTTCTTCTTTTTCTCCTACAAATAGATATTCATACCTCACTCTACTACCTGGTTGGATGATATTAGTTGCAGGAAGGTCAGCTACATTCATGATGGCCTTAGGAGCGAAAGCAAAACTACTTGAAGCTCGATCAGGCTCAGCTAATAGAATATTACTTACAGTCAATTCAGTATTTCCTATCTCTACTGTGTCGCCAATTTCAATTTCTAGCAATTGTTGTAGTCTCTTGTCAATAAACACAAAGCCCTTTTTAGGATTAAGATTAATTTGATCATTTTTTATAGTTGCTTCTTCAAGTGTTAACTGACCTAAGAGAGGATAGGAATTATCAACAGCTTTAATAGAGCTAAGTTGCATTCTATTTTTTGAAGAAAGCATGGATGCAAATGATGTTATTAAAGTAGAATTTATTTCATTGTTGTTAATTCCTTCTAACTCCTTCTCATTTAACTCTTCATTAGAGTCATATTTTAAATCTCCTCCCAAGAATTCTCTGGTTTCTAAGAATAAAGCTTGTTGTAAACGATCAGAAAAAATTGATATACAAGAAACCGAAGTCACTGAAAGAACAATAGCAGCGAACATAACGGTTAGTTGGCCAGATTTAAGTTCTCGCCATAATAATTTAAAAGATAAAGCAAATAACATAATTAAATGATCTTCCCCTCTTTTAACTCTATTTGTTTATCACATTTTTGAGCTAGATCTATATCGTGGGTAACTACTATTAATGAGTTAGAACTTTCTTCATAGACCCTGAAAAACAAATCTATAATTTTTTTCCCCGTTTTGGGGTCTAAATTACCTGTAGGTTCATCTACAAATAATATTTTTGCCTTACAGGCAAATGCTCTTGCGATAGCTACTCTTTGCTGTTCGCCCCCAGAAAGTTGCTTGGGATAATGTTCGTATCTTTTCTCTAGACCTACTTTTTCTAAATACTCCTTTGCTAACTCTTCTGCATAAGGTAAGTTTTTAATTTCTGCAGGTAGCATCACATTCTCTAGAGCATTTAATCCTGGTAAAAGTTCAAATGATTGAAAAACAAAAGCAACTTTTTCTTTCCTTACTGCAGCCCTTTGGTCTTCATCCATTATATGGAGGGGATTTTCATCAAGGTAGACTTCTCCCGAAGTTGCTGTATCTAAACCTGCAAGAAGACTTAAAAGAGTTGATTTTCCTGATCCTGAAGGTCCAACAATAGCTAAAGATTTATCTTGTTCTAACTCAAGGTTAATATCTTCTAATATAATTAGGTTACCATCACTTGAAGGAACTTCTTTTTTTAATGATAAGGTTCTAATAATCATGGTTTTATTATTTATATGTTTTATTCCAAGTTAAATAAATACAAATTTAGTATATTCACTTTGACCATAATCCTAATGTCTTCAGGGGTTCAGTCAAAACTAGAGCGAACCATACTAATTTTAGGCGATAGTATAGGTGCAGGATATGGAATTCCTAGTGAAAATCGTTGGACCAGCACCTTGCAAGACTTACTAGACTCAACTAACACTAAAGTAAACCTAATAAATGCAAGTGTTTCCGGCGATACAACTCAGGGAGGCTTGTCTAGAGTTTCTAATTTGCTTCAAGTACATACACCTGAATTTTTAGTGATAGAACTTGGAGGTAATGATGCTCTAAGGGGATATCCTTTAGATAGAATAAAATCAAACCTTCTAGATATTACGAACATAGCAAAAAGCTATGAAGCAAAGGTTGTTATTGTTCAGATGAGAATTCCTCCAAATTATGGAATCAAATACACTACAGCTTTCGAAAATATTTTTGAGGAAGTAGCTTTACTAACTGGAGCTAACTTAATCCCCTTTATGTTAGAAGATATAGCCCTCGATAAAAATCTTATGCTACCTGATGGCATCCATCCCAATAGTCAAGCTCAACCTTTAATTGCTGAACATTTTTTTTCATACTTAAAACCAATTATTGAAATCAATTCTCAGATTAATAAAAAAAAATAGTATAGTCCTAAAAGAAAAAAAGAAGATATGGAAAGTTTGATAAGCATAGCTGAAATAATGCAAATAGCCGTTACTCCTGTTTTTCTATTGGCAGGAATAGGAGCCTTGCTAAATGTAATGGCAGCAAGACTTGGAAGAATCAAAGATAGAATGCGAGTTTTACAACAAGCCTTAGTCAATGTTGAGGGAGAAGGAAGAGATGTTCTTGAGGAAGCAACAAGAAAATTGACTAATAGAAGTAAGCTAATTTATTTATCAATTTGTACTTCTACTGCTAGTGCACTTTTCGTTTGTTTTGTAATAGTTGCCTTATTCTTAGAGAGTCTAAACCATACTGACCTTTCTCTATTAATAGCTTTTCTTTTTATTGCATGTATGGCTTTTCTGATTCTCTCTTTAACTGCCTTTGTAAGTGAAGTATTTATAGCAACTAGATCTATTCACAGGAGATTGGTGGACAGCGAAGTGGTTATTGCAGAACACCACAAAAAAAGTAATTAAGAGTTTTTTAATTTATTAAATGAGTTAGAGAGTTAGCTGTTACTTTTTTGGGGATCTTTTCTGAATTTGGCATTCCTCTTTCGATCATAAATGGCATCAGGGCTTCGATTGCTTTAGGTTCATCAAAATGGCAAATACTTGGATACATATGATGCATAGCATGTATTTGCATGGAATGATTTAAAAATCTAGGCATTCCGTTACTCCAAAATCTTGTATCTAGGTATCTACCTTTAGGAAGTTTGTTGTGGGGCTCCATCGAGAAGATAATACCTAGATAAGAGGTTGCTAACTTTCTTGGAAGCCACCATAGGAACAAGGTCTCTAGAGGATAAAATACCGCGACAACCATTTGAGAAAAGAAGAACAGTAAAGAAAATAATCCTCCCCTCTCCATAGCTAGTTTAAAAGAAGGATCCTCTTGAGAAAACTTTTCTACCATTTTTAAAAGTTTTCCATCATTGCCAGTTTGAAAATGTATATTCAGAGCTGATTGGCGCCAATTATTAACATGGGTATGTTCGTAATCTGGGTCCTTTTCAGGATCGTTGGTATGGGCGTGATGTTTTAAGTGAGTAGCCTTTAAGATGTCATGGGATTGAGCCAAGGGAATCAGAGAAATTTGCCCTACAACAGAATTCAACCAGATTAAGTTCTTATGCCTTCCTGAGAGGTGACCATGCTGACCTGCATGAGAAGGCAAGTAAGCAAAGGCTGTTGTTATAGTCGTCAAGAAGAAACCAATCCACAGAGGAATTATGCTTTGAACCACTAATGACCAAATCACCAACCATAAAGTAAATTGTCCTAACCCAATTACAATCATTTCCCACTCAATACGACCCATAAAGGTTTTAGCAACCTTCCTTTCTTCTTCTATAGAAAGATCTTGAGAGTCCTGACTTATTAGTCTATCCATACCCAGCCTCTGTACTTAGCTAACAAGCCTAAAGTTAAACCTAAAAAATAAGCCAAAAGGGTTAAAAGTAAATCAGGTGAGTTTTGAAAAATATATGCAAAGGTTGCATTGAAAATACTTCCCCAAAAAATTACTCCAAACCAGACCAAGCCCCATGAAGTTATATGGGCCAAGAAGTTTTCTATTATTCTTTCCATTTATGCCTCTAAACAATCATCTCTAAAAAGATCAAGATTCATGCTATAAGCTTACTTTATGATATTCTTTAACGCTAATATTTAACAAAAAAATATGTATTACGTTGTTATCTTAGCTCTTGTCGTCTGGGAAATTTATTGGACAGTAAAAGCATGTTGGCTTGCAGCCAGAAATAATGATAAGGGTTGGTTTATATTTATGCTTGTTTTTAATCTTTTGGGAATACCAGAAATAATCTATATTAATAAAATAAAAAAAGAATTAGCCTTAGAAAACAGCAATCTTGATGATCAATGAAATCCTTTTTTAAGTGGACAGGTATAGCTATAGCTATACTTATAGTTGTTTCAATTTTTAGGGGCACTTATTTAGATATTTCTCGTGACAAGTTAGAAACCAAGTATGCAATAGGAAATTCTAATTTTGTTGTCTTGGATGATGGGAGCAGAATTCATTATCGAGATGAGGGCAACAAAAGCGGCTTAGCAATAGTATTGATACACGGTTTCAATGGATCCTTATTTAATTTTGAGCTTTTAGTTCCTAAGCTAGCAAAAGATTTTCGTTTGATAAGTCTCGATCTACCTGCATTTGGTTTAACAGGTGCCATACCCTCAGCTGATTACAACACAAAGAACTTTATTAAAACTGTTTTTGATCTTACAAAACGAAAAGAAATAAAAAACTTCATTGTTGTGGGCAATTCAATGGGTGGAAATGTAGCTTGGCGTTATGCTTTAAAGTATCCAAATCAAGTTAGAGGACTGGTACTGATTGCTTCGGGAGGGATTATAGAAGATGAAAATAAGTCGGGAATTAATAGCACTCAAGGAGAGACACGAGATAATTCTCCTATTGCGTGGAAGTTAATGTCCTCAGATTTAACAAAATTTATACTTAGTTATGTAACACCTAAGTTTTTCGCTTCACAAGGGTTAAAAATAGCTCTTAAAGATGAGAGGCTTGTTACTGATGCCCTAATAAACCAATTTCATGAATTAGTGTTACTGAAAGGATCGCGACAGGCAATATTATCTATGAACCGTGATGAAGAAACCCGCTTTGCCAAAGCAGAAGTTTTAAGGAATATTATTGCTCCAACCTTAATAATTCACGGGGAAGAGGATAATTTAATTAATGTTGATAGTTCTAAACTTTATCAAGAGAATATCCCCAAAGTTGAGGTTAAGATATATAGTAATATAGGGCATATGCCCATGTATGAAGATCCAGCAAGAACTGCTAATGATATTAAAGAGTTTATTAAAACTCTCACAGGAACAGACCTATGAAAAAACTGACAAAAAGAAGTATAAATTTACTGTTACTATTTTTTCCTC
>CEUZ01246731.1_pt1 | contig 19977 bp, 18 predicted proteins | sample 361511 | NCBI WGS metagenome assembly CEUZ01 (sample SAMEA2622822, study PRJEB7988) | marine metagenome | biome: marine biome (ENVO:00000447); feature: surface water layer (ENVO:00002042); material: "saline water (ENVO:00002010), including plankton (ENVO:xxxxxxxx)" | depth 5 m
GTATAGCTTTATAAGCTCCAAGCCTCATAGTTCCCCCTTTATCACTAGTCTGGTCTCTTTTTTCAATTTTATTTTCATTATTCCATTCTGTCATCAGACTGACTACTGGGTTTGTACTTGATTGAAATTCCGTTGAATTAGTATCTTCTATACCTAAAACATTTCTTGAAATTTCTATTACGCTTAATTGCATTCCTAAACAAATCCCAAAAAATGGAATGTTATTTTCTCTTGCAAATTTAATAGCTAAAATTTTACCCTCAACTCCTCTGTATCCAAAACCACCTGGTATCAAAATACCATCAACGATTTTAAGTTCCTTCATTAATTCAGTTGTTTTAATTTTTTCAGCATTGATCCAATGAATTTTTACTAAAGCATTGTTTTCAATTCCTCCGTGATTAAGCGCTTCGATAAGTGATTTATAACTGTCTTTCAAATTAGTATATTTTCCAACTACCCCAATTGTTACTTCTTTTTCTAAATTGTTAATTTTATTTGTTAAACCCTCCCAAGCCTTTATATTCAGAGGATATTTAGAAGAATCATAACCTAGGTGTTCAAGCAAAACTTTATCAAGACCAGCCTTAGAGTAAATAGATGGAACTTCATAAATCGAATTTGCGTTTAATGCAGGTATAACTGAGTCTTTTTTAACATTACAAAACTGTGATATTTTTTCAAGAGATTCAGTATTAATTTCTTTTTCACATCTACACATAATTATATCAGGTTGAATTCCTGAATTTAGCAATTCTTTAACAGAATGTTGAGTAGGTTTAGTTTTTAACTCCCCTGCTGAACTTAAATAAGGGACGTATGTCATATGAATTAGAGCTGAACAAATATTTTTATCATTTCTTATTTGTCTAATGGCTTCCAAAAAAGGAAGAGACTCAATATCTCCTACAGTACCTCCAATTTCATAAATAATGATATCCTCATCTTCAAAATTAGAATTAATAAAAAGTTTTATTTCATCAGTTACATGAGGAATAACTTGTATTGTAGCACCTAAGTAATCGCCCTTCCTTTCTTTTTTTAAAACATTTGAATAAATTTTACCTGATGAAGTACTATCTGTTTTTTTAGCAGACCTATTTGTAAATCTCTCGTAGTGTCCCAAGTCAAGATCAGTTTCTGCGCCATCATCAGTAACAAATACCTCACCATGCTGATAAGGACTCATGGTTCCTGGATCTACATTGAGATATGGGTCAAGCTTTCTTATTCTGACTTTAAAATTTCTTTGTTGAAGTAAAGATGCAACTGCTGCAGAAGCAATGCCTTTTCCTAATGATGAGGCAACACCGCCCGTAATAAATACATATTGCATTACGGATAACCCTGATACAGAATTGCCTTATTTATATCAAGCTATTTATATTAATTGTTTTCTGGAATTGCCGGTTCTTCTGATATTTCTTCTTCAGAACTGATGGAAGGTAGAGACTCTAGGACATTTTTTTCAGAGCCTACTGAGGCAAAAATTGTTAACACAACACTCATCACCATGAATAAAGTAGCTGTTAAAGCGGTCAACCTTGATAATAAATTTGCAGAGCCTCTTGGTGACATCATTCCACCCATACCTCCACCACCACCAAGACCTAAACCTTCGTTATCACTGCCTTGTAGTAAAACAAAAATTATTAATAATACTGCAAGAATTAGTTGTATGATGATTAAAGTTAACATGGCTGCACTTATATTTATAAAGTACTATAAAGCAAGAAATTAATATTGAATTATCTTTGTAAACTCTTCAGATTTTAACGAGGCACCTCCTATTAAAGCACCATCTACATTAGCTAAATCTGTAATCTCTCTGGCATTGCTAGCTTTGACAGAGCCTCCATACAAAATTTTATATTTATTAAACTTATCATTGTGATCTCTTATAAAGCGATGAGTTTCATCAATTTCTTTTATTGTTGGTGTTAAGCCAGTACCAATAGCCCAAACAGGCTCATAAGCAATAATAGTATTCTCAAAAGTTGAAGAACTTGGAATACTATTCATTAGTTGCTTTTCTAATACTGTATTAGTAATTCCTTTTTCTTTTTGCTCCAAAGTCTCTCCTATACAAATGATGGGTATAACATTATTTACAATCAATCTTTCAGATTTAAGATTAATGTCCTGATCTTTTTCTCTAAAAATCTGCCTTCTTTCCGAGTGTCCTACTATACAAAAGTTAACATTTGTTTCTATAAGTGAGCGAACTGAAATCTCACCTGTATAAGCACCCTCCTCGTGCTCAGAAACATTTTGAGCACCTAAGTAAAAACCATTTTTATTTTTTGATAAATAATCTAAATGAATTGCTGTTGGGCATATAACTACGCACTTAGAATTAGAATTGGGCAGGGATATATTAGTAATAAATTGATCAATAAATTGAAGATTTCCATTTAACTTCCAATTTGCAACAAAAAAAGATGAAAAATTAGACAATTTAAGCATAATTATTTTCCCTTATAGAAACTATTATTATAGAAGCAACATTAATTATGTTTAGGAGTCTAGGAAAATCCAAGATAGCTTTTGTCCTAGCTATTCTATTTGGAATTAGCTTATTTTTCTTTAGAGGTGGGGACCGTTACTCTGGTCTATTTGACTCAGATAATGTCGTAGCTTCTGTCTCCGGTACACCAATATCAACAACAAAATTTCTTCGAGTATTGGACATGAATATAAATCAGTATAGTCAAATGTTTGGACGTCAATTAAAAGCAGAAGAAATTCAAGCTTTTCAAATTCACTCTATGGCTCTTGGCAGTCTAATAAATAATGCAGTTTTTGAAAATGAATTTGACGCTCAAAATTTCATTATTGATGAAACAATAGTCGCATCTCAAACAAAAAAAAGGTTTCCAAATTTATATACAAAAAATAATAAAATTGATGAACTTGCCTTAAATTCATTCCTTCAGCAACAAAGATTGAAAATTGACGATTTAGTAAAAATTGTTAATTATGAAACAAGATCAAATGTTCTTGATGAGCTTTTCTTTAATGTAAATATTCCAATTAAATTTGAGAATCTTATAAATAGGCATAACAATCATTCAAGAAACTTAAGCTTAATTAAACTGAATATTAATGAGTATGAATTAAATAATTTTCAAAATCTTGATGTATCTACTAATAATCAAGAAATAATTGATTACTTCAATCAAAACATAAATTCCTACATAAATCCTGAAAAAAGAGATATCTCTTATATACTAATTGATAAAAATGATTTCGTAGATCAGTTAAAACCATCAAATTCTCAAATTGAACAATACTATAACAATAACAAGAAACTTTTTCTTCAACCTGAAAAAAGAGATTTTCTACAATTTAATTTTAAATCTTTAGAGGAGGCGACAGAATTTAAAAATAATACTGTGGCGTTAAATGCTGAAGAAGTTATACAATTCGCTGAAGAAAAAAATATAACATTTAATAATTTCACCAAAGTAGCAAAAGATGAGGTTTTAGAAGAGCTATCAGAAGTAATTTTTAAACTGCAAGAAAATAATATGTCATCAGTTATAGAAACTACATTAGCAAAACATATCGTAATTGTTAGTAAAATTTATCCAAAATTTCAAAATACTATAGAAGCTTCAAAAGACAAGATATTAGAGACTTTACTAGATGTAGAATTGTCTAACTTTATGTCTGATTTAAAGAATAAAATCAGTCAAGAAATTCTTGATGGTTTTTCATTAAATGAGATTGCAAATAATAATTCTCTTTCAATAAATACAATTAATAATGCTGAAAGAACTTTTGATACAGTGGAAGATGATCTAGCTAGAAATGAAATTGTTGCAAAAGCATTTTCATCAAATAAAGACTTTGTTAGTGATATTGAAGATATAAATAGTAGTCAATCAATCATTATCAATGTTGATAATATAATATTTGAAAAATCATATGAGTTAAATGAAGTATTTGAAAAAGTGTCTAATGATTGGATAAAATCCCTTAAAATAAAAGAGATTGAAAATTATATTGAGGAGTCTATTGCTAGTTCTAGATCATTGAAAGATGTATCAATTTATTTTAAAGCAGAGATGTCATCTATTGATTTACAACAAAATAATAACGATTACCCATCTATATTTAAAAACAAGGTGTTTGATAGTAATCTAAATGAAATATATTTTAGTACATCTGATAATGATGTATTTATAGCAAAAACTAATAACGTCACCTTTCCTGAAGATAGCAAAAATAATCAAGGCATTAACTTAAGCTCTGAATTAAGAGGTTCTTTTGGAGCTGAAATTGTAAAAAATAAAAATATTTCAACAAATGACAATTTAATACAGGCTTTAATAAGCCAATATTAATGGATGTTCAAAAAAAAAAATTTATTGAGGGCCTTGAAAAAAATCAGCCTCAGCTTTTGACCAAAAATTTAGTTGGTGATGTAGAAACTCCAATCTCATGTTTGCTCAAGATTAAAAAAAATCAAAAATATTCTTTTCTGCTTGAGTCAGTTGAGGGTGGCAGCTTACGAGGAAGATACTCTTTATTAGGCTGTGATCCAGATATTATTTGGAAAGTTGAAAATAATAAAGCATCTATAGAATACCAAGATGAAAATTATAAATATCACATTTCAAATGAACCAATTGAGTCTCTTAAAAACATAGTTGAGTTATCAAAATTTGATAAAGGAGATATAGAAGTCCCCTACCCTACACTGGTTGGATATTTAGGATATCCAATGATTAAATATATGGAAAAAATATCTTTAGAAAATGATGATAATATAAATATTCCTGATTCAGTACTAATTAGACCAAAAATTGTTGCTGTTTTTGATAACATCAAAGATACAATTACAGTCATGACTGTTGTCTATCCAAGCGAAAATAAACATTATGAAAGTCTCTATACGAAAGCACAAGAACTATTGGAAGTGAAAGTAAATCAACTGAAAGAAAATCTTGTTCAAAATTCAGCTATTTCAATTAAATCAAATTTAGATTTTAAATCTAATTATTCTAAAGACGAATATTTTTCTATAATTTCAAAAGCTAAGGAATACATTAAAGAAGGAGATATTTTTCAAGTTGTAACATCACAAAGATTTGAAACAGAATATGATCTTGAAGCAATTAGTCTTTACAGATCTCTTCGAAGGTTAAATCCCTCTCCATACTTAGTTAATTTAAATTTTAATAATATTGGTTTAGTAGCTTCTAGTCCTGAATTACTTGTTCAATTAAGAAATAAAAAAATTACTATTCGCCCAATAGCTGGAACTAGGAAAAGAGGAAAAAATGCTAATCAAGATTTAGAACTTTCTAGAGATTTGCTTCAAGATAAAAAAGAACTAGCAGAACATTTAATGTTATTAGATTTGGGAAGAAATGATGTTGGTAGAGTTTCTAGAAATCAATCAGTAAAAGTAACAGAACAAATGATTATTGAATATTATTCACACGTTATGCATATAGTTTCTAATGTCGAAGGAGTGATAGATGAAAAATATGATGCTGTAGATGCTCTTAAAGCTGGCTTTCCTGCTGGAACAGTGTCTGGTGCTCCAAAAATTCGAGCGATGCAAATTATTGAAGAACTTGAAAACCTAAATAGAAGTTTTTATGCTGGTTGTATGGGTTATTTTGACTCTAATGGGGATATGGACACATGCATCAGTCTAAGAAGTGGATTAGTTAAAAATGGTAAATTATTCATTCAAGCTGGAGGCGGAGTTGTGTATGACTCAAACCCTGAAGATGAATATCAAGAAACAATTAACAAAGCCAGCGCTCTAATGGCAGCGGCAGAAGACTCTTATAAATATAATTCATGATACTTCTAATAGATAATTATGATAGCTTTACATATAATGTTAAGCATTATTTTAGTGAAATTGGAGCAGCCGTAGAAACATATAGAAATGATGCAATTTCAATTGAGGATATTATCAAACTTCAGCCAAAAGCAATTGTACTATCACCAGGACCATGCACACCTAATGAAGCTGGTATTTGCTTGAAATTAATTGAAGAATTGCAAAATAAATTTCCAATATTAGGCATTTGTTTAGGGCATCAATCTATTGGTCAAGCTTTTGGCGCTAAAATAATTAAATGTGAAGAAATTATGCATGGAAAAATAGACGAGATGCAACACTATAATCATGAAATATTTAGCAATATTGAGAAAAATTTTTTGGCTACAAGATACCATTCCTTAGTTATTGATCCAAAAACATTACCATCAGATTTTAAAATAACTGCTGAGACTAAAAATAAAATAATTATGGGTATAGCCCATGTTAATTTGCCCATTTATGGTTTCCAGTTTCATCCAGAAAGTATAGGGACTGATATTGGAAAAACTCTGCTGTCAAATTTTTTAAACCTAATCAATTATGGAAATTAATACTATTAAAAACAAACTTTTTGTACAGCAAGATTTAACAGTAAACGAGTCGGTTGATCTTTTTGAATTAATAATGAATGGAAAATTAAGTGAAATCGATATTTCAGCTATTTTAATTGCTCTTAAACTTAAAGGAGAATCTAAAAATGAAATATTGGGAGCTGCAAAAATAATGCGTTCAAAATCTATGAAAATTTCATCCCCAGACAACACTGTTGATACTTGTGGAACAGGTGGGGATATGTCCAATACTTTGAATATATCGACTGCGGCTTCTTTGGTAGCTGCAAGTTGTGGAGTCAAAATAGCAAAGCATGGAAATAAATCTGTTAGCTCAAAATCAGGTTCTGCAGATATGCTTGAACATATTGGTTACAAATTTTCTGATAATCCTAAAAATTTAGAAAGCCAGTTAAACAAAAATAATTTTTGTTTTATGTTTGCTCAGTACCATCACTCTGCGATGAAATATGTCATTAATGTTAGAAAAACATTAGGCACAAGAACGATATTTAATCTTTTAGGACCTCTAACAAATCCAGCAAATACTAAAAACCAACTTTTAGGTGTTTACGACCAAAAATGGCTTTCTACGCACTGTGAAGTATTAAAAGATTTAGGATCACAAAATGTAATGATTGTGCATGGAACAGATGGGTTAGATGAGATTACACTCAGTAAAAATTCACTTATTTGTGAATTAAAAAATAATACAATCAATAACTATACTCTAGATCCTCGGGACTTAGGATATGATTATATTTCGTTAGAAGAAATCAAAGGAGGCGATCCAAAATATAATGCAGAGTCCTTTTTAAAAATGATTGATGGTAATTATTTACAATTTCAAAAAATTGTAGAGTTAAATGCTGGTGCAGCAATTTATCTTGCTGGAAAATGCTCTAATATTAAAGATGGTGCTTTAATTGCAAGCAAAGCAATAAATGAAGGTATCACTAAAGAATTTATTAAAAAAATTACTGATGACTGATATTTTAAAAAAAATATGTTTAGATAAAAGCAAAGAAATTGAAATCTTAAAAAATAAATGCTCTTTAAACACTTTAAAAAAATTAGTTTCTGATAAAATTGAGAAAAGAGATTTTAAAAACACAGCTATTGAGTCTGTAATAAATAAAAATAATTTAATTATTGGTGAAATCAAAAAGTCTAGCCCAAGTGTAGGGCAAATAATCAAAGAATATCATCCAGAAGAAATAGCAAAAAAATATGAAAGGGCGGGTATTGGAGCAATATCCATCTTAACTGAAAGCAATTACTTTAATGGAGAAATAGACCATTTATCCTTGATTAAACAAAACACAAGAATACCTATTTTACGAAAAGATTTTATTATTGACGAATATCAAATTTTTGAGAGTAAAGTTTATCAAGCAGACATTATATTATTAATTGTATCTGTATTAAGCGATGATCAATTGAAACGTTTTTTAAAAATTGCTGAAGATTTACAGCTGGATGTAATTATTGAAACACATGATGAAGAAGAAGTAGAAAGGGCAATGAAGTTAAATTACCCTATCATAGGTATAAATAATAGAAATTTAAAAAACCTAAAAACTGATGTTAATAATTCAGCAAATCTCTTTACAAGCATATCTAAAGATTTTACTGTAATTGCTGAAAGTGGAATTAAATCATCATCGGATATAGCAATGTATAACGAACTTGGTATTTTTAATTTTCTTATTGGTGAGTCAATTTTAAAATCAAATGACTACAGTGCATTTATCAAAACATTGCTAAATAATGGTTAATCATCTCGATAAAAAAAATAACCCCATAATGGTAAATGTAGGAAATAAAGATATTACGAAAAGAATTGCTGAAGCTGAAGGAGAGATTGTTTTTGATAAATTAACTTATAAAAAAATTGAAAATCTTAAATCAAAAAAAGGCAGTATCAAAAATATAGCTATAGTAGCAGGTATTATGGGAGCAAAAGAAACTTCAAGAATAATACCTTTATGCCATAACATTCCAATTGACTCAGTGAATGTCGAAATTACAAAAAATGCTAAAATGAATTCACTAAAGGTTTACGCAAAAGTTCAAACTAGTTCCAAAACTGGTGTTGAAATGGAAGCTCTAACTGCAGTAACAGTCAGTTGTTTAACAATTTATGATATGTGCAAGTATTTAAACAAATCCATAAAAATTAAAAATATCAAATTAGTGTCAAAAAAGGGCGGTAAATCAGCAAATTTTAGAGTTTAGCATAATATAAAAAAAAGGTTGTCTTTATTCAAAAGAGAACATATATAGAACATATATGCTTACTAAAAAACAAAAAGAATTATTTGTATATTTAAATAATTATATTTCTTCAAATGACATATCCCCCTCCTTTGAGGAAATGAAAAATGCAGTAAACTTAAAATCTAAATCAGGAATTCACCGATTAATAACTAGCTTAGAACAACGTGGGTACATAAAGCGTTTAAAGCATAAAGCTAGAGCCATGGAAATTACAAAAAATCTACCAAATAAAAATGTAAACAATATTGAATCATCAAATGATGAAAGCTTTCTAAATATTCCTTTAGTAGGCTCTATTGCTGCAGGTGAGGCGATAGAAGCTATTAATTCCACTGACTCATCAATATCTATACCCAGATCTCTTGTAAGCAAAAACTCGACATATTTTGGTTTAAAAGTAAAAGGTTTGTCTATGATTGATGAAGGTATCTTTGATGGAGATATTGCAATCATCAAAAAAACAACTTCAGCTGAAAATGGTAAAATAGCAGCTGTACTTACCTTAGATAATGAAATTACACTAAAAATAATAAAAATGACTAATCAAAAAATATATCTAATTCCTGCTAACAAAGCATATGATATTAAAGAACATAATCTTGGAGATGTGCAAATACAGGGTACTTTATCTGGTATTATAAGAAAATATAATTAATAGTCATTTTTATTAATGACTAGATACATTACTAGGTTCGCCCCCTCTCCAACAGGTAATCTTCATATCGGAAGTGCCAGAACAGCCCTCATAAATTATGTTTTTAAATGTCAATATCCAGACTCTAAACTATACTTACGAATTGAGGATACAGATAAAAAAAGATCAACTGAAGAATTCAAGGAAAATATAATAAATGGGCTCAAGTGGTTAGGTATAGAATGGGATAATGAACCGCAAATTCAATCATTAAATATCAACCGACATCTAGAAGTCGCGCATAATTTGCTAAAAATCAAAAAAGCCTACAAATGTATTTGCACTGAAGATCAATTAACAGCCCGCAGAAAAAAAATTAATACTGGCGAGATTAGTTCAAAAAAAATCTGTATTTCTTGTGAAACTGATAATGAGGTTCAATCTCTTGGTAAAGGTTATGTAATAAGAATAAAAATACCTTCTGCTGGTAAAGAAATTTTAAAAGATGTGATTCAAGGAGAAGTCGAAGTAAATAATACTGAAATAGATGACTTTGTTATTGTGCGCAGGGATAATACTCCAACCTACATGTTATCAGTTGTGGTAGATGATCATGACTTAGGGGTAAATTTTATAATTAGGGGAGATGACCACTTAAATAATTATTTTCGACAAAAATTTATTTACCAACATATGAATTGGGAAATTCCACAATATGCACACATACCATTGATACATGGAGAAGATGGTACTAAACTATCAAAAAGACATGGTGCAGTAAATTTAATTGATTTAAAGAATGATGGATATTTACCAAGTGCAATAATAAATAATTTAATTTTACTTGGATGGTCACCTAAAAACCAAGATAATGAAATTATAGAAATCAATAATATTATTTCTCAATATGAAATCAAAAGTTTATCAAAATCAGCTAGTATTTTTAGCTACAAAAAACTTGATTTCTTTAACAACTATTTTTTAAGACTTGAGCCTAATATAAAAACATTTGAAGAGTATTGTAAATCAAATTCAATTTTAAAACAGTACTTATCCTTAGATAAAGAAAAATTATTTAGAGTGTTTGATGTATATAAGAAAGATATTTCAAAGTATATTGAAATAGTTGATATTTCTAAAATTTACTTTTCTAATGTTTTTTCAAAAAATCATGATGAAAAATTTAATGACGATTTCAATTATATATTTTCTGAATTTTTGGAACTAATTATTAATACTAATAATTGGGAATATGATATTTTAAGTTTAGAGATTAAAGAATTTATTAAAAACAATAATATTAAATTCCCAGTTTTAGGTAAACCTATTAGACATTTACTTACTAATAATTACAATGGGCCTTCTATTACAGATATATTCATGATATTAGGAAAAAAAGAATCAATCGAAAGATTAAAAAGGTATAAAATCTAAAATGGCAGATTACGAAGATAACAAACAAAAAAATTCATTTACATTATTTAATAATGAAACTGGTAAATCTTACGAACTTCCGGTCATTAAAGGCACAGATGGTCCAGATGTTTTAGATATAAGAAAACTATATCAGCAGACTGGTATGTTTACCTATGATCCGGGTTTCACATCTACAGCCTCATGTGACTCTTCAATTACGTATATTGATGGAAATAAAGGTGTGTTAAGGCATAGAGGGTATAATATCCATGATTTAGCAAGTAATAGTGAATTTTTAGAAGTCTGCTATTTATTATTACATGGTGATTTGCCTTCTCCAGAAGATAAACAAAAGTTTATAAATGTTATTACCAATCATACAATGTTGCATGAGCAATTGGTTCATTTGTATAGAGGTTTTAGAAGAGATGCCCATCCAATGGCTATTATGGTAGGAGTTGTTGGAGCTTTATCAGCATTCTATCATGATAGTACAGATTTTTCTGACATTAACCAGAGAATGGTAGCTTGTCATAGGTTGATTGCAAAAATTCCAACAATAGGTGCTATGGCTTATAAATATTCTATTGGACAACCATTTGTGTATCCTAGAAATGATTTATCTTATGCAGAAAATTTCCTATACATGACCTTTTCTGTTCCAACTGAAGATTTTAAAATTAGTCCAAAAATTGTTCAAGCTATGGATAGATTTTTTATTTTGCATGCTGACCATGAGCAAAATGCATCTACTTCGACTGTAAGACTTGCAGGTTCTTCTGGCGCTAATCCCTTTGCATGTATTGCTGCAGGAATTGCATCTTTATGGGGACCAGCACATGGAGGAGCTAATGAGGCTGTTATAAAAATGCTTGAGGAGATAGGTGATGTAAAAAACATTCCTCAATATATAAACAAAGCAAAAGATAAGAATGATCCTTTTAGATTAATGGGCTTTGGACACAGAGTTTATAAAAATTATGATCCAAGAGCAAGTGTCATGAAAGAAAGTGCTCATGAGGTTTTAGAAGAGCTAAATAAATTAGATGATCCACTTTTAAAGATTGCAATTGAATTAGAAAAAATAGCTCTAAAAGATGAATATTTTATTGAAAAAAAATTATTTCCTAATGTAGACTTTTATTCAGGAATTATCCTGAAAGCACTAGGCTTTCCAACAAGTATGTTTACTGTTTTATTTGCAATCGGAAGAACCGTTGGCTGGATTTCACAATGGAAAGAAATGATAGAAGATCCAATTAATAAAATAGGACGACCTAGACAATTATATTTAGGTAAAAATGCTAGAGAATTTCAAAAAGAATCAACGAGAGAGAAAAAATCAATTTTTAAATGGCTTTGGAAATAATTTTTATAATTCTTTCTTCACATACTTCATAAGGATTAGAATTACTGTCAATTTCAACAATGCTTTTCTTTACATTAGATATTTGCTTTTCTCTAAAGGATTTATCATAAATAAGTTGTTTAAAAGCTTTTAATAAATTATTTTGATTCAAATTATTATTCACTACTTCAGTGATTATCATTTTATTATTAAAAATATTCAAAATATTAGCAAACCTAACTTTAACTAAAAATGAGAAAAAGAAATAAGTAATAAAGTTTAATTTATATATTATGATTTGAGGTATCATTCTTTTTGATATTTCTAACGAGGCTGTGCCAGAACATGTTACACTTGCAAAAACTTGATTATAAAGATTTTCATTTTTTATGATATCATCTGATACTAATATATTAATTTTCCAATTATTAGTAAGTTTTACTATTTTGTTTTTAAGATGCGGTAGTGTGGGAATAAATAAATCATATTTATCAATTTTTTGCACAATCATATAATCATGGATAAACTTAAAATAAGGATAAAGTTTATTAATTTCATTTTCTCGGCTACCAAATAAAAATGCAATAAATTTTTTTTCATTATTTGCATTTATTAAATTCGAATTTATTAGAGAAATAGGATGTCCAATAAAAGTAGTTTTTAATCCATATTTTTCAAAATATTTCTTTTCAAATTTAAATAATGTCAGAATTTCATCATAATACTTTGCAAATTTTTTTGCTCTGCCCTTTCTCCATGCCCAAACAGTTGGCGCAACAATTTGAATAACTTTCTTGTTAAAGTTATTACGTTTAAGTTTTTTTGCTAAATGATAATTAAAATCTGGTGAGTCAATAAGTATTACTAAATCATATTTATTTTTTATAATTTGTAGAAATAAATGATTTATAATTTTAATAAATTTAGGAATTGAAAAAATTATTTCAATTAGCCCTAAGGATTTAAAAATACTAATATCAAAATATTTATTTGTTATGTATTTTTCAGATAATGCACCTACAACGCCATCAATTTGATAATTGTATTTTTTAATTCTTTTACAAATATTAAAAGCAATATTTTCTCCCGATTGCTCTGTACAGCAGATAAATATTTTTTTGTTTTCAATCAAAGTTTTTCAAAAGTAGATATAAATAAGTTGCTTGTATTGGCTAAATTGGTAACTTCATCTTGGTCGATAATTAAACAATGATTTTTTTCAATAAATACTCCTTCATAATCATTATCAATTAATAATTGCAAAGTTTGCTTACCTATTGTTGGTATATCTAGAATATTACTTTGATTATATTTTGAAGCCTTAATCAAGACACCTTTATCACCATTTTTTTTTAAGTCATTACATCTGATTATCAGTTGATCAGTTCCCTCAGCTGCCTCTAATCCAAGAACAATTTCATTTTGAACTATTATACTTTGCCCAATATCTAATTTACCATAATTTTTAAAAATACTAAGTCCTTTAGATAAATTCAATTTCGCTTCTTTAGAGGGAAATCTATTTGTTAAGTTATTTTTACTAGCAAATAATTCAGGACAATATTTTTTCCAGTCTAAGTAATCGAAACCTTTATCTTTAAATAATTTAGTAATTGTAATTAATAAATCATTATCACCCTTTTTACTTAAAAAAAGTTTCTTCGCAAAACTTATAGTTTCAAAATCAAAACTAATATCTTTTAAGCTAGGTCTTGGAATATTCCCCACAAAAATTATTTTATCTATTCTATTATCTTCTAATTTTTTAAATATTTTTTTTATGCTATTTAGTTCTATTTCTTCAGTTCTTAGATTTGAATAAATTTCCTTATTAAAAATATTTTTTATTGTAAAAAAAGTAACATCATAGTTTTTTTTTATTAAATTATTACCCACTAAAATAGGCAGTTTTCCACCACCAGATATAATTCCAATTTTTGACATTTTTAAAAATTTACCAAACCTCTTTGATTATATTTTGTAATAAATTTAATAATTTCTTGTACTTCTTGAATTTTTTTAAAATCTTTATTAACTTTATTTATATTATTTTCAATTGAGTCACCTTTATCAAAAACTTGATCAATAAATTGATTTAAAGACTTTATAGTTTTATTATTTAAACCTTTTCTTTTTAAGCCAATTAAATTCAAACCTTTTAAGTTAGATCGTATACCAATATATAGACCATAAGGGATGAGATTTTTTTCTAGTCCACTCATACCTCCAACCATAGCATTTTTACCTATTTTAACAAATTGATGAACTGCTGAGTTGCCTCCAATAATTGCTTCATTGTCAATCTCTACATGTCCAGCTAGTGTTGCATTATTAGCCAAAATCACATTTGAACCAATTGTGCAATCATGTGCAATATGTGATCCTACCATAAATAAACAATTATTCTCAATTCTAGTATATAAACCTCCCCCCTTTGTTCCTGGATTAACAGTAACATTTTCTCTAAATGTATTATTATTGCCAATTACTAAAAAACTTTTTTCATTTTTATATTTTAAATCCTGTGGATCATTTCCAATAGAACAAAATGGGTAAAAAATATTTTCATCTCCAATGCAAGTATTACCAACAATATTTACATAAGGTTTTAATTGGCAATTTTTTCCAATCTCAACGTTATCACCTATATAACAATAAGGACCTATTTTAACTGTTTTGTGAATTTTTGCTTTTTTTGATACGTAAGAATGATGCATAATTATCAAATTCTAATAAATCAAAAAAAATTTAATTGTAGAAATAATTCATTACAAATTATTTCTTTAATGTAATCATTGCTGAAAATTCAGACTCAGCTACAATAGAGTCATCATGAAAAGCTTTTCCAGAAAATTTGTAAACATTTTTAATGTTATTCATCAACTGAACAATAAATTTGATTTTATAATTTGGTAGCACGGGCTTTCTAAACTTAGCTTTATTAATACTCATAAATAGAACAGAATTATCAGAATTTTTATCCAGATTGTTGGAAACTACAACTCCAGCAGTTTGGGCCATAGCTTCAACTATTACTACTCCAGGAACAATTGGATTATTAGGAAAATGACCTTCAAAAAAGTATTCATTTTCATCAAATACGAAAGTAGACTCACCTTTTATACCAGGTTGAATTATTTTACATTCTTCAATAAAAAGAAATGGCGATCTATGAGGTATCAAATTTTTAATCTCTTTTAACCCTAAAACTATCATAAATTATTTAATTTAATATTATTTAATTTCCATTTTTTTATATCAATAGCAGGAAAACCAGCCACAATTGAGTTATCTTCTATATTTTTTGTTATTCCACTTTTAGCAGCAATTTTTACATTATTCCCAATATTAATATGCCCAGCAATTCCTGATTGTCCTCCAATTGAAACGTGGTTTCCAATTAATGTGCTTCCTGCAATACCAGTTTGAGCCGCAATAATCGCTCCTTTCCCAATTGAAACATTATGAGCAATGTGAACTAAATTATCAATAAAAGAATTTGAAGATATAATTGTGGAATCAAACACAGCTCTATCGATGGTAGTATTAGAGCCTATACTACAATTATTTCCAATAATTACATTCCCATTATGTTGAATTCTTGTTTTACTAGAAGTGTCAAAACCAAAACCCGTTCCACCTATTACAGCTCCAGATTTTATAACACAATTATTTCCAATATGGCTATGTGAAATAGTAGAATTTGATCTGATTATCGTATTCTCTCCAATATATACATTTGGACCTATAGAACAATTTGATTCTATTATCGCATTATTAGAAATTTCAGTATTTTCTCTAATAGAAACAAAACAATCTATTTGCAAGTTAGTATGAAGTATGCTGTTTTCATTAATATTGGCTAAATGCGATATTAAACCGTTAGATTTTTCTTCTTTTACAAATAAATTAGTTAATAAAGCAAAAGATTTATAAACATCATCAACAATTATAGGGTTAGTATGTTTTGGCAAATAATTTATATTTTCTTTTAAAATTAAACAACCTTTTGCCTTCGTATTGCTAATTTTGTTTTTAAAAGAAGGATTTGTTAAAAAAGTAAGATCGTTTTCTTTTGAATTTGATATTGAATTAAAAGAATTAAAAAAATCATCATCATTAAAATCTGAAGAAAAAACTATATTATTTTCAATAAATAAGTTTTTTATACTTTGATAACTAATCTTGTTTATATTTTTCAAATTCTTTATTTAGTTTTATTTTATCTAATTTATTATAAATAACTTCAGTAATATTTATAGCATTAGTTGCAATAATATAGCTATTAGCATCTAATATCAAATCAATTTTATTTTCATTAGAGTAATCTTTTAGTAAATCTAAAATATGCTTCATTAAAATATTCTTAAAATTATTTATTTGGTTTTCATAATGAAAATTAAATTTTTTTATCTTATCATTAAATATTTTAAGATCAGTATTATATTTATTAATTTCTTTATCAATTTCATCTGAGCTTAATATCAGTTTTAATTCTTCAATATTTTCTATTCTTTCTTTTAATATGTTTTCTTGTTTACTAAAATTATCTTTATGAACAATTTGATCTTTTTCAATTATTGAAATAAAATTTATAAATTGGTTATTTGAATTAATTAAATGATTAAGGTCAATTATTCTTATTTCAGTGGCAAAAATATTTTTATAAAATAAAAAAAATAAAAAAAAAATAAATAATTTTTTTATCAATTTAAATTACCTATAGTAAACATAAACATTCTTTTAATATCATAATCTTCATCTAACAATGGAAAGCCCCATGAAAAACCAATTGGACCAATTGGAGAATAATAATTTAAACCAAAACCATAAGAAGATCTTAAACTTTCATCATCATTGGTTGCAGTATTTTTATTACCCCAAACAATACCATAATCATTAAATATGTTGAAATATATTGGGTTTTGATCATTAAGATTAATTGGTTTGGAATAATCAAATTTTGTTACAATTATGTTATTTCCCCCAATGTAGGCTGTTCTTGAATTTCTTGGACCAGCACCAAAATTATCAAAACCCCTTAACCATCTACCCCCTAAAGAAAATTTATTATCTGATAAAACTTCACTATCATTAATTGAGTAAATATTTCCGAGTTTAATTTGTGCAGAATAAATATCATTTTTAATTTCTTGATATTTTTTTGCAGTAATAATATTTTTTAAATATCCATTGGTTGAACTAGATGGTGTTTCAATTATATTAGAAAACTTAAAATAATTTCCTTCACTTGGTCTTATAAATGAATTTAAATTATTATAAATTAAATCATTGATAAAGTTAAAACTTATACTTTCACCTGATGATTTTGAAATACTATCGGATACCGTAGAAGAATTAGTAATTATATAATCTTTAAGTTGATAGCCAGTACCAAAACTATGATAGAAATTATCAGCTAATTGATATGAAAGTTCAGTGTTTATTGAAAAAGAATTTAATTTGTAAGATTTCGATTTAGAGAAATCATTTTCAGAATAATTTGTACTATATTTGTGATCAATATTATTATTTAAAAAGAATTTTTCAGTAGTGCTGAGATTCAATGCTCGATTATTTTCACTAGTATTTAATAAGAATTCAACTGACCTACCCGTACCATTGATATTTCTTTCATTTAAACCACTCACAAAACTTGCGCCGTCAAGTGTTCCAATAGATAATCCAACATTAAAAGATCCAGTTTGAGTTTCCTCTACAAAAATATCTAAATCATCATTATCATTTTTTGAGACTTCTATTTTTTCAAAGATTGATAACTGATTTAATTTTTTATTAATATTTTTTATTTTTGTTTCATTAATCGGATCTCCTTCAGATATATCAATTTCTCTTCTAATTACATAATCAAAAGTTCTTGTGTTACCTAAAATGTTTATTTGATTAACATATTCAGGCTCAGATGGGAGTATTTTTACAAGCAAATCAACTTTTTGGGATGAGAGTTTTTCATAAATTTTAATTTCAAAAAATTGTTCTCCATTTAACTCTAATATATTTGAAATCTCAAGTTCTAACTTATCAGTTTTGTCTCTACTAAAAAAAGAATTAGCTGAAAATTGAGATTGATTAAGTAACTTATTTATATCATTTTTAATCTTATTATTGTTTTGGAACGTATTTTCTATTTCAATTGAGGATAACTTGTATTTATTGCCCTCATTAATTTGAAAATTCACAATTACTTTATTATCTTCAAAATATTCAATATTAAATTCAACCAAAGAATTAATATATCCCTCAGAGTCATAAAATCTTTTTAATCTAATAGCATCATTATTTATTTGGAATAATTTAAAATTATTGTTTGCAAATATGTTTGTGAAAGTTTTAGTTTTTGTTTTAATTTTAGATAAAAGAGTGCTTTTATTATAGTTTTGATTACCAACAAAATTTATGTTTTTTACTTTAGTTATCTTTCCTTCTTTAAATTCAAGAAACAAATTTGAAGAGTTTTCTGAAATTTTTTCTATTTTTTTATCTATTTGAATATTATTATATCCAAATGATCTATAAATATTCTTTAATTCATCAATGAATTCATTGATTTTAACATCTGACTCTGTTTTAATATTAAATTCTAATAATATTTTATCAAGATCATCATCTTTAAGTCTTTTGTTATTTTCATAATATATTTTATTAATTACAGGAAACTCCAAAACAGTTAATAAAAAATTTTCATTTTGATAACTTACCTCAACTGATTTAAATAGACCCGATTTAGTTAATTGTTTAAGAATATAATCAGATTTTGATTTATTATCTAGATTGGGTATTTCACCAATTAAACTAGTAATTACTTCATCATCGGAGAATTTATTACCTTTTATAATTAATTCATTCGCAAAAGAACTTTGTAACGAAAAAAAACAAAATATAAAAAGAAGTTTTAATTGTAATTGAAGTGCATTATACAAAATTCTTAATTTTGCATGTAATTTGTTGTTCAAGTTGTTCATGAAAATAAATAATATCATTTATATTTTTTAAATTAGAATTCCAATTTAAAGAAGTAATTTTTTTAATAAAATTGAATATTTCTGTATATTTAATTTGATTTTTTTTAAATAAATTAACTGCATATTCATTAGCAACATTAAACTTAATAACATTTGAGGGGTCATTTTTATCTAAACTATTAAAAAATTTTAAGATCGGAAACTCATTTTTTTTTACTTTATAAAAATTTAGGCTATTTCTGTCTAATCTATGAAAATTAAAAATATCTGATTTAAGTTTATAATTAAAATTTTGGTTTAAAAAATGATATATTGGTATTGTCATATCATTGTAAAATAGTGTCATATTATATAAAAAATTTTTAAACTCTAGAATGGAGTGGACCTTTGCTTCTGGATGAATAAGAACTCTAATTTTATCATAACTTATACCAAACAAATAATGAGCCTCAACTATCTCTAAACATTTATTTACAAGCGTAGCTGAGTCAATACTGTTTTTGTAACCCATTTTCCACATTGGATGCTTAGATGCAGATGAAAATGAAACATCTTTTAACTCTAAAAATTTTTGACCAAAAAAAGGACCTCCTGATGCAGTAATTGTCAAACTCTCTAATTTGTTGTTATCATAGGAATGTAAGGTTTTAAATATTGAAAAGTGTTCAGAGTCTAAAGGATAAATTTTATTAATAATTTTCTTTTTATATTTTCTAAAAAGATGTCCTGCAGAAACAATAGCTTCCTTACTAACTAAACCAAGAGATGCTGTATTATCTAATATTAACTCTAAATAATTTAATGATCTAAATCCAGAAATAGCTAAAATACTATAATCTGATTTAGAGGTTTTTAAGTATGCTTTTAACTCATTAAAATTAAACACTATTGTTTTTTGATTTATATTTTTTTTTAAA
>CEUZ01082049.1_pt1 | contig 19937 bp, 20 predicted proteins | sample 361511 | NCBI WGS metagenome assembly CEUZ01 (sample SAMEA2622822, study PRJEB7988) | marine metagenome | biome: marine biome (ENVO:00000447); feature: surface water layer (ENVO:00002042); material: "saline water (ENVO:00002010), including plankton (ENVO:xxxxxxxx)" | depth 5 m
GAACACCCGTTAGCTAAATCTGCAGCTGAAAATGATGATGCTATCGCTAAATTTATTGATGAGTGCAAAAGTAGCGGAACCTCTGAGCTTGAACTTGAAACCATGGAAAAAAAAGGAATGCCGCTTAACATTAACCTCCATCATCCGATAAGCAATGAAATCATTCCGCTCTGGGTTTCAAATTTTGTGTTAATGGGATATGGCACGGGGGCAGTTATGGCCGTACCTGGTCATGACCAACGTGACTGGGAGTTTGCAAATAAATATACGCTACCTATTAAACAAGTTATCTTTCCGATAGATGGCAATCAACACGATATAACTGCGTCGGCTTATACAGAAAAAGGGATACTTAAAAATTCAGGGCAATTTGATGAACTAAGTTCAGAAGATGCCTGTAATGCAGTCGCAGAATTTGTTGAAAAAAATAAATGCGGTAACCGAAAAATTAATTATCGTTTAAGAGACTGGGGAATTTCGCGACAACGTTATTGGGGGTGTCCGATTCCTATTATTAATACAAAAGATGGTCAAGCCCTCTCTGTTCCTGAGGACCAGCTCCCCGTTGTGCTACCCGAGAATATAGAATTTGAGGGTATCAGCTCTCCAATAAAATCAATGGAAGAATTTATTAATATTGATGCCCCAGACGGCAGTGGTAGTGGCGAAAGAGAAACCGACACTTTTGATACCTTCTTTGAATCTTCCTGGTATTTTGCACGATACTGCTGCCCGGATAATAACAAGGTGATGGCAGATGAGCGCGCCAATTACTGGCTTCCCGTTGATCAATACATTGGTGGTGTAGAACATGCCATCCTACATCTTCTATACGCACGATTTTTCCATAAGCTAATGCGCGATTTAGGGTTATTAGAATGTGATGAGCCATTTACTAATTTACTTACTCAGGGAATGGTGTTGAAAGATGGTGCTAAAATGTCTAAATCGAAAGGGAATACTGTTGACCCGCAATCCTTAATTGATGAATACGGGGCAGATACGGTTCGTTTATTTATGATGTTTGCATCACCCCCGGAACAAAGTCTTGAATGGAAGGATGAAGGTGTTGAGGGCGCGCATCGTTTTCTAAAAAAACTATGGAAGTTTGCGAGTACACATATTAATGAAGGTCAATCTCCAACTCTGGATCCCGCTTCAATGACTGATGTGCAAAAAGAGTTGCGTCGTAAGATTCATATGACAATTAATAAAGTAAATGACGATATTGGTCGTCGATATACTTTTAACACAGCAATTGCTGCGGTAATGGAAATGATTAATGCTTTATCACGAAGTGAGTTGAAAAGCGACAATGACCACGCAATTATGCGTGAGGGTATTGAAACAGCTGTTCTGCTGCTTTCTCCAATCGTTCCGCACATAACTGATGCGCTTTGGGTTGAACTCGGGCATTGCGAACCCCTAATTGACACCGCATGGCCCAAATCAGATTCAGATGCATTAGAGCAAAATGAGATAGAAATGGTTGTTCAAATTAATGGCAAACTTCGTGGAAAGATAACCGTTACAAAAAATTCAAAACAAAAAGAAATTGAAAATCAAGCAGTTGAAGATGAAAAAGTAAAACGAAATTTAGAAGGTAAAACTATTAAAAAAATCATCGTAATCCCAGAACGATTAGTGAACATCGTAGTATCATAGGGTAATATACAATGATAATAACTTGTTAAAGCTATTAAGAGGAAATTAATGAAAGTTCGTTTATTACTAATTTATTTCTTACTGTTAACTACGGCATGTGGTTTTCACTTGCGTGGTTCTCAATCTGGAAACATTAATATTAATAATATCTATATCGATAGTATATCTGCTTCTCAACTAACTCAGGAAGTTAAATCACAATTGTCGGGTACTGCAAATGTGTTTGCAAATTCAGCTCAGAGTGCATCATTTGTAGTTACTTTAAAGGAGGAAAGTTTTGAGAAATCAGTATTAAGTGTATCTCCAGAAACGGGAAAGGTTGAGGAATATCAAGTACTACTAAAAGCAAAAATGGATTTGGTCAAAGCTGATGGTACCTTCATCATTGAAGATGAAACATTAACAGTAATTAGGGATTTTGCGTTTGATGAAACTGCTGTACTAGGAGAATTTTCAGAAGAATCAATTATACAAGAAGATCTTATACGTCATGCTGCCAATCAGGTTATCCGCCGACTACAAGCATTAATCTCTTCGTCAAAATAATAATATTAAGTTAAAGATGCGGCTAAAGATTAATCAACTTGAAACACATCTAAAAAATTCAACAAATAAACCAATCTATGTTGTAAGTGGTGATGAACCATTTCAAAAACAAGAGTGTATAGATCAAATTAGAAACCACTATAAAAAACAAGGCTTCAATGAGCGAGTCGTATTAAATGTTAGTAAAGGCTTTGATTGGAACTTAATCAACGAAGCAAATAATAATTTATCATTATTTTCTAATCAAAAGATAATTGAACTAAGAATGAAATCACCTAAGCCTGGAAGAGAAGGTGGCAATATACTGCAGGAATACGCTGCGAGACAAAATGATGATACCTTGCTGATCATTAGTTCGGATAAGATGGATGCAGCAACAAAAAAAACAAAGTGGGTAAAATCAATTGATAAGATTGGAGTGCTAATAGACACATGGCCAATAGAATTTTGGCAACTACCGAGCTGGATACAGGAAAGAATGCGGAAGAAAGGAAAAAAAATAGCGCAGGATGCATCAAAATTAATTGCTGATAAAACTGAAGGAAACCTACTAGCAGCAGATCAAGAAATTGAAAAGCTAGCATTGTTAGTTGAAAAAGATAATATTGATATTGATGATGTTCTAAATACAGTGATGGATAGCTCGCGTTATAATGTTTTCGATATGGTTGAGAGTGCGTTTCTCGGTGATAAAAAAAGGACGGTGCTCATGTTAAACGGCTTAAAAAATGAAGGTGTTGAACCGCTCGCTATATTTGGTGCATTCATGTGGGAATATCGGAGGTTATGTGAAATTAAATATGAATATGAATCGGGTATTCAATTAGCAGAACTTTTTTCTAAGCACTTCGTCTGGAAAGAACAAAAAAAACGAGCAATAAATGCTGTTTTAAAACGACATTCCGTCGAGGAACTTGATAAGTTATTAAATTACTGCGCAAAAATTGATAAAACATTAAAAAGTGGGCAAAGAGAGAGTGCATGGGAACATTTTTCTGCAATACTGCTCGCTATAGCTGGTGTTAAGACAGATAAATTACAAACAATATAATGGATATAAAGCAATACATTAATGAGTTAGGCCAAAAAGCATATGATGCATCTCGGATTATGGCAGCTGCATCAACTCAAAAGAAAAATGATGCACTAAATGCTATTGCAGATGAAGTCGTGAAAAACAAAAAAGATTTAATAGAAACTAATGCTAAGGATCTAGAAAAAGCAAAAGAGTCTGGCTTGGAATCAGCGCTATTAGATAGACTTGAATTAACGGCTTCAAGAGTTGATGCAATGGCTGATGGTTTAAAACAAGTTGCCGACTTGGAAGATCTAATAGGTAAGACAACTGATTATGTTCAACAAGATAGTGGGATTAAAGTGGGGCGTATGCGAGTCCCGCTTGGTGTAATCGGTATTATTTATGAATCACGTCCTAATGTTACAGCAGACGCTGCTGGACTATGTTTAAAATCAGGAAATGCAACGATTCTACGTGGGGGCTCGGAGGCAATTTTCTCTAATCAGGCAATTGAGGAATGCATTCGCAGAGGGCTTAAAAGTGCAAAACTTCCAGAAGATGCGATACAACTAATCGAAACAACCGAGCGTGCTGCGGTTGGTGAACTTCTTAGAATGTCTGACTATGTGGATGTAATTGTACCTCGAGGTGGGAAAGGATTGATCGAGCGAGTCAGCGCAGAAGCAAAGATGCCGGTCATAAAACATCTGGATGGAATTTGCCATGTCTATATTGATGATGATGCCGATATGGAAAAAGCAATTAATATTGCCTATAACGCTAAGACACAACGGTATGGTACATGCAACACAATGGAATGTTTATTAGTTGCTAAATCTCTAGCAAAAACTGTGTTGGAGAAACTAGAACCAATGTATAGAAAAGAAAATGTTGAAATCCGAGGCTGCAAAGCATCAAAAGAAATACTGACTGACATAAACATAGCAACCGATGAGGATTATGCAACTGAGTATCTAGCTCCAATACTATCGCTAAAGATAGTTAGTAATATTGATGAAGCGATGAGCCATATTGATAAATTTGGGTCTAAACATACCGATACAATTGTTACTGAAAATCAATCAAAAGCAGATCGTTTCCTCCGAGAGGTTGATTCCAGTTCGGTCATGCATAATGCCTCGACTCGTTTTGCTGATGGTTATGAATATGGTCTTGGTGCTGAGATTGGTATTAGTACGGATAAATTTCATGCACGTGGTCCGGTAGGACTTGAGGGACTGACATCACAAAAATATGTTGTATTAGGCGATGGAAATATTCGTACTTAAATAATGCAACTAATAGGAGTTTTAGGCGGCACATTTGATCCAATACACAATGGACATCTTCATCTTGCTAATGAGGTTCTAGAGAAATTAAAACTTGATGAGGTGAAATTAATACCTTCAAATATCCCCCCACATCGTCCAGAACCATCTGCATCTAGTGAGTGTAGAAAAAAAATGGTAGAACTTGCAATCTATGGCAAACAAAACTTATCTGTTGATTCGCGAGAAATAAGAAATAAAGATATTTCGTACACAATTGATACGCTTGAATCATTACATAAAGAATTCCCAAAAGATGCATTATTTCTAATTATTGGCGAAGATGTTTTTAAAAATATAAATACATGGAAAAGCTGGGAGTCATTATTAAACTATTGTCATATTCTCGTTGCAACACGCCCAGATAATAAAACGGATGTTTTATGTGAAGAAATAAAAAAATGGAAAGATGACAACAGAGCTGATGATTTTAATATTCTGAGAGCGGTGCCATCTGGTTATATCTATTTTATAGATATACCGATAATTGAAATATCATCAAGTATGATCAGAGAATGCTATAAAATAAATAAACCAACTAATAATTACTTAGCCTCAGATATTATAGACTACATAAAAATAAATAATCTCTATAAATAATAATAATGGATATAAAAAAATTAATTGATGTTATTTTAACTTCATTAAATGATGGTAAAGCAACAAATATCGATGTATATGATATAAAAAAAATGACTAGCATGTCAGATTACATGCTGATAGCGAGTGGTCGTTCTAGAAGACAAGTAAGTGCTTTAGCTGAAAATTTAATACAAACTGTAAAAAAATATGAAGTACACGCCATTGGAGTTGAAGGAAAAACAGAAGGTGAGTGGGTGCTAGTTGATTTGGGTGATATTATTATTCACATAATGCACCCAGATAGTCGTGAGTATTATCAGTTAGAAAAACTTTGGGGAAGATAGCTCTAGACTATGAAATTAAACTTAATAGCTGTTGGCAAACGTATGCCAAAATGGGTAGATTTGGCTTTAACCGAATACATAAAACGACTTCCTAAAAATATCAATTTCAATCTGAATGAAATAGCACCTGAAAAACGCAGTAGAAATAGAAGCTTACAAGAACTAAAAAAAAATGAGGATGAAAAAATTAATACGCTCATCTCGTCAACTAATATTGTAATAGCACTGGATGAGAAAGGAGAATTGATAAGCAGTCATCGCCTTGCGGGAGAATTACAAATATGGATTGATCAACAACTAGATGTTGGCATATTAATAGGCGGCGCAGATGGATTAAGTGATTCAATTAAAAATCGAGCTAGTAAAATTTGGTCGCTCTCTAAAATGACGCTTCCTCACGCACTGGCAAGAGTAATTTTTATCGAACAACTTTATCGCGCATCAACAATTCTTAATAAACATCCTTATCACCGTGAATAAAAATATTTCAAATAATGAAAAAAGTTTATCTGGCATCACAGTCTCCTAGGCGAAAAAAACTACTGAGTCTAATTGGGATTGATTTTGAAGTTATTAATATTGATATAGATGAATCATATAGAGATCATGAAACACCAATTGAGTATGTAAAAAGAATTTCAATTGAAAAAGCAAAACAAGGTAAATTACAAGCTGAATTAAATATCCCTATTCTTGCTGCTGATACGGCGGTTGTTTTGAAAAATATAATTCTAGGAAAAGCTGAATGTGCAGAAGATGCAAAAAACATGTTAAATAAACTATCAGGCTATACTCATAGTGTTTTTTCTGCAGTAACTTTAATTGATAAAACTGAAAAAACGAAGGTAAGCATTAATGAAGTTACCTTTAAAAAATTAAGTATGAGTGAAATAAATTCCTATTGCGAAACAGGCGAACCTATAGGTAAAGCTGGTGGATATGCAATACAAGGAAGAGGGATGCATTTTATTGATAATTTCAAAGGCAGCTATAGCGCTGTTATTGGGTTACCCTTGAAAGAAACTATAGAACTACTAGAAATATAACTTCTTAACACATCTATAAGTTAGACAACGCAATACAATATCCATAATAATGGTCAACAATATAATAATAGATAGTGGACCAGTCCGGCTTACCATCCTCCTGTGTTGGCCACCACATTTTTCTGTTTCGCCAATAGTCGTGATAATGCTCGGCACATAAAGTAATAATCTCAGTATTTACACTGAGTTTTGCTTCATCCCTTGTGCTTGATTTAAAATAATCATCTAAAACATCGATATATGCATTCTTTAGTATGGGTTTATTATTTACTTCGCGTTTTAGGCGATCAACTTTTAAGGCGAAATTATCGCCGAGTTTAACAATCCTATCTGCCAAATACTCTCCTTGAAGCATTGCCTCAGCTTTTTGACAGCTTCCATGATTACCTTCATCACACATTCGTTGATGGTACTCACGCAGTGAATCTGCCGTAACTAATGGAGCATTTGAAAAAAAACCCAGAAATAAAAGGAAGCTACTAAACGTTTTCACCTTGACCATATTAATGCATGCCCATGTTACTTAATATTATTTTTTAATAATTTAATAGTTAGCATTTCAACTTTAGACTCGTAATTACATCCTTTGACAGCACGTCATGATATAGGTATAAGATGTGCCCAAGATGTAATACAACGATAATAGTCACTAGTTCACTATCAGTAAATAAACAGTTAAATAGAGAGGAAACTTTAATGATTTCAAGTGCTTTTTTGCCAATTGGTTTAGGTTTATTTGGACTTTTTACAGCAGTATTTGTTTTTTTAAACATAAAAAAATCACCTGCTGGCGATGGAAAACTTAAAGAAATTGCTGATGCCATTCATCTGGGTGCGATGGTCTTTATGAATAGTGAATATAAGCGTTTGGCTATATTCTGTGTTATCTGTATTAGTGCAATTTGGTTCTCCGAACTCGGACCAAATACAGCTTTGGCTTTTTTACTTGGAGCGATCTGCTCTGGCTCTGCTGGTTATTGGGGTATGTACACAGCAACCCACGCCAATGTCAGAACGGCGGTTGCAGCCAACACAAAAGGGGCCTCTGAAGCACTCAATATCGCTTTTTTTGGTGGGTCTATTATGGGGCTAACTGTTGCCTCAATGGGTCTATTTGGTATTGGTATTCTCTATTATTTTTTCGCAGGAGACTCTCACACCATTCATGCAATTGAAGGATTCGCCATGGGCGCCTCCTCGGTAGCATTATTTTCACGTGTTGGCGGAGGGATCTTCACGAAGAGCGCTGATGTTGGTGCGGATTTGGTGGGTAAAGTGGAAGCGGGGATTCCTGAAGATGACCCAAGAAACCCTGGTGTGATCGCAGATAACGTCGGTGACAATGTCGGTGATGTAGCTGGTATGGGTTCGGATATTTTCGAATCATATTGTGGCTCAATGATTGCAACTATGGCGCTTGCAGCAACCATGACTTCAACAAAAATATTCGACTTGGCTCCAATCGGAGGACAAGAAATTTTAACCTTCATGCCTTTAGCGCTCGCTTCAATTGGTCTAATTTGTTCAATGATTGGAATTTATTCTGTAAAACTCTTCTCCTCAAAAAGTCCTGAGGTCGCTCTTCGAATTGGCACAATGGGCTCTTCAATAATTTTTATTATTGCCGCATATATTTTAATTAAAGAATTAGGTGTTTCTGTTAATGTTTGGATTGCAGTATTGACAGGGGCTGTAGGTGGAATTGTTATAGGGCTTGTTACAGAATATTACACAGGCGGAGCACCTATCAAGAAAATTGCCAAGGGAGGAGAAACTGGTCCGGCCACAATCATGATTACTGGTCTTGCTGTTGGAATGCAATCTGTCGCCATACCTGTTATCACAATTTGTGCAATCATCTTCATAGCAAGCCATTTTACAGGACTATATGGTGTCGGTGTTGCCGCAGTCGGTATGTTAAGTACGGTTGGCATAACCATGGCAATCGATGCATATGGACCGGTTGCAGATAACGCTGGCGGTATAGCTGAAATGGCAGAACTGGGTAAGGATACTCGCGAGATTACCGACTCGCTTGATGAGGTTGGAAATACTACTGCGGCAATTGGAAAAGGTTTTGCAATTGGTGCAGCCGCCCTTGCGGCATTGGCATTGATCAGCGCATACATAGAAAAAGTATCTCTTGGAAATGAGGATTTCATATTAAGAATAAATGATCCTCTAGTTTTAAGCGGGATGTTTCTTGGCGCTATCTTTCCCTATTTGGTCAGTTCAATCACCATGACCGCAGTAGGAGATGCTGCGTTTGATATGATTAAAGAAATACGACGTCAATTCAAAGAAATTCCTGGGTTAATGGAAGGCACGGGTAAACCAGACACAGCGAGATGTGTTGATATTGCAACTCGTGCAGCATTAAGGCGCATGATTTTACCTGGCTCTCTAGCCGTACTTGCACCAGTTGTAGTTGGCTTTGGCCTGGGTCCTCAAGCGTTAGGTGGAATGCTTGGTGGCGCACTTATTTGCTGTGTAATGATGGCGCTAATGATGGCAAATGCAGGCGGTGCATGGGATAACGCAAAGAAGTATGTTGAAAAAGGAAATCTAGGCGGGAAGGGATCAGATGTCCATAAAGCTGCCGTTGTGGGAGATACCGTTGGAGATCCTCTAAAAGATACATCGGGGCCATCAATGAATATTCTTATTAATGTTATGGCAATTGTTAGTTTGGTAATTGCACCATTATTAGTTTAATCCATTAAATTAAAAAATAAATAAAGCCGTATTTTTGATACGGCTTTTTTTATATGGATGACTCAATCCTATTTAACATGGTATTAGCGTTAAGATAATCAGATTGTATTCTGATTTCTTTTTCCTTGTTTATAAAAAGTAAACTCGGTAGTGAGTTTAAATCTAGTTTTTTACACTGTTGAATTTCTTCTTTTAAAATTCTATCTGTTTCTGATGAGATAACATCCTCTGAAAATTTATTTTTATCTGCACCAATCTCTTCTGCTAATTCAATTAGTGTTTCATAGTCTGATGGGTTGCGAGCATTCAAGTAATAAGCTTTTTGAATTGCTAAAGTCATTTCCTTATCGAATATTTTTTTTTGTTTTCGCGCGGCAATTACGGCGCGACATGCAGGATAAGTGCTGCGACGTGGAGCACATTCTTTCCAAAAATTATAATTAAATTTTGTTTTGGGTACCTTCTTTTCAATAGCACGCCAATTTTCTAATACATACTCACGAATATTATCTGGCATAGGGATATCGCTATCAGGAGCAAGACCACCCAACAATCGGATGACATTAATTTCTTTTGGCAGCTTTTCAATCAATGCATCCATTGATGGTCTAAATGCCCAGCACCAACTACACATTGGATCATGAGCATAATAAAGTATCTTTTTCAAAACGAATATTAAAACTATAATTTGAAGTCTGTCTTAACAATCTTTGCCACTGACTTATTTTTAAGCGTTACATACTCTGGCATCCCATTTTTATAGCTTGGATAATCCTCACCATCAATCAATGGCAGCAAGTAACGGCGACAAGCTTCGGTAATTCCAAAACCGTCATCTGTTATAAATTCTTTTGGCATCATCTTTTCAACATTAGCGACATCTTCAAGTTTAGCCATACCTACTTCCCATACGTAAGGGCTATCTGATTTCCTAATAATTGTTGGCATAACTGCATTCTCGCCAGCAATTGCCATATCAACAGCTGCCTTACCCAAAGCATAAGCCTGTTCAACATCTGTTTTTGATGCAATATGTCTTGCTGAACGCTGCAAATAATCTGCTACTGCCCAGTGATACTTATAGCCCAAGGCATCCTTGATCATATTAGCAACGACAGGTGCCGCTCCACCAAGTTGAGCATGCCCAAAAGCATCTTGTGTGCCCTGTTCTGCAAGAAATTTTCCATCAGGCCAGCATGCACCTTCGGATACCACGATTGAACAATATTCGTATTTCTTAACGTTGGCATCTACCTTTGATAAGAATGCTTTTTGATCAAATTTTATTTCGGGGAAAAGGATTACAATTGGAATATCATTATTTTCATCTGCTGCTAATCCACCAGCAGCAGCAATCCAGCCTGCATGTCGACCCATAACCTCGATAACAAATACTTTTGTTGATGTTTTCGCCATTGATAAAACATCAAAAGATGCTTCTCTTGTGGATATTGCAATATATTTTGCAACCGAACCAAAACCAGGGCATACATCTGTTATTGGCAAGTCATTGTCGACTGTTTTCGGGATATGGATTGCCTGAATTGGAAAATTCATTTCTGCCGAAAGTTTTGAAATTTTATAACAAGTATCGGCAGAATCCCCTCCACCATTATAGAAAAAGTAACCTATGTTATGTGCTTTAAAAATTTCTATGAGTCTCTTATATTCGGCTAAATTCTCTTCGAGTCCTTTCAATTTATATCGACACGACCCAAAAGCACCTGATGGCGTAAATTTTAGGGCTGCTATATCAGCATCTGATTCTTGGCCTGTATCAATGAGATCCTCTGTTAATGCTCCAATAATGCCATTTCTTCCCGCATAGACGTTATGAATTTTTTCGGGATGCTTTCTTGCTGATTCGATAACACCACAGGCACTAGCGTTAATAACAGAAGTAACGCCACCAGATTGTGCGTAGAAGGCATTTTTAGTCTGGGCCATGAATAATCACTCCTAAATTGCTTATTCTTTATGAAACCAATATACGATAAATTCGGTCTATATTATTGTGATAGTTTACAATGATAAATCAACTTGAGGGTAATCTACTAATATTAAGGTATGAAGCTACTTAATTTAATGTGTTTTTCTAATATAAATTGTAAAAAGATTATAGGGAAACTTATTATTCTATATTTATTTCTTCCAAGCATATTATTTGCTGGAGATGAAAATATTATATTGCCTGATATGGGTGATTCTTCCAGTAACGTATTTTCACAGAAATATGAAAAAAGACTCAGCCAGATGTTCATGAAACAAATTAGGCGTTTTTCTGTAATCTTTGATGACCCAGAAATAGAGTCATACATACAGTCCCTTGGTAGTAATTTGGTATCTAATAGTGAGAATGCAAAACAATCATTCAAATTTATGGTAATTAATGATTCGTCAATTAATGCGTTTGCAGGACCTGGGGGTATTATCGGTATCAATAGTGGAGTAATTTTGCATTCCACTGATGAGAGTGCGCTTGCCGGAGTCGTTGCTCACGAAATTGCACATGTGACACAAAAACATTTAGCTCGTGCATTTGAAGAAGCAAAAAAATATAGTCTCCCAACAGCTGCGGCAATGATAGGGGCTTTAATCATGGCTACCCAAAACCCCTCTGCGGGGCAAGCGATGTTAAGCGGTATATCTGGTCTCAATACACAAAATCAAATTAACTTTACTCGTGATAATGAAGAAGAAGCCGACAGAATAGGATTAAAGTTATTAGAGAAATCTGGTTACAACCCGCGTAGTGTGCCAGTATTTTTTGAAAAACTACAAAAAATATCAAAATTTACACAAACTGATACTCCTGAATATTTTCGTACTCACCCTCTAACAACCTCGCGCATTGCAGATGCCCGCTCAAGAGCGGAATCATACCCGAAAAAGCTATTTTCAAATTCACATGGATATGAACTTGTGCGTCATAAATTAATCGCGATGACAATGAAAAAACCAAAGGATGCTATATTATTTCTACGTAATAAACTTGAAGAAAATAAAAGTGGATTAAAAAGTGAATTATATATCCGATATGGTTTAGCCTATGCATACTTATTAGATAATGCATTTTCTCACGCAAATCAACAAGTCAAACATTTACTTAAAAATGACGACAGTGATCCTGCCTTCCTTTTATTAGCGGCTAGGCTTAGTAGTGCGCAATCAAACTACGAGTCAGCGCTAGACATTTATGCAAAGGCCTACGGACTTTATCCAGAACATAAACCTATACTAGTAGCTTACACTAGAGCATTGATCGATGTAGAAAAAGCAAAAGAGGCCCGAGAGATTATAAAGCATTATGAACGTTATCATCCTCACGACTTAAACTCATATTCATTACTAGGACAAGTTGAAGCTATGCTCGGTAATGAAATTGAAACTGCTATAATCCATTCCGAATACTATTATTTATCAGGCGAAACTAGGCTGGCAATTGAAAAATTAAAGTTTATAAAACAAAGATACAAAATGGATTATTATCAGGAACAGCGTGTAATGGCTCGCCTATCTGAACTTGAATATGAATTTGAATTGGAAAAAGACATTAAACTATAGGTGTAGCTTTTATGATACGCAGGGTCTTCCTAAAAATATTAACTTCGAGTACTGTCGTTCTTGTTTCCGGGCTTACAACTCCCATAAGGCTTTTAGCTGAATGGAATGAATCAGCTTTTTCAGCAAAAAATATTGATAGCGCAATTAATAGCTATTTTCCTAATAAAGAAATAAAAAGATCAGATAGAATTAAAGTAGAAATCTACGACGAAGTTGAAAATGGTGCTGTTGTTCCTGTAAAAATTAACACTGACTTGGAAAATGTCAAAACGATTACCATTTTTGCAGATAAAAATCCTAATCCATTAATTGCTAATTTTAATCTTGGAGAAACTACGCTTGGTTTTGTTTCAACAAGAATAAAAGTTAGTGAGCCCTCAAATATTATCATCATTGTTAATTCTAATAATACATTGTACATGGCAAAAAAATTTGTCGTTGTTCATGAAAATGGGTGTGGTTAAATGAGTTCGTCTATTAGATTAAAAACAAAAATAAGAGATGATATTACAACAGTTAGAGCAATCATTCGTCACCCCATGGAAACAGGTTTTAGAATAGATGACGATACTGCAAAGCTTGTGCCTGAACATTATATAAAAAAAATAAATTTTAAACATAATGGTAAAACGATATTTTCTTGTGACTGGAGTCGTGCTGTTTCTAAAAACCCTTATCTTTCTTTTATGTTTAGTGATTCAAAAATTGGCGATAAGATAGAAATATCATGGCTCGATAATATCGGAAACACCGATAAACTAGAAACTTTGATAGAATAATATTCTCGAAAAATTAAATGCGCACAATTATTTATTTTAGTCTGATTGTTATAATTACATTTATATTGGGTGCAATATTAGCCTACCCATTAAAATTACTTCTCGATCCAGTTTTTGAACTTGCTTTTCGCAAATACCTAAATTACGCAACATTAATTAGTGGAATAATTACCTGCTCAGTTTATCTAAAAATAAATAATTTACTTACATATGAGGCCTTCGGTTTTGGTGGCGAAACCAATAAATTTCTAAAACGCTTTATATATGGCTTCCTCTATGGGCTGCTTATCATGTCTATAATCGAGACTATTTTATTTATTTTAAAAATACATGAATTGGATGTGCATCGAAGTATCTGGTTATTTTCTAACCTTTCTTTTATTGCAAAAGCATTAATTACAGGACTGTTAATTGCATTTATTGAAGAATTAATTTTTCGAGGAGCATTCTTTTCTGGTCTTTATAATAGAGCAGGAGCCCTCATTGCTATTATATTCACTAGCTTTATATATTCAGCAGTTCACCACGTTCGGTATCCAGACCTACCGGCAGATACTGTGATTGAATGGTCAACAGGCATAACAATGATGCCTGATGCATTTCGCCGTTTCCATGAATGGGCTATTGCTGACTATTTTCTAACCCTATTTATTTTTGGAGTGCTGCTAGGTTTGTTACGCTTAAAGCATCGAAATATCGCTGCATGCATAGGTCTGCATGCTGGTGTTGTGGTGCTTATTAAGATAGCTGACTATTTTACAAACAGGTCAAGTGAAAGTAATTTTAGCTATCTTGTTAGCCCATATAATTCTACATTCGGATGGATTAGCTTTTTAGTCATCTTATTTTTTACAATTTTTTATTTTCTAAAATTACGAAAAAGTACTAAGTAAAAATAAAAAATTAGTATGGATGAAAAAGTATTTCTTCATGTAATTTATAATTTCTTATAATACTCTTTACTGACTCGCTTCTTAAAAAATTTGAATAATCTCTAGCTAGATTAATATTAATATGTGGATACTTTTCTGGAGACACTAAAATGACATGGTAGGGATTTGATAATTCATTTTTATCTTCGAAAATTATATTTAATTCTATCCTATCTTTATAAGCAAGATATGTCCCTCTATCAGTTAATGTATAGGCCTGTTTTTCATTAGCAATAATTATTGTTTGTCCCATAGCCTGACCCACAGAAAGATACCAAGATCCTTTCGGTATAATGCCCATTGCTTGCCACAAATTATTTTCTTTTTTGTGTGTACCAGAATCATCGCCACGGGAAATAAATGTTTGATTAGCATTGATCAATTTTGACAGTGCCTCTGAAATATTTTTACTACCCTTAATGTCGGCAGGATCATCTTTAGGTCCTATCAAAACGTAGTCATTTTTCATAATGGGTAAACGCTCTATACCAAAACCATCTTCCACGAGCTGCTCTTCCTCATCGGGAGCATGAACAAGAATTAAATCAACATCTCCATTTCTCGCCAAGCGAATTGCTTTGCCGGATCCAACGGCAACAACATTTAGCTCTATACCATATCTATCTTCAAATAATGGGTTTATCTTTTCAAGAAGCCCTGAATTATCGGTACTCGTTGTAGTGGCCAATAATAAGCGATTTTTATCTGCAGCAAAGCATATAAAACTCAAAAACGCGAGAGGAATGAACAGTAAAAAACGAAGCATAGGGCTCCTATTATATAGCCAATCGGAACAAACTCGATCTAGAAAACAATAGAAATGGTGGGCCGTGGGCGATTCGAACGCCCGACCAATGGATTAAAAATCCACTGCTCTACCGGCTGAGCTAACGGCCCCTTTCTTTGGTTCTCTAAATTTAACGATGGTTCAAAATATCAGTTGCTAATACACTAACGGCGGCGATAATACCCAAGAATTGCCCTTGGGTAAAACATAAACTGTGAGTATACTATTTTATTATCGAATATCTAAACATATCACCATGTTTTCTATGACAGAACTCAGTTATTTAACTATTTGGGGTTTTTAAAATAAGTGCCGATATATGAATATAGGTGTGACCAATGCGGCCACCAGTTTGAAGTATTACAAAAGATAAGTGATGCTCCGGTAAAAAACTGCCCTAAATGTAATTCGAATAATCCTCGAAGACTCGTCTCGGCTGCTGCCTTTAAATTAAAGGGAACCGGATGGTACGAAACTGACTTTAAAACAAAAAAACCAAAAAAAGGTGACGAAATTAATAAAGCAAATCAAGACAAGAAGGATATAAATAAAAAAACCGCTGACCCGAAGAAAAATTCAAAAAATACTACTAATGGAAATAAAAAAAATAAAATACCTCAGTAAAAAATACTGCTTCTTAAATATGATACTCAACTAAATGACTTCATTAAAAAAATATATCATAGCAGGACTTCTAGTATGGCTACCATTCGCGGCTACTATCGTAATAATAAAACTATTAATTGATTTACTAGACAAAACTATATTGCTATTGCCCCCCGAATGGCAGCCAGAAAATTTAATTGGAATTACAATCCCAGGTCTTGGCATTATATTAGCTGTATTAATATTGTTAATGACAGGGATGCTAGCTGCGAATCTATTTGGTCGTCGTTTGGTTGAATTCTGGGAGAAACTTCTAAATAGAATTCCATTTGTAAGATCAATTTACAGTAGTGTAAAACAGATCTCGAATACTATATTTGGTCCTAGTGGTAAAGCCTTTCGAAAAGTTATAATGATCCAATACCCAAGAAAGGGTCTATGGAGCATTGGGTTTTTAACAAATGATAATTTAGGAAATGAGTTAGGTTCTGTAGATGATGAATTAGTTGCTGTTTTTATTCCAACTACACCAAATCCAACTTCGGGATTTATTATAATGTCCAGAAAAGATGAAATAGTTGAATTAGGTATGACCGTCGAAGATGGCTTCAAACTCGTCATTTCAATGGGAGTAATTACCCCGCAAGATTCAGCTTTAAAAAAAATGGAGTCTAATAAAGTTGCGCAATCGCAAGCTGAATCGTAATATTCCGCCTTTTGCTATCATTGTTTGGAAATAATTATGCGTACTCATTATTGTGGTGAATTAAACAGCGGTCACATCGATCAAGAGATTGAGCTTTGTGGTTGGGTGCACCGTCGAAGAGATCATGGGGGTGTTATATTTCTTGATCTTCGCGATCGTGAGGGATTAAGTCAGATTGTATTCAACCCAGATCACCCTGAACCGTTTGCGATTGCTGACTCTGTTAGGAATGAATTCGTAATAAAAATAGCTGGTAAAGTTAGAGTTCGCCCAGAGGGTTCAGTAAACCCCGATTTACCAACGGGTGAAATTGAAGTCGTTGGGCACAAGATAGAGATTTTGAATAAATCAAAAACACCACCCATCCAAATGGATGACGAGGATGTGCATGAAGATATAAAACTTCGTTATCGATACATCGATTTACGCCGTCCTTTAATGCAAAAAAATCTTCAATTAAGATCAAAAATTGTTAAAGAGATGAGAGCCTTTCTAGATAATAAAGGTTTTCTTGATATTGAAACACCAATGCTAACTAAAGCAACACCGGAAGGCGCGCGTGACTATCTTGTCCCCAGTCGTACGCAGCCTGGTAATTTTTTTGCATTGCCACAATCACCACAATTGTTTAAACAATTATTAATGGTATCTGGTATGGATCGCTATTATCAGATAGTACGATGTTTTCGTGATGAAGATTTACGTGCTGACCGGCAACCTGAATTTACGCAACTTGATATTGAAACATCTTTTTTAAATGAAGATGATATTACCAATATCATGGAAGAAATGATTAGCTTGCTTTTTAAAAATATACTGAACATAGAGTTACCATCGCCTTTTCCATGCTTGAGTTATAAAAATGCGATGGATCGATTTGGTAGTGATAGACCTGATTTGAGAAATCCACTTGAATTAATCGATGTTGGCGATCTAATGAAAGAAGTAGATTTTAAAGTTTTCTCCGGTCCTGCAAATATGGAAGATGGTCGAGTTGCAGCATTAAATGTCCCGAGTGGTAGTTCGCTTACCCGTAAAGAAATTGATGATTACACTGCCTTCGTTAGTCAATATGGTGCCAAAGGGCTTGCGTATATAAAAGTCAATGATATTGAGTCCGGACTCGAAGGACTGCAATCACCTATATTGAAGTTTCTTCCGGATGAGGTGGTAAGTAAAATTATTGAACGAACTAAATCAGCTAATGGAGATTTAATATTTTTTGGTGCTGATAAAACCAAAATTGTTAATGATTCTTTGGGCTCACTTCGAAATAAACTAGGTCATGATTTAAAACTCATAAAAAATGAATGGGCGCCAGTCTGGGTCAAAGATTTCCCTATGTTCGAATACAATGAGGATGAGAAGCGTTGGGAATCACTCCATCATCCATTTACTTCGCCGGAAGTAGAGGATATTGAATCAATAAAAAAAGATCCAAAAAATACTATTTCACGAGCATACGATTTAGTAATGAATGGTTTTGAGCTTGGAGGAGGTTCAATTCGTATTCATAACGCTAAGATGCAAAAAGCAGTTTTGGAACTGCTTGGTATAAGTAGCGATGAAGCAAATGAAAAGTTTGGTTTTTTGCTCGACGCACTCGAATACGGATGTCCACCACATGGTGGGATTGCTTTTGGCCTAGACAGAATTGTAATGTTAATGGCTGAGTGTGATTCTATTAGAGATGTAATTGCGTTTCCAAAAACTCAAACTGCTAGCTGCTTGCTTACTTCAGCGCCTGCCAGCGCAAATGATAGACAATTAAAAGAGCTGGGTATTAAGCTTTCAAAAATAAAAAAATAGATAATATATGTTTTCTTAACTTGTATTAAACTGCTAAGTAAGTCTATATTTACATAATGAACTCGGAAACAACTTACCTTCGTTCCTACACACTAAAGAAAGAACAAATCCCCCCTGTTATTTCTGAAGATATAGATGATTATGAGCGTGAGAGTTTAAAAAAGAAAATTAAAGAGCTATTAGACCAACAAGAAGCGGTTATTGTCTCGCACTACTACACTGATTCAGACTTACAAATTTTAGCGGATGAGACAGGTGGTTGTGTTTCTGATTCTCTGGATATGGCTCGTTTTGGGAATCAATCTAGCGCAAAAACTTTGATAGTCTGCGGCGTCAGGTTTATGGGCGAAACTGCCAAAATACTAAATCCTGAGAAACGTATTCTGATGCCTGATATGGATGCAAATTGCTCATTAGATTTAGGTTGTCCAGAAGATGAATTTTCAAAATTTTGTGATGAAAACCCTGAGCATGTTGTTGTTGTCTATGCCAATACAAGTGCCGCGGTTAAAGCAAGAGCTGATTGGATGGTTACATCAGGAAGTGCAGTAGATGTAATTAATTATCTTAAGAAAAAAAACAAAAAAATTATATGGGCGCCAGATAAATATCTTGGAGAATATGTTCAAAAAAAGTCTGGTGCTGAAATGTTAATATGGCAAGGTTCGTGTATCGTACACGAAGAGTTTAAGGGTAAAGAATTAGCTTCACTTCGTAAAAACCATCCTGATGCTAAAGTTCTAGTGCATCCAGAATCACCATCTTCTGTCATTGAACAAGCTGATATGGTTGGCTCAACAACAGAAATAATTAAGGCGTTTGGTGATATGAACGCAAAAAAATTTATTGTTGCTACTGATAAGGGGATTTTTCATAAAATGAAAGAATTAGCCAATAATAAAATAATTATGGAGGCACCAACAGCAGGAAAAGGAGCAACCTGTACAAGTTGTGCGCACTGCCCATGGATGGCAATGAATAGTTTAAAAAAGTTATTGCATGTGCTTAAAACAGGAGAGAATGAAATTTTCGTCGAAGATCAAATTATTTCTAGCGCCAAAAACTCAATTGAAAAACTTCTAAAATTTACAAGTAACAATCAAAGTATTGGATTAGCTAATGATGCTTAAGGAAAAGGATGCTTTGTGTCTAGTGCGATAATCTTCATCCATGGTCTGTGGATGAATGGAAAAGATATGTACTTATTGAGATATCGTTTCAAAAAAATTGGCTACAAAACATTTCAATTTAAATATAATAGCACTAAGCAAACACCAGTTGAAAATGCTCACTTACTTTCTGAATATATTGATTCAGTTAAGCATGAAAAAATAAATTTTGTTTGTCACAGTTTAGGAGGAATTGTTCTTCGTCACTATCTAAGTTTATATTCCACAAATAATATAGGAAATATTATTATGCTTGGTACTCCTAACAAAACAAGTGCTGTTGCAAGAAAGATTATTAATTTGCCGCTTGGTAAGAAATTATTAGGAAAAAGTGTAGAAAA
>CEUZ01123571.1_pt1 | contig 19909 bp, 19 predicted proteins | sample 361511 | NCBI WGS metagenome assembly CEUZ01 (sample SAMEA2622822, study PRJEB7988) | marine metagenome | biome: marine biome (ENVO:00000447); feature: surface water layer (ENVO:00002042); material: "saline water (ENVO:00002010), including plankton (ENVO:xxxxxxxx)" | depth 5 m
CTTGGTGAGTTAGTAAGCATGAATGTAGTTGCAGGAAATATAGGTCTAGCTATGAATGGAATTCACTATATCGAAATTTTTAATTTTTTAACAAAAAATACTATTAACCAAGTAAATGCAAGTTTAGAGAAAAAATTTGTAAAGAGCCCAAGAGGGAAAAAATTTAGAGATAGATCTGGACATGTCATTGCAAAAAATAATTTTGGGCAGACTCTTTATTTAAACATTTCTTCTAAACAAGGACATGGGAAGAATGTAATTTATACTTTTAAAAACGGAAATATATTTATTAGTGAACTCGATGGATTTTTATGGAGTTCAATAAGAAATAAAAAATATTTTAATTTATCCACCTCTCTTTATGCTATGCCGTCTAATAAAAAATCTATAAAATTTAAAAGCTCCGATATAGTGGATACAACCAAGCAATCTATTCAAAGTTTATTAAAAAATAAAAATTATACCAACGGAAATGACGCCTTAGCTGCGGTAAAAGTTCTAGTGGCTGCCGTCGAATCAGCGCGAGCAAATAGCAAAACAAAAAAAATTAATAATATAAATAATAACAAAAATTTTCCATGGGCATAAAAAAACCTTTTTTTAAAGTTGCATTTATTGGTGCGGGCCGTATGGGAGAAGAACATGTGAAAATTTTTTCAAAATTTAAAAAAAAATTTTTACTTTCGGGAATTCTTAGCAAAAAAAATTTTTCTGCAAGAAAATTAGCCAAGAAATATAAAATAAAAAATGTTTGTAATTCAATAAATGATTTATACCTTAAGACAAAAGCTGATCTAGTAGTAATTTCAGTACCTGTACTTGAAACAAAGAAAGTTTGCATACAATCTTTCAAATATCCTTGGAAATTTTTGATTGAAAAACCTGTGGGGTATAATTTAAACGAAGCTAAAACGATTTTTAAATTGGCAGAGAAAAAAAAACAATTAAATAATATATTAGTAGGTTTAAATAGAAGGAATTATTTAACTACTTTAAAAGTTCTAGAAGAATTAAAAAATAATTATTCAAAAAGATTTGTCCAAATTTACGATCAACAAGATTTAAAAAATATATTAGTAAAAAAGCAACCAACCTTAGTTAAAAAAAATTGGATGTTTGCAAATTCTATTCACCTTATTGATTATTTTAACATTTTATGTAGAGGTAAAATTGTAAAAATAAAAAATTTTCATAAAATAAATAGAAAAAAAACAAATATTATAACGAGTCAAATTGAATTTAGCTCCGGGGATATTGGGCAATACAATTGCATTTGGAGTATGCCTGGTCCATGGGCTGTTAACATTACTTCACAATCAATTAGGTATGAAATGAAACCTTTAGAAATATTAAAATTTCAAAAAAGAGGCACAACGCAATTAGCAAACTTTAATTTAGACTATAAAAAAGATTTAGGCTGTAAACCTGGGCTTGCTAACCAGGTTGAACAGATTTATCTCTTTTTAAGCAAAAAGAAAAATAATTTACCTAAACTAAAAGATTCATATGAGACTATGAAATTAATTAATAGAATTTATCGATGAGAAATAATTTTTTTAAAATTTCAAATAGAAAAATATTTGGACAAGATTAAAAATGAAGATTTTAGCTTTAATATTGGCTCGAGGAGGTTCTAAAAGGTTAAGAAATAAAAATTTAAGAAAAATAAAAGGAAAATCGTTACTTAGTATAACAATTTCGTTTGCAAAAAAACTTCACTATGTAGAAAATATTTTAGTTTCAACAGATAATGAGAAAATTTTAAAAGAGGCAAAAAAAAATAAAGTAATAGCATCATGGTTAAGACCAAAATTTTTATCTAGGGATAATTCAACTTCGGCGGATTCTGCTATACATGCATTAAATTGGTATGAAAGAAAATTTAATAAGATTGATGGATTGTTATTACTACAACCCACAAGCCCAATTAGAGTTTTAAAAACTTTTCATAAAGGAATAAATTTTTTTTTTAGAAATAAATCTAGTCCTGTAGTTGGTGTTTCGCCTTATTATAAAAAGTTAATTGATTTTGCTAAAGTATATAAAAATAAAGGTAAAACAATTTTTAAAAAAGAAAAAATTAAAAGCATCTCAAACAAACATATCTTTAAAATTAACGGTTCCTTCTATTTAATATCACCAAAAATGTTACGAAATAATAAAAGCTTTATTTGTAAAAAATTTACTCCATTAGTTATGAAATCTTTTAGAGAAAGTATTGATATTGATAATGAAAAAGATCTGCAGATTGCAAAAATTTTTTCAGATAAAAAAAATGATAAAAAAATTTAAAAGATTATTCAAAGCTAGTTATTTTTTTAAACCACCAAAAAAAAATAAAATTTTAATATTTGATAAAAGTGGATCTAAATTTATTCAAAATTATTTTGCAAATAATACGACAATACTTGAAGTAAGACAGAGAGAAATTAATATTTTTATACTATTTAAAACTTTGTTTAACTTTCAACCTAAAAAAGGAATTAGTCAAAATTATATTGAGAATTTTATTATTTACATCAATCCTAAAATAATTATCACACATGTAGATAACAATTCATTGTTTTTTAAATTAAAAAAAATTTTTCCTAACATTATATTTATAGTAATTCAAAATGGTACAGGCCTAGCAAATATTCCAGAAAATGAATTTATTAAAGAAAAATGGTTTCTAGACTATTTTTTTGTTTTTTCACAAACGTATCAAGTAACTTATGAAAAATTTGTTAAAGGAAAAATGCTTGATATTGGCTCATTTAAAAATAATATTTATCCGAGAGAAAATTCTAATAAGAAAAACACAAACATCTTATTCATTTCACAATATAGAATTTCAAAAAATTATGGTCTATATAAATATGAAAATAAGCAATTTTCGCATTCAGACTTCTATTTGGCAGAAAAAAAAGTAGTAGCTTTTCTTTCAGATTTTTGCAAAAGAAAAAAAATTGAACTAGTTATTGCAGGCCATTGTGATCAAAGCATTGATGAAGAAAATTTTTTTTCAAATATAATAAATAAAAATAATGATAGATCCGGTTGGAAATTTGTACCAAATGATAATGAATGGAGTTCCTATAAACTTATCGATGATTCCAGTATAATAGTATTTATTGATTCAGCATTAGGTTATGAATCCTACGCGAGAGATAAAAAAACAGTTTCATTTTCAATTAGATCGCAATATTTACAAAATCCCCAACTTAAGTTTGGTTGGCCTGCTAAATTTGATGACGATGGTCCATTTTGGACAAATTTTTATGATAAAGAAAAATTTGAAAATATTTTAACTCATGTAAATAACTTAACCGACGATGAATGGAATAAACTAATGACAATTCATCGCAAAAAAATAATTTCTTACAATAAAGAAAATGCAAAATTTCAAGAGTTAATTTCTAATTTATTAGATTAATTTGTGCTAAAAACGAATTACCATATTAATTTCTGAAATAAGATAAAAATACCTTATTTCCTAAATATTTTTGCATTTAAATTTATTATTACAAGTAAATTTAAATTGACTAATGTTAAAAATGATCTATTGTACAAATATTGAACAGTAATTAAAATAATTGTTATTTTGAGTTATTTTATAAAAATTATCCCACAATACATACAATCGAACATTGTAAATTGCGGAGCTTTGGCTCTTTAATTTTTTAATAATGAAAAAAATAATTAATATTCTTAATATTATTGATAAAAAATTTACAGCAATATTTTTTTTAATCCTATTTTTATCTTTGATTGGAGTTGCATTAGAATCAGTTGGAATAGCATTAGTCTTTCCTTTGCTAAATTTTTTTTCAAATCCTGAAGAATTATTTGAGAAGGTTCCAAAAATATATATGAGATACGAAGATTTTCTAAATAATACAGATTCAAATATAATTGCTATTTATTTGTTAGTATTTATTGCGTTTATCTTTGTTATAAAAAATATTTATATTTTTTGTTTAACTTGGTATGTGCAAAAATTTTCGCATAAAGTTATGGTAGATTTATCAAGCGTCTTGTTTAAAAAGTATTTAACAGAAAATTATAATTTTCATCTTACAAATAATTCAAATTATTTAATTAAAAATACAATAGATGAAGTAAATAATTTTACTAATACTTTAATACCTTCATTGGTAAGTTTATTTACGGAAACGATCTTAGTTATTATACTAATATTTGTTTTAGTAGCAACGCAGCCACCAAGTGCAATGTTGTCAATAGTATTACTCACATTAGTTGCTTATCTTTTTATAAAAATAACAAAGTCAAAAGTAAAAAAATGGGGAAATAAAAAATTAAAATATGAAAGATTAAGATTTAAAAATGTTAGAGAAAGTTTGGGTTTAATTAAAGATATTATAATATTAGATAAATTTAATTTTTTTCTAAAAAAGCACAATATTGTAAATTCTATGACTGCTAAATTATCAGTAAATCATATGGCCTTACAACAGGCACCAAGACACATATTTGAAATTTTTGCAATTATGTCCTTAATAACAATTATTGTAATATTTTTTCAAAAAAGCGATAATTTTTACGATATTATTCCTTACCTAGGATTATTTACAGTTGCATTATATAGAATTATGCCATCAGCCAATAGGATCGTATCTTCTCTTAATTCCTTATATTTTGGAAAACCCATTATATCATTAATTTTTAAAGAGTTAACTGATTACCAGACTGTAAAATTAAATTATGAAAATAGTATAGTTATCAAAGAAATGAAAAAAAATTTAAAACTAAAAAATATATTTTTTAAATTTAACAATTCTGAAGACTATACAATTAAACAACTTGATCTTGAATTGGTTAAAGGAAAATCCGTAGGAGTATTTGGAGACTCTGGAGGAGGAAAAAGCACTCTAAATAATATTATTACTGGATTACTTAAACCGAATAGGGGAGATATAATTTTAGACGAGAAGGTTATAAATTTATCGAACATCAAGTATAGATTTGATTTTGTTGGACACGTACCACAAAACGTAAATGTTTATGAAGATAAGATAAAATATAATATAGCCCTTGGAGTAGAAGAAAAAAACATTGATCACAATAGGATTAACAAAGTAATTAATGATTGTGAATTAAATGAGTTTATTCAAAAACAAAAAGATGGAATTGAAAGTTTAATTTTAGAAGAAGGAAAAGGTTTATCAGGTGGAGAAAAGCAAAGATTAGGATTGGCTAGGGCTCTTTATTTTAGTCCGAGCCTTATAGTGCTTGATGAAGCAACAAGTGCTCTAGATTCTTTTACCGAATCACAAATTTTAAAAACGATAGAAAAACTTAAAGCTCAAAACACTTTTTTAATTATATCTCATAAATTAGAAATATTGGATATCTGCGATGAGGTTTTTAAACTTTCTGAAGGAAATTTAAAAAGATTTAAGAGAAAATCTCAATAATTTAATATAAATAGGTTGTATCATGAATAACAAAAACATTTTAATTACTGGAGGCACAGGTTCTTTTGGTAAAGAATTTATCTTTCAAATTTATAGAAAATACAAACCAAAAAAAGTTATCGTTTATTCCAGAGATGAGTTTAAGCAGTTTGAACTTTCAAAAATATTTAATAAGTCACAATATAAAGGATTACGCTTTTTTATTGGGGATATTAGAGACGAGAAAAGATTAAATTCAGCTCTTAAGAATATAGATTATGTCATTCACGCAGCGGCAATGAAACAGGTGCCAATTTCCGAATACAATCCACAAGAATGTATAAAGACAAATATTTTAGGAGCTCAAAATTTAATTGACTGTTGTATAGCAAATAAGGTTAAAAAAGTTATTGCACTTTCCACAGATAAAGCAGCCAATCCAGTCAATCTGTATGGTGCTACTAAGCTTGTTTCAGACAAACTCTTTATTTCTTCAAACATTTTATCTGCACATGTTCCGACAATTTTCTCAGTAGTAAGGTATGGAAATGTTCTTAATTCAAGAGGATCAGTGGTTCCTTATTTTAAAAATCTGGCTAAATTGAAAAATAAAGCAATCCCAATTACCGACAGAAGGATGACTAGATTTTTTATTACTTTAGAAAGCAGCGTTCAGTTTGTGATTAGTTGCTTTAAAGAAATGAAGGGTGGAGAAATTTTTATACCAAAACTTCCTTCAATAAAAATTATAGATATAGCTAAAAGTTTAGCTCCAAATTCTAAAATAAAAATTATTGGTGTACGTCCAGGTGAAAAAATTAACGAAATTTTAGTGCCCAAAGATGACTCTAATTTTACATATGAGTCCAAAAACTATTATATAATTGCACCTTCAATTCAATTGCCTAGTAAAAATATACAAATTAATAAAATTAAAAAATTAAAAAAAGTTCCAATAAACTTCGAATATGGATCAGAAAGCAATCCTAATTTTTTAACAAAAAAAAAATTAATTAAAATTTTGAGAGATGATTCCATATAGTTCTCAGGTTATAAACAAAGATGATATCCTAGCTGTTAAAAAAGTATTAAAATCTAAATTTATAACACAGGGACCTCTAATAGAATTGTTTGAAAAAAAATTAGCTAGAAAAGTAACAGCAAAATTTTCTGTAGCAGTAAATAGTGCTACGAGCGCTTTACACATAGCTTGTCTAGCTTTAGGATTAAAAAAAAAAGATTGGCTTTGGACTGTTCCAAATACATTTGTCGCTTCAGCAAATTGCGGAAGATATTGTGGAGCAAATATAGATTTTGTTGATATTGATATTGAAAATTTTAATATTTGTATACAGAAGTTGGAAAAAAAATTAAAAGAAGCAAAAAACAAAAAAATTTTACCAAAAATATTGGTAGTAGTTCATCTTGGAGGACTTCCTTCAAATTTAAGTGAAATATATAAGTTGTCAAAAAAATATAAATTTAAAATTCTTGAGGATGCATCACATGCGCTGGGTTCAAAATATAATGGTAAGCCAATCGGAAATTGTAAATATTCTGATATTGCTGTTTTTAGTTTTCATCCTGTTAAACCTATAACAACAGCAGAAGGAGGCGCCGCAGTTACAAATAATAAAACTTATTTTGAAAAAATGAAAATTTTAAGAAATCATGGAATAACAAAAAAAATATCATACTATAAAAGAAAAATAAAATTTGGCTGGTATTACGAACAACAAGAGTTGGGATTTAACTATAGAATGAATGAAATTCAAGCAGCTCTTGGTATCAGTCAATTAAAGAAATTAAATAAATTTATAAAAACAAGAAATAAAATTGCAAAAATATATAAAAAAAAATTTCAAAACTTACCTATTGTTACACAAAAAATTACTCCAAAAAGTTTATCAACTTATCATTTATTTATAGTCAGTTTTAATTTTAATAAGATGAATAGAAATTATAATAACACCTATAATTTTTTGAGAAAAAATGGACTTGGTGTAAATTTACATTATCTTCCAATACACAAACACCCTTATTATAAAAATTTAAAAAAATATAAAAATTTAGAAAATTCTGAAAAGTATTCTAAAAGCTCATTATCAGTCCCTATGTTTAATCATTTTGATGTAAAAAAAATAAATTATATTACAAAAAAAATCGCATCTTTGTTTTGAGGATTAGATGAAAAAAATTGCAATTATTTTAGCTAGAAAAGGGAGCAAAAGAATCAAAGACAAAAACATCAAAAATTTTTGTGGTAAACCTGTAATATATTGGACTATAAAAAAAATTTTGAGTTCTAAAATTTTTGATGAAATAGTTGTCAGTACCGATTCTAAGAAAATTGCACATTTGTCAAAAAAATTTGGAGCAACAATTCCAATTATTAGATCAAAAAAAAACTCTGACGATAAAGCAAGTACTGCCGATGCATTGTACGAAGTGATTACAAAAATGAAAAAAAATGGAATTAATTTTAAATACGTTTGCTGTTTTTATGCAACTGCGCCATTTCTTGATATGAAAAATGTTAGTATAGGATTTAAATCTTTAGTAAAAAAAAAATTTGATAGCGTAATATCATTAGCTAGGGTCAATAATAAGGTTTTGAGATCTTTTTTTAGAAAACCGAATGGACAAGTAAATTATGTTATGAAAAGATTTAAAAATTTTCGAACCCAAGATCTTAATGAGCTTTTTTTAGATATTGGGCAATGGTATTGGATAAATGTAAATGCTTTTAAAAAAAAAAAAGAAATAGTTTCTAATAATACAGGCTCAGTAATTCTAAATTCTTCAAAGTTGGTTGATATAGATACCCCAGAGGATTGGAAATTTGCTGAAAAATTATTTAAAAAAAAATAGAATGAAAAGCACAAAAAAAATCAAAAAATTAAAAATAATAATTTGAATTAAATGTTAAAAATTGGAAAAAGAAAAGTAGGAGAAAATTTTAAACCTTTGATAATAGTAGAACTAGGTATTAATCATAATGGAAATTTAAAAAAAGCCAAATTTTTAGTTGATCAAGCACACAAAAATGGTGCTGAAATAATTAAACATCAAACTCATATAGCAGATGATGAAATGTCAGATGAAGCTAAAAAGATAATTCCATCACATACTAAAGAAAACATATATAAAATTATTGAAAAATCTTCACTGTCAGAAAGAGAAGAATATGAGCTGATGAAGTATACAAAAAAAAAGGGTATGATTTATATAAGTACCCCATTTTCAAGAAAAGCGGTAGATCGACTTGTAAAATTTAATATTCCAGCTTTTAAAATTGGCTCTGGTGAATGTAATAACTATCCTTTGGTAGATTACATAGCAAAAAAAGGAAAGCCAATAATTTTAAGTACTGGTATGAATTCTATTAAAACAATCACACCCTCAGTAAATATCTTTAGAAAATATAAAATCCCATTTGCATTATTACACTGTACAAATATATATCCTACCCCAACTTCGCTTGTAAGGCTTCAAGCTATTAAAACCTTAAAAAAAAATTTTCCTGATGCAGTTGTGGGATTATCTGATCACTCAAAAACCATTTATCCATGTCTTGGAGCTATAGCACTTGGTGCATCAATAGTAGAAAAACATTTTACAAATTCAAAAAAAAATAAAGGGCCAGATATATCTGCCTCAATGGATGGATACGAGCTAAAACAATTAATAAATGGGGTAAATGAAATATTTGAGGCAAGAGGTTCTATCAAAAAAGCTGTAAAAGAAGAAATATCTACTATGAAATTTGCTTTTGCTTCTGTTGTAGCTACACGTGAAATTAAAAAAGGTGAAAATTTAACTAAAAAAAATATTTTTCCTAAAAGACCAGGAATAGGAGATTATTTGGCAAAAGATTATAAAAAAATAATTGGAAAAAAAGCAAAGAATTTAATAAAAAAAAATTCGTTAGTTAAAAAAACTGATATACTTTGATGAAAAAAATTTTCATAATTACCGAGAGAAGAGCTGACTTTAGTAGGTTTAAACCAATCATAAAACTTATAGAAAAAGATAAAAGTTTAGATTATCAACTTGTTGTTACCGGTCTTCACCTTGTAAAAAAGCATGGATATACAATAAAAGAAATACAAAAAGAAAAGTTTAAGATCCTAGCAAAGTTCAAAATGTTTGATAAGAACTATTTTTTTAACAACGATGGCGTAGCAATGTCTGATGCCCTAGGGGTAGTTTTTAAAAAATTACCTAAAATTTTAAAAAAAGTAAAACCAGATTTGATATTATCAGGTTTTGATATCGCTGCAAATTTTGCTTTATGTGTCTGTGGTGCTCATATGAATATTCCTGTGGCTCATATTCAAGGTGGTGAAGTTTCTGGTACAATAGACGAGTCATTAAGACATGCAATGACTAAGTTTTCAAATCTTCATTTTACAGCAAATCTTGACACAAAAAAAAGACTTATAAGGATGGGTGAATTTAAAAAAAATATATTTACCGTTGGATGTCCATCGATTGATGCTTTATATCAAGAAAAATCCCTTAAAGATAATTTAATTTTAAAAAAATTTAATATAAATAAAAAAAATCTATTTTTATTAGTACTTCAACATCCAGTAACATCAGAAGTCAACTTAGCTAAAAAACAAATGATTCAAACCATACAAGCAATTAAAATGTCAAAAATTCAACATCTAATTGTTTTTCCAAATAGTGATGCGGGTTCAAAAGATATTCTTAAAATAATAAAAAAGAGTAAAATGAATTTTACTTCTACTTTAAATCTTTCAGAGTATAGATCTTTGCTCGATGGAAATATGATTTTGGTTGGCAATTCTAGTTCTGGTATACATGAAGCAGCATCGTTTAAAGTTCCAGTAATTAATATTGGTTCTAGACAAAATGGAAGGATGAAGCCAAAAAACGTTATTAACATCAAACATCATAAAAAAGATATTTTAAAAGCAATACACAAGGCAAGAAGTTTTAATTTTAAAAAAAAAATTAGGAATATTAAAAATCCATATGGTGATGGGAAATCATCAAAAAAAATTGTTAAAATAATTAAAAGTTTAAACTTAAAAAATTTCGAAACACAAAAAAAAATAAGTTATTAAAATTGAAAACAATTTTATTTATAGGATCTAGAGGGTTTATTGGAAGAAAATTAAAAAGAAAATTAAAAAATAAATTTAAACTCATTTGTTTAAATAGAAAAAATGGCTTTAATATTTCAAGACCAAATAATTTTGAAAAATTAATAGATAAAAAAATAGATATAATTTTAAATTTATCAGGTCAAGTTTCAAAAAAAAATAGTGAGATGAAAAAAACAATTATTGATGGCAATAAAAATATTATAAAATTTGCAAAAGAAAAAAAAAATATCATCGTTTATTTTTTTTCAACTAGTCTTGTTTATGGATACTCTAAAAAAACTTTGAATGAAAAATCTAAAACATTACCTAGTTCTATCTATGCAAAAATGAAAAGGGCAGCAGAAATACAATATTTAAATTCAAACATAAATTTTAAAATATTAAGAATCGCAAGTGTTTATGATGAAAATAAAGGAGGAATTGTCAAAAATATTATTAATGGTATTTCACAAAAGAAGAAAATAATTATAACAAATGAAAATGTTTATAGAAATTATATTCATGTAGATGATTTGATAAAAATTATGATTAAAATACTTGAGAAAAAATTAAAAAAAAAAATTTATAATATAGGTAATGAAAATATTATGATTAAAAAAATAATCTACCAAATTGAAAAGACTTTTAATAAAAAAATTATATATTTTAATAAAAAAATCTCATTAAAAAAACTCTCTTCTCAAAAAATTTATTCTCATTTTTTGCTTAATGAAATAAAATATACTCCAAGAGTAAATTTAATAAGTTTTATTAAAAAAAAATTAAAAAATGAGTTTTAAATTTTTGGAAAACAAAACAGTTTTAGTAACCGGAGGCACTGGTTCTATTGGATCATCGCTAGTGTTTAAACTAATAAAATTAAACTGCAAAGTTGTCAGGGTACTGAGCAATGATGAAAATGGACTTTATGAACTTTCAAGAAAAATTAACCAATCATTTTCAATAAATTATAACCTTTTTAATATTACTATGAAAAAAAATAGAATAAGATTTTTTTTAGGTGACGTAAGAAATTACAAAAGGTGCCTTGAAGCAACGAAAGGTACTGACATTGTCATTCATGCCGCTGCCATTAAACATGTAAATATAGCAGAGTTTAATAAGAATGAGGCATATCAGATTAATTATATTGGAACTAAAAATATGATAACTGCTTCAGCTAAAAATAATGTTTCTAAGTTTTTATATATAAGTACAGATAAAGTTGTTTCACCCAAAAATATAATGGGAAAAAGCAAGATGCTTGCTGAAAAATTTTCTGTTAAAAAAAACAATTTAAAAAGAAATATTAAAGTTTCCGCAGTGAGATTTGGTAATGTTGTTGGCTCTAGAGGATCTGTCATACCTCATTTTATAAATTTACTTAAACTAGGAAAAAATATTACAGTTACTGATGAAAAAATGACAAGATTTGTTATGTCAATTTCAGAAGCGGTTAATTTAATTTTAAACTCAATAAAATATATGAAAGGTAATGAAATTTTCATATTAAAAAGCATGAAATGTTTTAGGATAAAAGATTTGGCAGAAAGTTTATTAAGTTACTTTAAAACAAAAAATAAAAGTAAAAGTAAAATAATAATATCGAGTCAAAACAAAAATGAAAAATTCCAAGAGGAACTTTTTACAATAAAAGAAATTCCTTATATTAAAACATTACATAAGATGCTGGTGGTAACTAATGAAAAAAATAACTTTAATGATTTAAGTAAATTTAAAAAATTTAGAGTAAGTAATTTCAACTTTATGAAGAAAAATGAAATCATAAAACTTTTAAATGAGCTTAAAATTCTTTAAAAAAAAATAGAATGAAAAGTATAAAAGAAAACAGAATTTTAGTATTTGCGGCACATCCCGATGACGAAGTTTTGGGTTGTGGTGGAACTATAGCAAAGAAAACTTCCAAAGGACATATAGTGCAGACCGTTTTTTTTTCTGATGGAGTAAGCGCAAGACATAAAAAAGAAAATATAAAAAAAGTTGAAGAAAGGAAAAAATCTGCAAAATTAGCTGCAAAAATTTTAAAAACAAAACCACCAATATTTGGAAAATTTCCAGACAATCAATTAGATACTATATCATTTTTAAAAATTGTAAAATTTGTAGAAAAATACATTAAGATATTTAAGCCTTCAATAATATATACTCATTTTCCAGAAGATTTAAATATAGACCACAGATTAGTTAGTCTTGCTGTTTCAACGGCGTGTAGACCTCAAAAAAATAAGTTAGTTAAAAAAATTTTATTTTTTGAAATTCCTTCAAGTACGGAATGGAAAATTATTATTAATAAAAAAAATATTTTTAATCCTAATTGGTATGAAGATATTAGCAAAACATTAGATATTAAAATAAAATCACTTAAAGCTTATGGATCAGAATTAAAAAAATGGCCTCATCCAAGATCCTTAAAAGGTGTTAAATCTTTGGCGCAATGGAGAGGTGCCACGGTAGGTTATAAGGCTGCAGAGTCCTTTGTTCTAGGAAGAAGAGTATAAAATTTCAAAATTTTTTATAATTTATATTAAATGGAAGAAAAATTTAGTTTTACGATTTTAACTAAGGCGAGTTCATCTATCGGTCTAGGTCATTTTAATAGATGTAAAATTCTTGCTGAAGAATTAATTAGGAGGGGCAATAAGGTCGTTTTATATGTATATGGAAAAAAATTTACTAATAAAAAAAAATGTAACTGGATTAAATTTATTAAGAATAAAAAAAATAAGTTCGATAGATCCAACTTGTGTATTGTTGATACTTATAATTTTAAAGAAAGTTTTTATAAGAAATTAAAAAAATATTTTGATAATATAGTAATTTTTGATGATAGAAATAGAAATACTATACCAAGCGATGTAAGCGGTATAATAAATCCAAATATATATTTTAAGAAAAAAAAAAGAAAAATTAAGTATTTCGGAGGAAAAAAATATATTTTGTTAAGGAAAGAATTTATTAAATTTAAGAAAAAAAAACAAAAAAAATACATTTTTCTTTGCTTGGGTGGCAGTGATCCACTTAATCAAATGCCAAGATTTACCAAATTATTATTAAAAGTAACTCACAATCATATTTATGCTGTAGTGGGACCGAAATTTAGGAATAATGCCTTTCTTAAAAAGTTTAAAAAAGAAAAAAGATTAAAAATTTTTAAAAATCCAAAAAAAATAAATAATTTGATGTTACAATCGCAATTTGCAGTTACATCATCAGGAAGCATGCTTTATGAGCTCATTAAATTAAAAGTTAAAACAATTTGTGTTTCCTTAGCGAGAAATCAGATAGAGCTGGCACAATACTTTGCTAAGAAAAAATTAGTTAAATATTTAGGTAATTATCCACACTTAAATAATCAAAAAATGATTTTGAAGTTAAAAAAATTTCAAGAAAATTTAAAAAATTTTAAAACCAACAACTTATCCAATATTATACCAGGCAATGGAGTGGAAAATCTTGTAAAAGATATTTCAATATGGCTTTCCAAAAAAAATCACGACATGAACCTAATTTATTCTTCTCCAGAAATACAGAATGAATATAATATTTCTTCTAGGAAAAAATTAAATTATGAAAAAATTCATTGGGGTTCTAAAAAATCTATGTTCAATAGATATAAATTTATAAAAAAAATATTACCTTTTAGAAATTCATCTAATTGGGTCGATATAGGTTCAGGAATTGGTAGTTTTCAAGAATACATTTTAAAGGATTTTCCTAATCTTAAAGGGATCGGATTAGAAATATCAAAAGGACTTTTTGAAATTTCAAAAAATAAAAGGTTTAAAAATTATAAATTCAAAAATATGGATTTTTTAAATTATAATACAAAAGAAAGATACGATTTAATCACTTGTCATGGAGTCATGTCAAAAACGAATTTTAGTTTTTTAAATATTTTAAAAAAATGTGATTTATTATTAAATAAAAATGGTCATTTATTAATTGATTTTACCAATTATAATTGGTTTATGTTTAGAAATAAGAATTTTTTTCGAGATCCACATCACAAATGGTTTAAAAAAGAAGACATTATAAAATATATAAAAAAATTTAAAAATTTTAAAATTAAAAAATTTACAGGATATTTACCTTTAAAAAACAAAGAAGTAACACTAAATAAATCACATGCTTTATTTTTAATTTTAAAAAAGATTTAAAAAGTACTTTATTATGAAAGTTAATATAGTTGATTCAGAAATTAGAGTTGTTCATCCGGAAGCTCGAAATATAAATTATGCAAAAAAAAATAGAGAAAATTTTCTTCAAAAATTTGTTTATTCAGATAAAAATATTTCGAAAGCTATAAAGTTATGGAGTCTCGAATCGGTATTAAAGTCAATGAGAAAGAGTAAAATCAAATATGGTATTTTAAGCGGTCTAAGTTGGCAAAATTATAATATTACAAAATTAAATAATGAGTATATTAAAAATTGCCTATATCGCTATCCTAATAAATTTAGAGCTTTTTATCTTCCTAATTTTAAAAATATTAAGCAGACTATTCAAGAAATTAATAATTTGGACAAAAAAAAATATGTTGGTGTAGAAATTTATCCTTATGTCGATAAGAAAACAATTAACGATAAACAATATAAATCCATAATTAAAGCGATAAAAAAAAATGATTTGTTTCTTAGAATCATAGGAAGGCATTCACATCAATCAAAAATCAATTATCCCTATAGCTATTTAGAATTTTTGAAAAAAAATAATAATTTGAAAACTATAATCACAGCTCTTGGAGGGGGATTAACAGTTTATTCATCACAGAAAGAAGTCAGTAAATTATTAAAAAAAGCATATTTTACAACTTCGGTATCTTCAACTATGGAAATGATAGAATGCTCAAGTAAAATTAATTCTAATAACTTACTTTTTGCTACGGACTATCCATTTAATCATTGTTTTGATCAAAAATCAGTATTAAAAGAATTTTTAAAGCTAAATATTAGATTAAATAATAAAAATAAAATTTTAGGACTTAATGCTTTAAAGATATTTAATTTAAAAAAATGAAATTAAAAAAATTTGAAAATTTATTTTTAGAACTAATAAATAATAAGAAAAATCCTTTTCATCCATTAGTGTGGATAAATGGAAAACCAAAAATTGGAAAAAAAACTTATATAGGAGGTTTTTCTGAAATTAATGCTAAAGATGCAAAAGTTACAATTGGAAACAATTGTGACATTGCATCTTTTGTTTCAATAAATGTTGCGGATTCACATAAAAAATGTATTGGAATAAAAAAAAATAAATCAGTTAAAGATATAACAATAGGCAATAATGTGTTTGTAGGTTCCCATTGCGCAATTCTTGGTGGGGCAAAAATCGGAAATAATACTGTTGTGGCAGCAGGCACAATTATAAGAGAAGGTGTAATACCACCTTATTCATTAGTTATTGGAAATCCAGCGGTTGTAAAAAAATCGTATTACAAAAAAAAGTAATGATACCCCATAATAGACCAACTTTAGGAAAAGAGGAAAAAAAGGCTATAGATAGAGTTATATCCTCAAAACAGATTTCGCAGTCTATTGAAGTAAGAAAATTTGAAGAAGAGTTTGAAGATTATTTAAAACTTTCTTCTGGATCCGTGGTTGCAATTTCTAATGGCACCGCAGGTTTATACGTAGCTCTGAAAGTTTTAAAAGCTAAAGGTAAAAATGTCATCTTTCCTTCTTATAGTTGTTCGTCATTAAGACATGCTACTTCTATGGCCGGCGGTAAAGAAAAAATTTGTGATATTGATCTAAATTCACCTAACATGCGATCAGATATTGGTAAAAGAGGTGATACAGTAATTTTTCCACAAATGTACGGCTTGCCAACCGAAATAAAAAAAAGAGCGGGAGTAAACTTAATAGAAGATGCATGTCAGTCTTTAGGAAGCAAAGTAAAAGGTACTTACAGCGGTTTACAAGGCCATATTGGTGTATTTTCTTTTTATGCTACAAAATTAATTACATCAGCTGGTCAAGGAGGAATGTTAGTTTCTAAGGATAAATCTCTCATAACAGAGATCAAAGATTTTTTAAAATTTGATTTACGAAGAGATAAAAAATCAAGATTTAATTTCCAAATGACAGATATACAGGCAGCAATGGGACGAATTCAATTAGGAAAGATCAATGATTTCATTGCTAAAAGAAATTATATATTTAATTTTTACAAAAAATTAAATCTTAATTTTTTAGAAGTAAAAAAAAATAATAAATTAGTGCAACCTGTTGCTTACAGATCAATTTTATTATGTAAAGACCCTAATTTATTAATTAGAAAACTTAAAAAATATGGAATTCAAACAATCAATCCGCTGGAAACATGGGAATTATTGGGAGATTCTAATAAACAACCAATTTCACATACATTGACAAAACAAACAGTATCTTTACCCTGTTATCCGTCATTAACTAAAAGTGATCTTAATTATATTTGCAAAATTATTAATAAATTAAAATATGTCATTTAGTAATTATAATTTTCAAAACTTAAAAGTTATATCAGGACATCAACCAGTGTACCTTCCTTGGTTGGGTTTATTTCATAAGCTATATTTAAGCGACAAATTCGTTTATATGGATACCGTGCAATATCTTGATGGTGATTGGAACAACAGAAATAAGATTAAAACATCACAAAATGAATTAATGTTAACTGTTCCAATTAGTAAAAAAAAATCAAAAAATAAAAAACTAAATGAGATTATAATACATGGATACGAGCAAAAAAATAAAAAAGATTTTTGGCAAAGAGTTCATTGGGAAAGCATTAAGCTAAATTATAAAAAATCCCCCTTTTTTGATTATTATGCAAAAGATTTAGAGGATATGTATACAAAAAAAAATTGGAAATATCTTATAGATATTTGTTGGTATCAATTTAATTTATTTAGAAAATACTTAAACTTAGAAAACAAGGAAGTTATCAGAATGTCAGAATTTGATTTTACAGGAACAAAAGATGAATTGATCATAGATCATTGTACAAAACTTGGTGGAACAGGAGTAGTTTTTGGAAAGCATGGAAGAGATTATGTTGATATTAATAAATTTAATGAAAAAAAAATTTTAGTTTACTATCAAAATTATCAACATCCAGTTTATAATCAAATGTTTAATAATTTTATTCCAAATTTATGTGTATTAGATTTGCTATTAAATGCAGGTCCTGAAAAAAGTAAAAAAATATTTCTAGAAGACAATATTTCTAAATATAGTCTAGAAAAGCCTACGCATTGGGTAAATTATAATAATATTTATGCTAATTAAAAAACCATATATTGTTGCTGAAATTGGAGTCAATCATAACGGCAGTTTAGGTATTGCGCTTGATTCAATAAAAGCTGCAGCAAAAAGTGGTGCTGATGCAGTAAAATTCCAAAGTTTTGATGCTGACGAATTCATGTCTCAAGGTAAAGAATTTTATACCTATAAAACAAGCAGAGGAAAGAAAACAGAAAATATGTATAAAATGTTCAAAAGGCTCGAATTATCAAACGAGTGGTACAAAAAAATTATAAAAATTAGCAAAAAATATAGGGTAGATTTTTTCTGTACGGCAGGAGACGAAGCTTCAGCAAATTTTATAAATAATAATAAACTTAAATTTATAAAAATTAGTTCACCAGATTTAACTAATTATCCTTTATTGAAGCATGTAGCTAAATTAAGAAGAAAAACTATAATTTCGACTGGAATGGCCGATCAACAGGAAATAGACAAAGCTGTAAAAATTTTTAAAATAGAAAAAACACCCATTATTTTAATGCATTGTGTTTCAATTTATCCAGCTCCAGAGCAAGAAGCTCATTTATTACGTATAACCAGTTTAAGGGAAAGGTACAAAAATATTGAAATTGGGTATTCTGATCACACACTCGGAGCAGATTCTGCTATGATTTCTTTATCTTTAGGAGCTTCTATATTTGAAAAGCATTTTACTTTAAATAAAAAATTAGTTGGACCAGATCATATAATATCATCAGATCCAAAAGAATTTAAAGAATATGTAAAGAAGATAAGAAAAGCGAAATTAATGTTAGGTGAAAAAAAAATTCAACCATCAGTAAAAGAAATAAAAAATCGAAATCTTTTTAGAAGAAGTATTACTGTTAAAGATAACATCATAAAGGGAGAAAAATTTTCTAAATTAAACATAGCACTTAAAAGACCAGAAAAGGGACTGCATCCAAAATATCTAAATAAAGTAATTGGTAAAAAAAGTAAAAAAAATTTAAAAAAAGATTATAAAATTAAATTCAAAGACATAACTTAAGCTTAGCAATAATATATAATCTATAAAGTTATAATTTATTTATGAAAAATAAAAAAAAAATTAAAATTTTAGTAACTCTAGGCCCAAGCTCTTTGACGGAAGATTTTTTAAAATTTTCTTTATCAAGTAAAATCTCTCTTCTTAGACTTAATATGTCTCATATTGATTTAAATAAATTAGAAGAAACGATACAATTTATTAGAAAATATAACGATAAAACTCCAATTTGCATCGATACGGAAGGAGCTCAAATACGAACAAAAACTTCAGAAAAAAAGCTATTAAAATTAGGTGAAAAATTTGAAATATATAAATCAAAAAGGAAAATTAGTTTATATCCAGAAGAAGTTTTTAATAAACTAAAAATTAATGATAATTTATTAATAGGTTTTGACAATTTACAAGCTAAGATTATAAAGAAAAATACGGAAAAAATTTTACTTAAAACTACATCAGAAGGATTCCTAGAAGGAAACAAAGGGGTTCATATAAAAAATAGAAATATTGGGCTAAATTATTTAACAAATAAAGATTTAAAATCAATCTATATTGGAAAAAAAAATAAAATAAATAATTTTGCCCTTTCATTTACAAACTCTGAAAACGATATAAAAAGATTTAAGAAAATTTTGAAAAAAGAAAATAAGATTTACAAAATTGAAACATTGAGTGCTATAAGAAAATTAGAAAAAATTGTAAAAGAAGGTGACAAATTTCTAATTGACAGAGGGGATTTATCAAAGGAGACTGAAATAGAAAAAATTCCTAAATACCAGAGAAAAATTATTAATTTAATTAAAAAATTTAAAAAAAAGGAAATTTTTATAGCTACAAATTTGTTAGAAAGCATGACACAAAATATTAATCCAACTAGAGCAGAAGCAAATGATATTTTTAATTGTTTGGAGATGGGAGCTTCGGGTTTAGTATTAGCTGCTGAGACTGCGATAGGAAAATATCCTAAAGAGTCTGTAATTTTTTTGATGAAGATGATAAAAGAATTTTCAAAAGAAATTCATGAATAAAAAAATTTCATTTAGATCAAATTTTTCGGAAAATATTGTATTTATATCTGGATTATCTAGGTCAGGAAAAAGT
>CEUZ01032046.1_pt1 | contig 19894 bp, 20 predicted proteins | sample 361511 | NCBI WGS metagenome assembly CEUZ01 (sample SAMEA2622822, study PRJEB7988) | marine metagenome | biome: marine biome (ENVO:00000447); feature: surface water layer (ENVO:00002042); material: "saline water (ENVO:00002010), including plankton (ENVO:xxxxxxxx)" | depth 5 m
CAGTGCCAAAGCAGCGTATTTCTTGGCACACCAATATGACTATGAATTTATTCGGCCTGACAGTGCAATCAAATATTATGAATGGGTATTAAAACATCACGGACGAAGTGAGCAAGCAGTCGAAGCTCAAAAACGCGCTTTAGTTCTTAATATATTTTTAGCTGATACAACGGACCATAATGCAAATTGAAAAAGCAAAAATTCTAACCAACGCAGAGGTGGCTCATAATATTTGGGAAATGAAATTTGAAGCTCCGCTAATTGCAAAAGGGTTGAAAGGTGCTGGTGAGTTCCTAAATATTTTATCTATCGAGAGATGGCAAAACCCTTTGCGCCGACCCATGAGTATTGCATCTTCAAATGGAGAGATCCTTTCTATTATTTATAAAATTTTTGGAGAAGTGACCACAATTCTGTCCAATAAACGAACTGGCGATTATATAGAATTACTGGGACCGTTGGGAAATACTTTCACTCATTGGCAAAATGGACACCACCCCATATTGGTAGGTGGTGGCGTAGGCTTAGCGCCTATACTCAATCTTCAATCTGAATGTAAATCGGCAAAAATTGAGCATTCCATCATCATCGGTGCCCGGAGCAGCAATGAACATTTTATAGGTCATAATCCGGATCAACAGATTTATTTAACCACCGATGATGGCACAGCGGGGGAAAGCGGTACGGTCATGGGGCCATTAGAAAGATTGGTTAAAGAAAAAGCCAATCCATATATTTATGCCTGTGGACCGGAACCCATGCTGGAGTCTGTTCGAGACTTTTCATTGGCGCAAAATGTACCTGCACAATTATCTGTAGAAAGCTACATGGGATGCGGTGTGGGTTTTTGCCAAGGATGTGTTATCCCAAGGGTAAGTAGTCAAATTCAAGATCATAGCTACCATCATAAATATTCACTGGTCTGTTTAGATGGTCCCGTATATGAAGCGAAGGACATCCAATTTGCCTAACCTAAAGTTAACCATGGGAAATGTAGAATTTGATAATCCCATCTGGGTGGCATCTGGTACCTTTGGTTATGGAACAGAAGCGCCTGAATTGGTGGATGTAAATAATCTCGGCGCGATTGTGACCAAATCCATTACACGTAAGCCAAGAGAAGGGAATCCTCCACCGCGAATTGTAGAAACATCATCAGGTATGATTAACTCCATAGGATTGGCCAATATTGGTGTGGAAAAATATATTCAAGAAATGCTCCCGGTTTATGAATCTCTTTCCACAAAGATTATCATGAATATTGCAGGTACCGATATTCAGGAATATATAGAAATCCTTGAAATGGTCGAATCGGTATCTTCAGTTATTGCTGGATATGAGATTAATATATCTTGCCCCAATGTAAAAAAAGGCGGGATGGAATTCGGTGTGGATTGCGATATGACAGCCAAGCTAACTGAAGCATTGCGATCCCGTACCGATCGACTTATTATCATGAAACTCAGCCCCAATGTATCCGATATTGTATCCATAGGCAAAGCATCTGAGGATGCAGGTGCAGACGCAGTTTCTGCAATCAATACTGTGGTGGGAATGAGCATTACTGCCAAAACAGGGATGAGTAATATTTACACCACATATGGGGGACTATCAGGGCCTGCCATCAAGCCTGTGGGGCTTGCAGCGGTTCATAAGCTCTATAATAAACTAAACATTCCCATCGTTGGGTTAGGTGGCATTGTGAGTGAAGAAGATGTTGCCGAATACATGCTTGCCGGAGCAAAGGCAGTGCAAGTTGGAACCGCTAATTTTAGAAATCCCGGTATCAGTGAAGATATAATTTCTCGGTTCAATTTATTTATCGCGGAAACCAAATGGGGTTCGGCGGAAGAAATGGTGGGGCAGGTAAATACCCATTCATGAGACGATTAACCTTATTTTTTATTTTTTTAATGGTGGTGACTGGATGCAGCAATTCTCCTCGCTATCGTACAGGACCGGTTAAGGCAGGTGGTGTAAAATCAAAAAATCCACCTGCATTGAAAACGAAGGCCAATGGTAATCATCGAAAAGTGATGAAAGGAGTAAGCTCCTTTTATGCCGAAGATTTTCATGGAAAGCTCACAGCCAATGGAGAAGTGTATGATATGTATGGATTGACCGCAGCACATAAAACTCTCCCCTTGAATACGATTGTTCGCGTGACGAACTTAGCCAACAACAAATCACTCATTTTACGAATTAACGATCGGGGCCCTTACGTGAAAGGCCGAATTTTGGATTGTTCTTATGGTGCAGCTAAAAAGTTAGATTTTGTTACTCAAGGCACTACAGAAGTAAAAATTGAAGTGATTGAATGGGGCGATAACAAGTACATGAAACACCGAAACTAAACCATGGCCAAATATTATATCACTGTGAATCCTCATGGAGGGAAGAAAAAAGGGTTTGATATCCTAGAACAGGTGCTACCTGTTTTTGAAAGTGTAAATGCCGAGGTAACTGTTTTAGAGACTGAATACGCAGGACATACCCGTGATTTAGCCCGTGAAACTAATATGTCTGAATATGACGGGTTTTGCTGTATTGGTGGTGACGGCACCATGCACGAAGCCATCAATGGTTTGATGACTCGGCAGGATGATCAGCGATTTCCAATCGGTTTGATTACAGGGGGGACTGGTAATTCATTCATGCATGACCTGGATTGTTTAGATCCGGTCAATGCGGCGAAACGGATTATTACGGGCAGACGGCGTCCCATCGATATATTGGAATGTGATGCAGATGGTGTAATTTATTATGGATTCAATATAGTGGGATGGGGGATTCCCACTGATGCCAACAATCTAGCTGAAAAGATGCGATGGTTGGGGACCCAGCGTTATAATGTGGCATCCGTCATTGAAGTGTTCCGTCACCAAAAGCGATTTGCACGTGTTGAAATTGATGGTAATATGATTGGTGCCGATTTTGGTTTTATCATCGGCTGCAATACCATCCATACTGGTAAGGGCATGAAAATGGCACCCTTGGCACGGTTAGACGATGGACTCATTGACCTCGTTATTGCACGGAAAGTGGGTCGGTTAAAACTGCTCAGATTATTCCCTAAAGTATTTTCCGGGAAACATATTGGCGATACTGCTGTAGACTATCGACAAGTAAGTGAATTCATGATTAAACCGGAAGATCGAAATACATTAAATATTGATGGTGAAATGCTGGGCAGCACACCCATTCATGTGAAAGTTTTACAAAAAGAAATAGACGTATTGGTATAAAATGAAAAGCACTTTATTAACACGGATGCCAATTGTATTGGTCGGTATACCACTTATTATTTATCTATTGAATGAAGGGGGTATGATTTTTTCAAGCTTTGTGGCTTTAATAACCTTCCTATGTTTAATCGAATTTTATGGGTTAAAAAGAAAAAGTGGAGCAAGACCGAATGGTATGATCGGTATATTTATGGCGCTCACCATTTGTTTTATGTACATTCAATTCCCCAATGCCAATGCAGTGAATATATTAACAGGCATGTTAATATTAATAGTCCTTGGCTTGTTTATAGAGATGTTTAGTAGACACGATGATCCTCTGTCCAATATCATGATGACCTTTGGTGGCGTAGTCTATGTGGCGGGATTGCTGGGGACGATGATTGCCCTGCGAAACTGGGATGCCTTGAATGGCACTCGATTTACAATGGCCATGATATTTTCAGTATGGATTTGTGATACAGCGGCCTATATATTTGGAATGTTATGGGGAAAGAAAAAACTTATTGAACGCATCAGCCCCAAGAAAACCATTGTTGGTTTTTTGGGTGGAATCGTTGGTGCGTTTGTTTCATTTTATGTGATGAATAATTTGGACTTTATTCAATTTGAGCTTAATGGATTACACCTTTTAACACTCACATTCATCGTAGGTGTTTGTGGTCAATTGGGCGATTTTGTTGAATCGATGTTTAAGCGGGATGCCGGCGTAAAAGATTCAGGAAAATTGTTGTTGGGTCATGGGGGTGTATTGGATCGATTTGATTCATTAATTTTTACCAGTCCATTGGTCTTTATTTTCGTTTCTTTCTTATAAAATTTAACGGAGAGTTCTTCCAAATTCCGTGGCGAAAATGTAAATTCGCCAGCTTATTTCACAGAATTTAATCCGCTTACCAACTGAGGTAATTTATGGCGAATGTTTCTATCACTGGTTTTGGTGATAATTTAACGATAAACGGCGTCCGTATCGGCGACCTAACCCCGGCACAACATGAAGCAATTGAAAAAGAAAAGGGTGGCAATAATTATAGTCCCCTTGAAAATGTAGTTGTCTCCCATGTAAAAGATTCATCCACATTAATCGCCCGCAAACCCAACCCGGACGATATTTCATCCTATATTGAAGAAGAATTGATTGATGGACTTTGCTGTTATTCAGCTGTGAATCAAGGTCAATTGAATCAAACCATTGTGGATGCGGTTGTTTCCCATTTATCCGAAGAGAAGCTTCCCACCGTTCCTAGATCTATTCGGCATAAATATATGGCTGCTTTTTTGATGGCAGCAACAGGGGTAACTGGCATGGACCGAGTGGTGCCGAAAGTGGCGGGCGTTGAAGCACCGGAACTAATGTTTAAATTATCTCGCCGATGGGGATATCGTGTAAAAGGCATCCCTAAGGATGAAGCTATTGTTGTGGCGGCAAAAGGAAATTTTCACGGTCGTTCTATGACGGCCGTTTCTCTATCAGATGATCCGGATGCTTATGAAGATTTTGGGCCTAAAGTTCCGGGAATTGAATTGGTGGAATATAATAATATTGAGGCACTTCGAAGTTTATTTGAAGAAAAGGGAGATCGAATTGCATCCTATATCGTGGAGCCAATCCAAGGTGAGGCTGGCGTCATTGTACCCGATGAAAATTATTGGCCCCAGGTGGCAGCTTTATGTAAAGAATTCAATATTCTATTGGCTATGGATGAAGTGCAAACAGGGTTTGGACGAACCGGCGCCAATTTTGCACATCAATTATTTGGTGTAAAACCGGATCTCATAGGGTGTGGCAAGGCAGCCGGTGGCGGTGTGCTTCCAGTTTCGTTTGTGGCAGGTCGCAATGATGTTATTGGTGTTCTTACTCCTGGCTCAGAAGGATCGACATTTGGCGGATATCCTTTAGGTGCAGTTGTGGCCACCTATGCGATCAAAGTATTGGTAGATGATAGATTGGCAGATAAAGCCCATGAGAGAGGTGACCAGCTCATTGGACGATTCAATGGGATGAAAGAAAGATTTCCTGATAAAGTTAAATCGGTTAGAGGAAAGGGGCTCCTCACCGCTTTTGAAATGTACGACGCACCAGCATTGGATGGGCACCATGTATCCGTTGCTCTATTAGAAAAGGGCGTCTATGCCAAAGAAACTCACCACAGTACCGTCCGTGTTGCGCCCGCGTTAACCATTTCTGCAGATCAGATCGACCGTATTGCTGATGCAGTAGAATCTGTCATCGAAACATTATAGAATAGGAAATACGATGCAAGATATTTTAAACGCCCTTGGTATTAAAGATGTGAATTATGGTGCTTGTTCAGGCAATGGAAAATGGTCCACCAATGAAGAAGGTGTATTGCTGGAGTCTTATAATCCCGCCAATGGAGAACTGATTGCAAAAGTATATCAAGCAACAGAAAACGACTATGAAACCATTGTGGCCGAATCAGAGGCGTCGTTTGAGTCATTCCGCAAAGTGCCTGCTCCCATCCGAGGACAGTTGGTCCGCGAAATGGGGGACGCACTCCGTGAAAAGAAAGATGTATTGGGTAGTCTTGTTGCTATGGAAATGGGCAAAATCAAACAAGAAGGGGATGGTGAAGTCCAGGAAATGATTGATATTGCTGATTTTGCTGTGGGTCAATCCAGAATGCTGTACGGTAAAACCATGCACTCAGAACGGCCAGACCATCGCATGTATGAACAATGGCATCCATTAGGTCCGATTGGCGTCATTTCTGCGTTTAATTTTCCAGTAGCCGTATGGGCATGGAATGCATTTATTGCCGCCATTTGTGGCGACACAACCATTTGGAAACCATCATCCACTACACCGCTTTGTACCATTGCCGTCCAAAATATTTGCAATGAGGTGATGGCCCGAAATGGATATACAGGTATTTTCTCCTCAATTATTGGTCGAGGATCTGTGGTTGGCGAGCACATGTTAAATGATAAACGTCTTCCATTAATTTCCTTTACCGGCTCAACTAAAATGGGCCGGCACGTGGCATCAACCGTTTCTGAGCGATTTGGAAAAACTATTCTTGAGTTGGGTGGAAATAATGCCATCATTATCGATGAAACAGCTAACTTGGATATGGCTATCACAGCTGTGGTATTTGGGGCCGTAGGCACTGCCGGCCAACGATGCACTAGTACGCGGCGAATCATCATCCATGAAAGCATTCATGACAAATTTTTAAAACGCCTGTTGAATGCCTATGAACAGGTAAATATTGGCAATCCCTTGGAAGGTAGTACACTTATGGGTCCATTGGTTAATGAAAATGCTGTTAAAGATTTTTTAAATGCAGTGGAATCCGTTAAATCTGAAGGGGGAGATATCCTCTACGGAGGAGAGGCAATTGAAGGTGAAGGTTACTATGTTACACCGGCCATTGCTAAAGCTGAAAACCATTGGGATATTGTACAGCAAGAAACATTCGCACCGATTTTATACATTATGTCCTACAGCACAATGGAAGAAGCTATAGTCATGCATAACGGTGTACCTCAAGGCCTGTCATCTGCGATGTTTACTACCAATGTAGTTAATGCAGAATATTTCCTTTCCCACCGCGGCAGCGACTGCGGTATCGCAAATATCAATATTGGAACTTCCGGTGCTGAAATTGGTGGAGCATTTGGAGGTGAAAAAGAGACGGGTGGCGGTCGTGAATCCGGATCCGACGCGTGGAAACAATATATGAGACGTCAAACCAATACCATGAACTGGAGTGCAGAATTACCGTTAGCTCAGGACATTGAATTTGGTTTAAGTGAATGAGATATAATTAATTATAATAAGATTTATGATGAGTCCAGTTCACCCCAACGATGTAAGAAATAGTATTGGTCAATTTATGTTGGCTGATGGAATGGATCACGTAATTGACCTAGAAAAAAGTCATGGGTCATGGTTTGTAGATGCAAGAGATGGTAAAGAATATTTAGATTTATTTTCAATGTTTGCTTCCATGTCAGTGGGGTATAATCATCCTTACCTATTGGAGAATAAAGATAGGCTGACATTAGCTGCATTGAATAAACCCACTAATTCGGATGTTTATTCATCCCAAATGGCAGCGTTTGTTGATACGATAGGGCGTTTGGCGCAACCGAATTATCTTCCTTATGCATTTTACGTTGAAGGTGGTGCCTTGGCAGTGGAGAACGCATTAAAGACTGCATTTGATTGGAAAGTTCGTAAGAACTTGGCAGCAGGAAAGCCGGCTGGCACGGGGAAGATCATTCACTTTAAAGAATGTTTTCACGGACGATCCGGATATACCATGTCTTTAACTGATTCTCCAGATCCAAGAAAAGTACAATATTTCCCAAAATTTGACTGGCCACGGATTGATGCTCCAAAAATTATATTTCCCTTAACCGATGAAGGATTTGCCAATTTAAAGCGGGTAGAAGAGAGAGCCGTTCTCCAAATTCAAGAAGCCGTTGAAAATAATCCAGGTGATATTGCAGGGCTTATATTAGAACCCATTCAAGGCGAAGGTGGCGACAATCATTTTAGGGAAGCTTTTTTACGTCAACTTAGAAAATTGGCCAATGAGCATGAATTTTTACTCATTTATGATGAAGTGCAAACGGGGATCGGCATTACGGGGAAAATGTGGGCCCATGAACATTATGGAGAATATTGTCGTCCTGATATAATTAGCTTTGGGAAGAAAACACAGGTTTGCGGTATCTTTGCCGGTACACGCTTAGATGAGGTCGAAGGGCACGTATTTAAAGAGTCGAGTCGTATTAATTCCACATGGGGCGGTAACTTGGTAGATATGGTACGATTTACTATTTATCTGGAAATAATATCCCAGGAAAATCTTATTGATAAAGCTGCAGAAAATGGCGCTTATCTAAAACAAAAACTTGAAACACTGCAGTGTAAGAATATTGACAAAGTATCTAATGTACGGAATAGAGGCCTTTTTGGTGCATTTGATATGCGATCGACTGAAGAACGAGATAAAATGATTGGGTTAATTAGTGAAGAAGGCGCACTCATGCTTGGATGTGGCCATACATCCATCCGTTTCCGTCCCCATTTAAATATTACTCAAGATGAAATCGATCAGGGAATATCTATGATCGAAAGTGCAATCAGTAAATTATAAACCATGGCTGAAACTGGCATTTTATATATTGTTGCAACGCCCATTGGAAACCTCGAGGATATTTCATTTAGAGCGATTCGCATTTTAAAAGAATCATCTTTGATTGCAGCTGAAGATACCCGCCAGACCAAAAAACTTTTAAACCACTATAATATTTCCACACCTACTTTAAGTTATTTCGAACATAATCGTTTTACACGCATTCCTCAAATTGTTAACCATTTGAATACAGGTAAAGATGTGGCTGTAGTCACGGATGCAGGCACACCTGGGATTAGTGACCCTGCTTATAAACTCATTCGTGCTGCCATTGAAAAGAATGCGAGGGTAGAAGCCATTCCCGGCCCTTCAGCATCAATTACTGCACTGGTAGCTTCTGGATTACCCACAGATCGATTTATTTTTGAGGGCTTTCTGCCCAATAAGAAAGGTCGAAAAGGAAAATTGGAACGGCTCGCATCTATTGACGCGACCATCATCATCTATGAAAGTCCGAAACGAATCCAGCGAACCTTAAAAGATATATTAGAATATATCGGTAATCGTCCTGCCGTTATTGGTCGGGAACTTACTAAAATGCATGAAGAATTAATTCGAGGTAAAGTTTCTGAATTATTATCGTATTTTAACCAGAATACTCCACGGGGAGAATTTGTAATTATGATTGGCAAGGATGACCCAAATGTCTACTTCTAAAGGAACATTTATCACATTTGAAGGGATTGATGGATGTGGAAAAAGCACCCAGGTAAAAATGCTTGTCGAAGCATTGAATAAGCATCAACGTAAAACCATTTTGGTGAGGGAGCCAGGTGGCACAACCATTTCTGAAGAAATTCGGGATATATTGCTCCATAGACATTTGACTGATATTTGTGATCGGACTGAAGCATTGCTCATGACCGGAAGTCGCGCCCAATTAACCTACGAAGTAATATTGCCCAATTTAAATCGGGGAAAAAACGTAATCGCCGATCGTTATTACGATTCCACCTTAGCCTATCAAGGCGGCGGTAGAGAACTTGACTTGGATTGGCTAATCAAATTGAATCAATTTGCCACATATGGCCTGGAACCGAATGTGACATTCTTCGTAGATGTATTGCCGGAAGAAGCAATACGAAGAAAAAGCCAGGAACCTGATCGCATTGAACGGGCTGGTATTGAATTACAAATGCGCGTCAGAAAAATCTATTTAGATTTAGCCAATCGATTTCAAGAACGATTTGTAGTTTTAGACGGACATGAATCGATTGAAAATATTCATGGCGATATTTTATCAGAATTGAGACGGAGAAAATTATTCTTATGAAAAAACATTTCGTAAAGTTCATATTACCGGTTGTTATCATAACCGGCGCCCTTTCACTTGCGGTGACTCAATCAAGTATTTACCGGAAAGTGGGCGAATCCCAACGATTAATCAATCAAGTATATAGCCAAATCTTTTCTACCTATTTACATGAACTTGATCCTGATTCATTTACGAAAGCAAGCATCAATAGTATTACCCAAAATCTGGATCCATATACATCCTTTATGGTAGAAGATGAACAGCACCGCGTCAATGTGTTGAGTAAGGGAAAATATGGCGGTGTAGGTATCCAACTTGGCTATCGAAATAAAACTATGTCTGTGGTGGCTCCAATGGATGGTGGACCTGCAAAAAAGGCCGGCATCATCAGTGGCGATATTATTTTAAAAGTGGATGATGAAGAAGTAAAATCCCTTTCATTCAATGATGCCGCAGCAAAAATAAGAGGCGAAAAGGGCACTAAAGTTAAATTGACTGTGAAACGATATGGAGAAGATGACCCCATAGAGTTTAATTTGATTCGATCTAATATTGTGGTAAAGGACGTGACCTATTCTGGCATGTTGACACCTTCAACTGGATATGTGCGACTTAATCGATTTTCCAGAAATACACCTAACGAAATGGCTAATGCATTCGGTGAATTACTATCTGAGGATGCGAACGAAATTATAATCGACCTTCGAGATAACCCCGGTGGTCTTATGGCCTCTGCAGTGGCATTGTTAGATATGATTATTGAAAAGAATCAACCCCTACTCTCCACCAAAGGCCGAATTAAGGATGCGAACCGTACTTATTATTCAAGACGCAAATCATTGGTACCGTCTGATGTCAAAATTGCAGTACTCATTAATCGAGGCAGTGCCTCTGCCAGTGAAATCGTTGCCGGTACCGTGCAAGATTTAGATCGAGGCCTTGTAATTGGTCAAAAATCATTTGGTAAAGGATTAGTCCAAACTGCCTATTCTATTGATAAAAAACGGTCAATTACAGTGACTACAGCACGGTATTATGTACCTAGCGGACGGTTTATCCAAAAGCGCGACTATATCGATGAAAAATATATCATGAATCAGGCTGAAGAGGATTCTGTCTTTAAAACAGTAGGGGGTCGGACTGTTTTAGGTAATGGCGGTATTACACCGGATTCAGTTGTGACGCTTGAGTTAATGGATATTCTTTCAACTCAATATTGGCGTAATGGATACTTCTACTCTTTCGCTCAAGAGAAAAAACACAACTATGCGGATTTCAATGCAGTATTAAGTGATGGTGACTTATTAGATAAATTCAATGTATTTATTAAAGAAAAAGACAGCGTTATGCTTCCAGGTGAAAAGGAGTTGAATGAACTTTCGGATAAAATCGCCAATTTGGATTCAACAAATCAATCCGCTCAAAATGCCCTTGAAACGCTAAAAACGTTTTATACATCACAAGAGAACTCAAGAATAGATATCGAGTCAGACGATATTAAAAAAATTCTTCTTTTAGAGTTTGCCGGATTAATTAATGGGCCAGAAGGACGTCTGAAGCAGGCGCTCAAAGACGATAAAATTGTAAAAATAGCTATAGGAATGCTCACTGATAATCAAGCCTACGCCATTGCTTTATCACCCATCGAATCCATAAATAATTAATCGTAAATATTCTTTCCAAGATATTCGATAGATCAGTTAAATTCCTAAGCTATTTTTGGGGGCGATTAGCTCAGTTGGTTAGAGCGCTTGCTCGACACGCAAGAGGCCAGCGGTTCGAATCCGTTATCGCCCACATATTGTGGGGTAAACGGTTTTCCAATTGAATAGATAAATCGCCCGCAAATTAAAATTGGATTTCATCAGTCCTGAGACCCAATTTTATACCAAGTCAAAACAAACATAATGTTAGATTTAATATATCAAACACCTTCCAAAGTGAAGCCAATTTCGCTTACGGAGATGTACAGTCGATTTACCTTTTAATTTTGCGAATCCATTTTTAACCCCATGTCTCAAATTACCATTACATTACCTGACCAATCTACACGAACATTCGATGCCGGCATTACGCCATTGGATGTGGCTGAAAGTATTGGTCCACGCTTAGCCAAGGATACGGTAGCTGCCACTATCAATGGCAAATTTACCGATGCTACCGTCCCAATCATGGAGGATGCAGAATTGAGCTTGCATACAGTAGGCTCTGATGAAGGGCACGAAGTATTACTCCACAGTACAGCTCACTTAATGGCGCAAGCAGTTAAATCACTTTGGCCCGATGCTCAAGTCACTATAGGTCCCGCCATTGAAAATCGATTTTATTATGATTTTGACATTGACGGTACATTTTCTGATGATGATCTTGAAAATATTGAACAAAAAATGCGCGAATTATCTAAAGAAAATCTGGCCGTTGCTCGCCAGGAATTGGCAAGAGACGAAGCCATTAATCTTTTCAAAGGAATGGGTGAAAATTACAAGGTTGAAATAATCGATCAGATTGATTCTGAAGATAATATTTCTGCATACGGTCAAGGCGATTTTATAGATCTTTGTCGGGGACCCCATGTTCCATCCACCGGTAAAATCAAACATTTCAAACTATTGAGCACTTCTGGCGCCTATTGGCGAGGAGATGAAAAGAATAAAATGCTTCAACGCATATACGGCACTGTATTTTCATCTAAAGATAAATTAAAACAATATTTACATTTTTTAGAAGAAGCAAAGAAGCGCGACCATCGAAAGCTAGGGAAAGAATTAGAAATCTATACATTTGATGATGAAGTGGGCCCCGGTTTGCCTCTTTGGCTTCCCAATGGTGGAGTCATAATTGAAGAACTAGAAAAGTTGGCAAAAGAAACGGAATCCCGTCATGGCTATCATCAAGTGCGGTCTCCACATTTAACCAAAGGTGATTTATATAAAAAGTCCGGACATTTAGATCTATACAAAGATGCCATGTATCCAGCCATGGATGTAGATGGTACTAAGTATTATGTAAAGCCCATGAATTGTCCCCATCATCATAAAATTTATGATGCATCTCCCAAAAGCTATCGTGATCTTCCATTTAGGATTGCTGAATATGGCACATGCTATCGTTATGAAAAATCGGGCCAATTATTTGGTCTCATGCGCGTCCGCAGTATGCAGATGAACGATGCGCATATTTATTGTTCCCCTGAAAATTTCAATAGAGAATTCCTTGACGTTTGTGAGATGTATCTGGAATATTTTGAAATATTTGGTATTGAGAAGTATGAAATGCGCCTTAGCTTGCACGATCCTGCCGATTTAGGTAAAAAATATATCGATGAACCAGAACTATGGATTGAAACTGAAGACGCCGTACGGAATGCATTGAAAGCGGGAGATATTCCCTATGTTGAAATTCCTGGAGAGGCAGCATTTTACGGTCCAAAAGTAGACGTCCAAGTATGGAGTGCTATCGGTAAAGAATTTACATTGGCAACCAACCAGGTGGATTTTGCAATTCCTAAACGATTTGACCTCACATATACTGATGAAAAGGGAACAGAACAGACACCATTATGCATCCATCGTGCGCCCTTGAGCACGCACGAACGATTCATCGGTTTTTTAATTGAACATTTCGGCGGTGATTTTCCATTATGGTTGGCGCCGAATCAAGCGGTTATTTTACCGATTTCTGAAAAAGCACATGGATATGCTCAATCTCTACAAGAAAAATTTAAAAATGAAGGAATGCGTGTCTTATTAGACGATCGTCCTGAAAAAATAGGCGCAAAGATTCGTCATGCGGAATTGAATAAAATCCCAGTAATGATGATTGTTGGCGAAAAGGAATCGAATGATAATACCGTTTCAGTCCGCCGTCGATTAATAGGTGATCAGGGTACAACGCCTGTAGATGATCTATTGTCGAGCCTTATGTCCGAAGTCAACAAAAGGAGTCAACCCCATCGCGAAAATCAATAAAATCAGAGTAAATGAAAAAATCCGTGCTTCAGAAGTACGGCTCATTTCAGAATCAGGTGAACAGTTAGGTGTCATATCCTTGGAAGATGCCATCGCCAGAGCCAAGGATGTGGGACAAGATCTCATAGAAGTGGCCCCAAATGCCAAACCGCCTGTGGCCAAAATTCTTAATTACGGAAAACTAAAGTACGAAGAAAAGAAGAAAGCCCAGGCCAGTAAAAAGAAACAACATGTAATTAAAATTAAAGAGATCCGCGTTCGTCCGAGAATTGACGATCACGATTTGGAGACAAAAGTAAACCGAGGCCGAAAATTTTTATCCAATGGGTGCAAATTGAAAGTCACCCTAATGTATCGCGGTAGAGAGTTATCCAGAACCGATTTGGGTTTGGATGTACTGAACCGTGTAATTGATATGCTTTCCGATTTGGCCATCGTAGAAAAGCATGGAGACTTGGAAGGTCGTCGTCAGACGATCGTTTTGACTGGTAAATAGGAGAAAGTCAATGCCTAAGCAGAAAACAAGACGCAGTGCCGCCAAACGATTTCGTTTGACAGGTACTGGTAAAATAAGACGAAATAAAGCAAACCATAGCCACATGCTCATTCGCCGGAGTAACAGTGCAAAACGGAAGATGCGTCAACCTGACTTGGTAGATGGCTCTGAAGAAAAGCGCGTCCGTCGGATGATTGCTCAATAGATAGGAGAATAGAGATATGCCTAGAGCAAATAGCTCTGTGCCACGGCACAGAAGACATCGCAAAGTAGTAAAGCAGGCCAAGGGCTACTATGGTGCCCGGAGCCGCAACTTCAAAGCTGCTAAAGATGCAGTAGAGAAGGCAGGACTGTATGCATATAGGGACCGCAGACAAAGGAAACGCCAGTTTCGCCGTCTTTGGATTATCCGTATTAATGCAGCTGCGCGGCAACACGGCTTGTCCTATTCTCAGTTCATCTCCGGACTCAAAACAAAAGGAATTGATCTCGACCGCAAGGTATTGGCCGACATGGCCATGAATGAGCCCAATGCCTTTGCTGAGCTCGCAAAGGCTGTTAACAGCTAGATGCAACTGAAGGAATCAATCGAATCGGTCCGGGAGCAATTTCGGGCCGATTCTGATCCCTTTCCAACGGATGATCAATCTGTAGAATCCTTACGTGTGAAATATATGGGCCGTAAAGGTCTAGTCGCCGGATTATTTGCTGGCATGAAAAATATAGAGGACAAAGATCGACCATTGGCCGGTCAACTCCTCAATGAACTTAAAAAAGAATTATCAAAAGCGTTTGAAGCCAACACCCAAGGTGACGAGGAATCGCCTGCAGAAGATAATGTAGATTATTCATTGCCGGGATTAACATTCCCCATTGGACATGTTCATCCACTACAGCAAACCATGGATGAGATAAAATCCATTTTTATGGATGTAGGATTTTCAGTTGCTTATGGACCTGAAGTGGATGATGACTTTCATAATTTCACCGCGTTGAATTTTCCACCGGAACATCCTGCCCGGGATATGCAGGATACATTTTTTGTCGATTCCGAAACGGTACTTCGCACTCATACGTCTAATGTGCAAATACATTTGATGGAAGATCAGGATCCACCACTTCGCCATATTATACCAGGACGCGTTTATAGAAATGAAGCCATCAGCTTTAAGAGCTATTGCCTATTCCATCAGGTTGAGGGTATTTATGTAGATAAACATGTATCCTTTGCCGATCAAAAAGGCATTTTAGAATATTTTGTTAAGCGGATGTTTGGTTCAAATACCAAAATGAGATTTCGACCCAGTTTTTTCCCATTCACAGAACCCAGCGCAGAAGTGGATATTTGGAGTGAAAAACGAGGCCAATGGCTGGAAATACTGGGCTGCGGGATGATTGATCCAGAAGTATTTAAATCCGTCAATGTGGACCCAAATATATGGCACGGTTTCGCCTTCGGTATGGGTGTAGAACGTATTTGTATGCTGAAATATGGCATTGATGATATACGACTTTTTTATCAAGGCGACATGCGCTTCTTGGAGCAATTTTAATGAAAATTTCTATCGATTGGCTCAAGTCATTTATTCCTCTTGATGGAGGAATTCAAGAGGTTGCGGAACAATTAACCATGCTCGGCCTTGAAGCCGAGCCCGATTTAGACACATCCGGGTTAAGTGATATTATTATTGGTGAAGTCACCTCAAAAATCAAACATCCGAATGCAGACCGATTAAGTTTATGTGAAGTATTTAATGGTGAAAAAGCCTACCCCGTTATTTGCGGCGCTCCGAATGTGGATAAGGGTCAAAAAGTCGCATTCGCACCTGTTGGCGCAGTTTTACCTGGTGATTTTAAAATTGGAAAAGCAAAAATTAGGGGCGAGGTGAGTGAAGGAATGATTTGCTCTGAAAGAGAGTTGAAGATTTCAGATGAGCACGAAGGGATTATGGTCCTTAATGATGCAGCAGAGCCTGGACAATCTTTTCTTAGCTATATCGATGCGCATTTCGATCGAATTGAATTGGATATAACTCCCAACCGTCCCGATTGTTTTTCTCATTTAGGTGTGGCCAGAGATTTGGCCATTCAATCGGAATCTGCTCTTAAAATGCCAGATTATTCCCCGAGAAAATTCAAGTCTAATGAAGCTGAATCACTTATAAGTCTTTCCTTTGAAGATGAGAATGACTGTCCTCGCTATATCGCAGGTGTCGTGAAAAATGTAAAAGTGGGTGATTCACCGGATTGGCTGAAGACTAGATTGGAATCCGTCGGTCAGCGAAGTATCAACAATATTGTCGATATTTCAAATTTTGTCCTCATGGAAATGGGACACCCCACGCATATGTTTGACTACAATCAATTGGGATCCAAAGAAATATTAATCCGCCGAGGCAAAAAAGGGGAAAAGATTACCACTTTGGATGAATTGGAGCGAAAAGTGTCTCCAAATGAGTTGCTTATCACCAATGGTAAAGAACCTGTTGCCATTGCGGGAATTATGGGTGCGCTCGATAGTGCCGTCACCGATCAAACCAAAACTGTATTGATTGAAAGTGCATATTTTGATCCACCTACAGTACGAAAAGGGGCCAAAGCTCTGGGAATGTCTACAGATGCTTCAAAGCGATTTGAGCGGGGTGCAGATCCAAATGGAGCTGAAAAAGCATTTTGGCGAACCATAACCCTCTTAGAAGAGGTTGCAGATGGAGAATGGATACCCGGCCTCGTAGATCCATATCCAAAACGGATTACACAGGGTGAGATCAATTTAACAAGGGAAAAACTAGACATACTATCTGGATGCGATATAACAGATGACTTTGTATTAAGAGCACTTACTGGTATTGGATGTGTTGTGAATGGACAATCCAATTCATGGAAATGCACACCGCCGTCATGGCGGCCGGACATCGAAAGGGAAGTAGACCTAATTGAAGAAGTGATTCGACTATACGGTTATGACAATGTGCCCTCAAAATTCCATTATGAAGGTATTATGAGTGGTGATAGGCCTGATCCTCAGAAAGGACTCTCAAAAATTATTTCAATTCTATCTGGTTTTGGATTTACTCAAGTATTTAATAATTCACTTCAATCAGAAGAAAAAGTATCTATCCTGGATTTTGAATCGGTGAAAATGATTAATCCTTTGTCCGATACAGTGAGTCAGCTTCGGACCAGCCTATTTACCGGACTGATGGAAACTGTGGATTTTAATTTAAAGAATGGACATCCTGATCTCATGCTCTTTGAGTGGGGAAATGTATTTGAACAAACAAAGCCCGGATTGGAAGGGGTTTGTGAAAAGTTTCAGTTGTCTGGAATTATTTATGGTCGACTCTCAAAAGCATCTGTTCATAGAAGATATGATAGATCTGCCGATTTTTATGTATTGAAAGGGGTGATTGAAGGACTCATGACACGTCTCAATGTGAACAATTATTCATTCGCTCCTTTAGATGTTAATCCTTACGGTTTGTGCAATGTATCTGAAATTTTGATTGGTAAAAATACTATTGGATATATGGGGAGAGTATCGTCGCAATTTGCTAAAACAATTCAGTCAGATGTTGAGCAATGTTATGGATTTCAATTTGATTTGAATGCATTAATTGAGGTATCCCATGAAGACCCTACATATCGTAGCATTGTAAACTATCCTGTTGTTGAGCGTGATTTGAATTTTGTCATGGATGAGTCCACTCCATTAGGCGATGTCATGGATACCATTCAGAAAAATGGCAGAAATATTTTAATCCAATCTGAACCGATAAATATTTTTCGGCATGAATCGGTCGGAGAAGGTAAAAAAGCAATTGCAATCAATCTTGTTTTTCAAAGCACTTCTAAAACACTTGAAGATAAAGATGTAAATTCCGTGATAGATGGAATTATCAAAGTGGTTTCTAATAAATTCAGTACTAAATTAAGATAAGAAAATAATGAGTGATCAAATGGACAGCAGTGAAAATTATGTCAAGGTGACCATCTACGGCCAAGAATACACTATTAAGGCACCAGCCGATGCCACCTACATAAAAAATATCGCCGAATATGTGGATGGAAAAATGAGGGAAGTGCAGGATGAATTGGCCACACCACAGGTGCCTGCAAAAGTGGCCATACTTGCAGCTATGAATATTTCGGATGAATTATTCGCTGAAAAGCGAGATCAAGACAAAATCAAGAATGAAGTGGAGCGAAAGGTATCTTCATTGATTGAAATTGTTGAAGAATCAATTCAGCAATAAATTTTAATTACTGACTATGGATACGCAAATCTTATCCGGAAAAACGGTCAGCTCTGCAGTTTATGATGCGCTTACTTCCCGTATTAATACTCTAAAATCCAAAGGAATCACTCCTGGGTTAGCTGTTCTTCTTGTTGGAGAAGATCCTGCCTCTCAAGTATATGTAAATAGTAAAACTAAAAAATTTTCTGAACTCGATTTATTTTCAGAAACCTTAAGACTACCGGTAGAAACATCCGAGCATGAACTCATATCACATATACATATCTTGAATTCAGATAAACGGTTTAATGGCATATTAGTTCAATTGCCACTTCCAAAGCATATTGATAGCGATAAAATTCTAAATACGATATCTCCAGAGAAGGATGTAGATGGGTTTAATCCTGTTAACCTTGGCAATTTGACTGCAGGTAAACCCACATTCATTCCATGTACCCCTAAGGGCATTATGAGGATTCTATCTCATTATGATATCGATCTATCTGGGAAGCATGTGGTAGTTGTAGGTCGAAGTAATATTGTGGGTAGACCAATTTCAATACTAACCAGTCTTAAAAGTCCCATGGCCAATGCAACCGTAACGATTTGTCATTCGGGTACGAAAGATATTTCTCAATTTACTTGCCAGGCAGATGCAGTCATTCTTGCCTTGGGATATCCTGAATTCCTCAAAGGTGATCATATTAAAGAAGGTGCAGTCGTGATTGATGTGGGGATTAATCGCTTGGAGGATAATTGTGACAAAGGATATAAATTGGTTGGCGATGGGGAAGAAACATCATTGAAAGAAAAAGCATCCGCACTGACACCTGTTCCTGGTGGCGTTGGACCCATGACCATCGCTATGCTGGTTGAGAATACAGTTGAAGCCGCTGAACGGTCTCTCTAATTTCTCATTGTAAATTATAAGTTTTGTCCTATTTTCTGCCGACGAGAAAAGCAGATTCATTTTCAAGATTAGATTCTGAACCCCATGGCAAAAGATAAATCATATCCACCTCAGTATTATAATGATTATCTACATTTAAAAAAGATCCTAGATAGTCAACACCTTAAGAGTGATGAATTTGGTGCCCATGCCCATGACGAAATGCTCCATGAAGTGACTCTAGACCTGGAAAATATCGTTACCCAACTACCCCCATTTTTTGAAGCTTATTGGGACAATACAGGTGCTAGAACGTGTAGGTCATGTGGCTCTATACAACAACCACCTAACTAAAAATAAATATATTTATAAGGATAAATTATGAATAAAGATAAAGTTATAGATAAACTAACTAAGATTTTTGATTTGGAATTATCTGGAGTAATAAGATATACACATTATTCACTTATGATATTTGGACCAAACAGACTACCCTTGATTGATTTTTTTAAAACACAAGCATCGGAATCACTTTTGCATGCTAATCTAGCTGGGGAACACATTACTGGCCTTGGAGGACACCCACCACTTAACATTAATAATATTAAAGAAACATTTAAACATGATATAAC
>CEUZ01188846.1_pt1 | contig 19891 bp, 22 predicted proteins | sample 361511 | NCBI WGS metagenome assembly CEUZ01 (sample SAMEA2622822, study PRJEB7988) | marine metagenome | biome: marine biome (ENVO:00000447); feature: surface water layer (ENVO:00002042); material: "saline water (ENVO:00002010), including plankton (ENVO:xxxxxxxx)" | depth 5 m
AACAGACGATGATAGTTAAATTTTATACCAGAGAATAATTCAAGTATTGTTGGAGGTTTAGCATACTCTACTCTATCATCCTCACCATAAACTAATTCCTTTCTAAAAGCAGCTTCAACAACTTGATTATTATATTCTAAGCCTGGTAATTTTATTCCAACGAACCAACTAATTAAAAGTCCACCAAGGCTTGCTGTAAGAGAAACATAAACTAAAGATCCAGTTATATCTTTAAGCCATGGTATAATAACATTTGATGACAAACCCCAAAGAATTGGGATAAACGCTATCAACAACATAATTGCCCTAACAATTTGTAGGCCAATACTTTCAACAATTTTAGCAAAATTCATGCAATCTTCTTGAATTCTTTGTGATGCTCCTTCTACCTTAGTATCAACTTTTTTCCAATAAGGCATATATGCAAACGTCATCGCCTCTCGCCAACGAAAAGCATATAAACGTGTAAAATAATTTGTGATTGTATAAATTATCACATAAGGGATAGCCAATTTCATAAAAAGGTAAATTCCATCGTAAAATTCGGAAACATCTCTCTCTGTTGCTTGCTGAAGAAGATCGTAGAAACCTTTATACCACTCATTAATTTTTACATCTATCCAAGTTTGAGCTAGTAAAGATCCAATTATAAAAACAAATCCTCCCCACGCCCATAAACGCCATTTTTTACTAAAGAAAAAACTTTTTAACATTTATTTATCTTTTAAAAAATTATCTGCATAAGATTTTTTAATTAATTTTCTTTTTTCAGGCTCAACAATATAATAATCAATATTGTTTTTTTTAGCATAAATAATAGCTTGTTGTTTTGTGCTGAACTTTAAACTTACTTCTGACATTGTATCTCTAGAACTCTCCCAGCCCATCAAAGGATTTATTCCTGTATTCAATGTATCAAATTCTAAAATCCAATGCTTTGTATTTCTTATACCAGACTGCATGGCTGATTTTGTAGGTTTATATATTTTTGCTCTTTTCATATATGGTCGGGGTGCAAGGATTTGAACCTTGGACCTTCTGGTCCCAAACCAGACGCGCTACCAGGCTGCGCTACACCCCGGTTTTTGGATTTTATAAGCTATATAAAAGAAACTTTCAATGGAGATAATCTTTTTTATACCTATGAAATTTAATACAACTGTGTTTTAAATAACCTTTATGTATAAAGTGCACAAAATTGGAATTTCAAAATTAAAAGGCAAAGAAATTGAGGATGTAATTGAAGTAAAAGCAATTGCAGGAGAAGGCTTAGAAAATGACAGATTTTGTAAAAATAATAATCATAAAAACTGTCAAATTACTCTGATTGAAAAAGAAATTATAGATAATTTTAATAATCTACTAAGGTTAAAAATTCCTTATAAAAATTTTAGAAGAAATATTGTTACTGAAGGAATTAGGTTAAATAAACTTGTTAATAAAGAAATAGTAATAGGAAGTGTAAAAATTAAAGTCCACGATTTATGTGAACCTTGTAAATATCTACAAGATCTATTAGGACAAAAAGATTTGGTAAAAAACTTAGTTCATAAAGGCGGTATAAGATGTGAAATATTAACAAGTGGTAAAATTTCTATTGGTGATATAATAAAATATTAAGTACTTTTTAACTTTTATGATTAATTACATAACTGCTCCTTTTAAATGGTTTTTTAAATTAGAGGCTGCTAGTGGTTTAGTTCTACTACTAGCTGCTATTGTAGCTTTAGTGTTAAGTAACACAAATTTAAGTAATTTATATTTTGACATCCTAAATACCCATTTATTGATTGGTACCAAAAATTTTGGTTTAGATTTAAGTATTTTACATTGGATTAATGATGCTTTGATGGCTGTTTTTTTCTTTATTGTAACTTTAGAAATTAAAAGAGAATTTATTCATGGTGAGCTTTCAAAACCAAAACAAGCACTTTTGCCAATAATAGGTGCGGTTGGTGGAATGGCTATACCAGCCTTATTTTATATAATCATAAATTTTGAAACAGGATATACCTTAAGAGGATGGGCAATTCCGTCAGCTACGGATATAGCTTTTTCTATAGGAGTGCTATCTCTTCTTGGTTCTAGAGTGCCAATATCATTAAAAGTTTTTCTAGTAGCTCTTGCTATTATTGATGATTTAGGAGCAATAATTATTATAGCTTTTTTTTATTCTACAGAACTTCAATATAATTATTTATTATTAATGCTAGTATCGTTTGCTGCTTTACTTTTATTAAACAAATTTAATGTTAAGAAATTTATTCCATTTTTTTTAATTGGCCTTATGTTGTGGTATTTTACTCATGAATCTGGAATACACTCTACAATATCTGGCGTACTTCTAGCTGCAACAATTCCACATAGAAAAAAAGAAAAAGATTTTTCATTACTTTTAAAATTAGAGCATATGTTATCTCCTTATGTTGCTTTTGGAATAATGCCGTTATTTGCTCTAGCAAACGCTGGTGTAAATTTAGAAGGTGTTTCTTTTAATTCATTACTCTTGCCTGTTCCTTTAGGAATTTTGTGTGGTTTATTTTTCGGAAAACAAATTGGAGTATTCTTATTTTCATATATATCCGTAAAACTTAAATTAGCTGAAATGCCATCGAATTCAAATTGGATAAAATTTTATGGAGTTGGAATTCTAACAGGAATTGGATTTACAATGAGTTTATTTGTTGGAAATTTAGCTTTTGTAGACTATCAAAATCAAATGGACGGTGTGAAAATTGGTGTTTTAACTGGGTCATTTTTGTCAGCTGTAATAGGTTACTTTATGTTATTGATAGTAACTAAAAAAAAATAATAATATTTAAATGTTAAAGAAAATTAAAGTAATTTTATTAGTAATTATGATTTCATTTTTTGGAAGTAAAATAAACGCAAGTTACGACAAGCTTGCTTATGATTTTCAATTCAAAGATTTAGACGGCAGTTCTTTAAGTTTATCAGAATACAAAGGTAAAGTAATTGTTGTAGTTAATGTAGCAAGTCAATGCGGTTTTACAAAGCAATATGAAGATATGCAGGATGTATGGAATAAATATCAACAAAAAGGATTGGTAATGCTAGGTGTTCCTTCAAATGACTTTGGGGGACAAGAGCCTGGAAATAGTAACGATATAAAAAATTTTTGTGAAAGCAAGTTTGGAATTACATTCCCAATGACTGAAAAAGTTTCTGTAAGGGGTGATAATGCTCACGCATTTTATAAATGGGCGAAGGAAAATCATGGAAAATCAGCTATACCTAAATGGAATTTTCATAAAATTATTATTGGTAAAGATGGTAAAGTTATAGAAACATTTGCATCAATAACTAGACCATCATCAGGAAAGTTTATTAAAACTATAGAAAAAGCTTTAAATTGAGTTATTAATTATCTAACAAGAAATTATCAATATATTTTTTAAGAGCAATTTTTCCAAAATGTTTATAAACTTTATTAGATAAATTCATATTAGTAAGAGCAGAAGCATATCGTTCACCTGGTCTTTTAGGTAAATATTTAATTTTTGCACCAAACATTTTTGCAACATCTAAAATTGAATATGTTTTATGATTTGCAATACTATAATGTCTACAAAGATTTTTTTTCCATGCATTATAGCATATCTCCACAGTGTCATATATATGGGTGAATCTTCTTGATTGAGAACCTGGCCTAACTACTGGTAACGGTTTTTTGGCTTTATAGTGATTTTCAAATATACCAATTACTGTAGCCATTTTTCCTTTGCAAATTTGATAAGGGCCATAAACATTATAAAAATAGATCACCTCATATTTAAAATTAAACCATTTTTTTAAATTTTCTAATAATTCTAAATTTTTAGCTTTTGTAAATGCATATGGAGATAAGTTTTTATCATTTCCTTTATTTCCTAAGGAAGCAGATGTTGCTGAATATATAAGTTTAATTTTATTTTCAAGACAATAATTAAAGACGGCATTAGTGCCTACAGAATTCGAATCAATACATTCATTCGTTTTGATAAAACTTTGATAAATTCTTGCAAATTCACCAAAATGGAAAATAGAATTTATGTCTTTACTACTTTTAAGAATTTGTGAGATATTTTTAGTATTTCCATTAACATAACGTACTCTTTTATTCTTAATATGGTTTCCTTTGAGTCCTGATGAATAATTATCAATACTAATTATTTTAAAATTAGTTTTTTTTATCAATAAATTAATTAAGTTGGTTCCAACAAAACCAGCTCCACCAGTTATAATAATTTTATTTTTTTTCATTTTATAAATTTATTGATAATCCATCATAAGCGGGTAGAACATTTTTTGGTAGTTTATTCAACAAAAAATCGTAATCAAGATCTTCGTGTAAATTTGTAAGAATTGTTTTTTTTGGTTTTAGATTTTTATGCACATATAAAGCCTCTCTCAAATTAAAATGAGCCCAATTGTCTTTAATTTTTAAGCAATCTAGTATTAAATAGTTAAGATTTTTAAGCTGAATATTATTTATTATAGATAAATCGTTGCAGTCACTTATATATGCTGCTTTATTAAAAACATATACTATACTTTTTACAGCACCATGCTTAACTTCTATCGTTTTAAAATTTATTTTTTGATTACCATTACCTATATTAAAACTTTTTTTTATTAAATTTGCTTTTACGAAAGCTGGATAAAATGATTTATTTGTAAAACAATAATCAAATCTTTTCTTTAATAAATTAACAGTTTTTTTATTTCCATAAATATTAATTTTTTTTTTTAATTTCCAAAAAAAAGGTCTTAATTCAAATAAACCATTAGTTTGATCAGCATGTTCATGTGTGTAGACAACTGAATTGATCTTTTTTATTTTGTTGTTTAAAAGTTGTTTTCTTATATCTGGTGAAGTATCAATTAAAACTTTATTCGAACCTTTTACTACAATTGCTGAACATCTTGTTCTTGTATTTTTTTTATTTTTTCTATTACATTTACCCCACTCTCCATCTATTCTAGGAACTCCTGTAGAATTTCCACAACCAAGAATAATTAATTTTGACTTCATATTACGGTAAATTAAAAAGTTTTTTAAAATTATTAGTTGTATAATCCATTACTGACTCTTTTGATACTTTTTTAATTTCAGCAAGCTTATTTATTGTATGAATAATATATGATGGTTCGTTAGGTTTTCCTCTATAAGGAATAGGTGATAAATACGGTGAATCAGTTTCGACAAGCAAATTATCCAAGGGTATAGATGATATCGTGTCAGCAAGATCTCTTGTTTTCGAAAAAGTAATAATTCCACTTAAAGATATATAACAATTAATATCTAAAAGTTTTTTTGAAAAGTCGCTAGATCCAGTGAAGCAATGAATTAAAATTTTTAAATTAGAATTTTTACTTTCACTTTTTAAAATCTCAAATGTTTCTGTTTCAGCATTACGTGAATGAACAATTACTGGCAACTTTAGATCAATTGCAGAATGTATATGTTCAACAAAACTTTTTTTTTGAATTACTTTATCACTATGATTATAATAAAAATCAAGTCCAGTTTCCCCTACTCCAATAATCTTTTTATTAGCATTAATTAGGTTAGTAATATATTTAAAATCTATATTAGTATGGTTTTTACTCTCATGTGGATGAATACCAAAAGTTCCATAAATATCTTTATATTTTGCAACTATTAATTTAACTTTTTCAAAACTTTTAAGTGTAGTGCTAATAGTAAGAAAATATTTAACATCGTTGGCAACTGCTCTTTTGATAACATCGTCTAATTGATCATAAAGTGATGGATAATCTAAATGACAATGTGAATCTATGATCATTAGGAAATCTTTTTAAATAAAATATCTAATTGATTTATTTTAATTTCGTTCGGTAAAAGTTTATCTTTCTGTAAAAAGAATAAATTTCTTGATTCTAAATTAATATTTAATGCATTCATAACTTTTTCAGAAGAATTAGGTATTATTGGGTTAAGCAAAATAGTAATTTTTGCAATTTGAGTTAGTGATAAATGTAAAATGTTATTCATTTTTTCTAGATCTTTAGTTTTAAGCTTCCACGGCTCTTCGTCATTAACATATTTATTTGTTAAGAAACTTATATCTATAACTGATTTAATATAATTATTTAGATTTTGGTTAAGCATTTCTTCCTTTAAGTTTTTAGTTAACTTTTTTGTATCCTCAATTAATTTTTTATCGGAATTTGAGATTTTTTCTGTTTTTACAACTTTGTTGCTACAATTGTTTTTTACAAATGAAAAAACTCTTTGACATAAATTTCCATAATTATTAGCTAAATCACTGTTAATACAATTCTCTAAATTTTTTAAGGAAATATTTCCATCACTACCATGGGAAACTTCTTTCATTAAATAATATCTTAATTCATCTACACCATACGTTTTAATGATATCTAATGGATCTAAAATATTGCCTTTTGATTTGGACATTTTTTCATCGCCAGATAGTATCCACCCATGACCAAAAACTCTTTGTGGAGGGCTAATTCCTGCAGCTAATAAAAAAGCAGGCCAGTATATAGCATGAAATCTTAAAATATCTTTTCCTATCACATGTACTGAAGCTGGCCAAAAATTTTTATAAAGCTGGTCTTCACATTTAGGATAGTTAAGTGCGCTTAAATAATTTGTTAAAGCATCTAACCAAACATAAATAACATGCTTTTCATTTCTTGGAACTTTAATTCCCCAGGTAAAAGATGTTCTACTTACAGAAAGATCCTTTAAGCCACTTTTTACAAAATTGATGACTTCGTTTCTTCTAGAGAATGGAAGTATAAAATTTTTATTTTTCTCATAAAAATCTAATAATTTCTTTTCCCAAGAAGATAATTTAAAAAAAAAAGATTCTTCCTCTACCCATTCTACTGAAGACCCTGAAAAAGTTGAAAATTTTTTTCCATTTTTATCAACAATTTCATCAGGACTATAATAGGCTTCGTCAGAAACTGAATACCAACCCTTATATTTAGATAAGTAAATATCACCTGATTTAACAAGTTTTTCCCATAAGTCACATACGGCTATACGGTGCCTATCCTCGGTAGTTCTAATAAAATCGTCATTAGATAGATTAAGTTTATTTGATAAATCTTTAAAAGTTTTAGATATTTTATTGCAATAATCTAAAGGATCCATATTATTTTTTTTAGCAGCATTTTGAATTTTGAGACCATGTTCATCAGTACCAGTAAGAAAAAAAACGTTATTATTATCTAACCTCATAAACCTAGCAAAAACATCAGCCAAGATACTAGAATAAGCATGTCCCATATGAGGTTTACCAGAAGGATAATAAATCGGGGTAGTGATATAGAAATTATCTTTTTTCATTATGCAAAATATCCTTAACTTTAATTAAAGTATTTTTATAATTAAGATTATATTTTTTTGAATAGTTAATTTCATTTAAAATTTTGGAATAATTATTAAGATATCTATTTAAATGATTTAAGTTTTTATTACACAAATCACTATAAAATTTTTGTATAAATAGGGATGCATAATCAAGGAATAAAGTATCTTTTTTATTATTATAACTATCAAGAAAAAAACTAATATAAGATAAAGTATCCTTTTTTTCATTAATATTAGAATTGTTTAGTATGGAAATAAAATTTAATAAGTTTCCAGGAGTTTCAAAGTATAGACTCTCATTAAAATGATCAAGATCTGAATTTAGATTAAAATCATCTAATAATTTCTTAAAAATTTTTTTTTTTTCGTATTCGGAAAAGTTAATTTTAAATTCAACACATCGAGATTTGATGGTCTCTAAGATTTTACAATTGTAATTATGAATAATTATAAAAAAAGTATTAATTTTAGGTTCCTCAATAGCTTTTAACAGTGCATTAGTTGAGTTAACATTTAGATTTTCAAGATTATCAATTAGGATTATTTTAATATCTTTTGAATAAGTAGTTTTGCTTAAAAATTTCAATAAATTTCTGATCTGTTCAATTTTAATTTGTTCTTGGTTTAAATTTGTAATTTGATAAAAATTAGGGTGAGTATTGGTCAAAATTTTATTGTATGTTTGATTTTTCTCATTTATTTTAAATTTTTCAAGTGAATAATGATTCTCCTCATCTTGTGATAAAATGTAATTAATAAAGTGATATGCAAAAGTAGCTTTGCCGATTCCTTTAGGACCACTAAGCAAAATGCTATTAGGTAAATTGTTATTCTCAAAAAGTTTTTTAAATATAAGAAAATAACTATCATATCCATATAGAGATAGTTGTTTATCAGAATCGAAATTATTTGTGTTACTAAGAGCTGTTTTCATTATAAATAAGTTTACTACATTTTTTTAAGATAGTATTCTCGGTAATTTTGCTATCTTTAGAATTGTCCAAAACTATATATTTTTTTTTATTTCTCCTAGCTATTTTTATAAAAGCTTTCTGTACATTAGAATAAAATGATTTTGAAAATTTGTCATATCTATTCTTTACTCTTCTTTTTTTTAATCTTTTTAAAGCTTTATTTATTTTAACGCTTAAGACAAAAGTAAGATCAGGTCTAACGTCATTTAAAATATATTTATGAATTGTATCGACAAACCGTCTATCAACACCTTTACCATAAACTTGGTATGCTAGAGTTGAGTCAACAAATCGATCGCAAATTACAATATTTTTTTTATTAAGGGCAGGCTTAATTTTATTTTTTATATGTTCATTTCTTGCAGCTAAATAAAGCAAAGTGTCAGAATATTTATCAAATTTCTCTTTTATGTCTTTATGAAAGTAATCTTTTAAAATAACATTTCTTATCTTCTCAGCACTATGAGTTCCACCGGGCTCTCTTGTCAAAATAACACGAAACCCCATGGTCTTTAGATTTTTATATAATTTTTTGCTTTGGTAAGATTTTCCCGAACCTTCAACACCTTCAAAAGTCACAAAAAGAGGTTTTTTTTTATACATCACCCCATACCAGGTAATTAAACGAAGTAATTAATCTAGAAAAAATATTTGCTTTTTTAATATCTTCGTTTGATAAGACATCTACTTGTTCCTGCAGCTCGTCTTTTACATAAATATTTAGTATGCCTAATTTATCCCCTTTTTTTACAGGAGCTTTTATTGGCCCTGTATACTCAATTACAGCTTTAATAGTTTTCTTTTTTCTTTTGGGTATTGTTAAATAAATATCGCGATCAATGATGACTTCAACTTTACTTTTTTTACCAAGCCAAACATTAAGTTCTCCAATTGAAACATTCTTCTTTGCAACATTTATTGTATCAAAAGTCCTTAATGCCCAATTGAGCATTTTTTGAGATTCTCTCGATCTAGAATTTTTAGATTTGAATCCACTTCCTACAGAAGTTACCCTTCTTTCTCCGTTTAATACAGATGCTGCGAGAGAATACTTTTCTACAGCAAGGTAACCTGTTTTGATACCGTCAGCACCAATATTTTTATACAATAAAGGATTACGATTTCCTTGCGTAATAGGATCTCCACCTGTTCTATCCCAAGTGAAAGTTGTGTCTTTAAAATATGAGTAATATTCTGGGTAGTTTATTATCATGTATCTAGACATTTTTAATATATCTCTAGGTGTGGAATAATTATTTACATCGTTGATTCCTGATGAATTTCCAAAGAGAGTATTTTCCATTCCAATCTCAATTGCTTTTTCATTCATAAGCATTACAAAATCTTCTTCAGTTCCAGAAAGTCCTTCTGCTAAAGCCACGCATGCATCATTGCCAGAAACTATAATTATTCCTTTTAATAAATCCTCAATAGAAACTTGATCATTTAACATAATAAACATAGATGAATATCCACTTTGAGACATCCTCCAAGCTTTTTCAGAAATAACAACTTTTTCATCCAACGTTGTTTCTCCTCTTTTTAATAAATCAAATGCTACTATACTGGTCATTATCTTAGTCATGGACGCTGGGTAAATTCGTTCATCAGCATTCTTTTCATATAGTATTTTACCAGACAAATGATCTTGCAAAATTACATAATTTGCATCTATTTCGATCTGACTATTTGCTTTTCCAAAGAAAAACAAAAATATCAACAAACTAAAAAAGTATTTAAAAATTTTTTTCATTATTCTCTATAAACTTCTAAATCATCAAAACCTAATTTATTTAAACTAATATATGTAGATTTTAAAGAGTTAAAATTTTTAAAAGGACCTGCATATAAGCGATATTTGTTATTTTTTATTTTTTTTATTGCAAAAGAATTAAATTTGGTTTTTTTTGCTAATTCATTTTTTAAATTATCAGCTGATTCCAAATAATAAAAATCAGAAATCATCAAGATAAAATTGTTTATTTTCTTACTCTTCTCTTTTTTTAACTCAGTTGTATTTGAAGAATTTGACGATAAATCATCTATTTCGATTTTCTCAACTGGAGCTTTATTTGCAACATTTTTTTCTTCATCGTAAATTTTTCCTTCTTTAGCTATGAAAACAGAATCTTCTTGTATTTCATAAATTTCAATATAAGGATTTTCTAAATCTAATTGTAATATATTGGCAACCTTTTTGCTTATAACAACTTTAAAAATAGATGGAAATTCTGCTCTTTTATATATTTTTGAAAGAATCATTTCTGAATTATCAGGATTTACTAATTTAATTTGAGAGTTTTTCTTTAACGTTGAATGTAAAACTATTATTTCATTGTTATCTATTTTTTTATTTATTAAGCCTTGATCATAAAGATTATTGTCATAAATTAACGCAAAACCCTTGGATGAATAAAATTGCTTCTTATGTGTAATGTCTATTCTTTTGCCTTTATAGTCAGCACAAGAAGTAAAAAAAAACAAAAAAATATATATTAAATTTTTTGGAATATTCATACTTTAATCATTTCGCTTAAAGTGCAAACAGAAACACCAAATCTAAGTGATCTATTCCATTTAAGAATTTTTTCGTAGTTATCATAAACTAAAAAAGTTGGAGAACCCTCTTTTCCATCAGGCATAATAAGACCTGCATAATAATTAGTTTTTAATTCGGAGCCATCGTACTTAACAACTCCATTTTTCTTCCATTTAGATATTTTTAATTTGTTAGAGATTTTTTTTGCAGATAGATTTATTAAATTTTTTTTTATTTTCTTTTTTAGTATCACTTGCGTAAAACAAGGTTGGCCCTTTTTCCAACCTATTTTATTTATATAATTAGCTGCTGAGGCTAGAGAATCTTCTAAGGAATTTTTTAGATCAATTTTTTCATTATTATCATAGTCAATAGCATAATTGGCAATAGTTGATGGCATAAATTGAAAATTACCAAAAGCACCTGCCCAGGAACCCTTGTAAGAAACTGGATCAATTAATTTCCGGTCTACCAATTTTAATAAAGTAAGTAACTGGGAGGAGAAAAAATTTCTTCTTCTTTTATCATAACTTAAAGTAGCTAAAGAAGAAAATATATCCATTTTACCAACATGTTTTCCAAAGTTTGTTTCTATTCCCCAAAGTGCTAGTAAGATCTCCTTCTCAACATTAAATTTTTTTTCAATTTCATTAAATAAAGATAAATTTTCTTTAAGCAATTTTTTTGCTTTTTTAGCTCGAGATTTTGTAGCTCGTTTATTAACATAAGTTATTGTATCCTCAAAAAATTCTGGTTGTTTTCTGTCATACTTTATAACTTGATCTAAAAATATTACATTTTTAAAAACAATCTCAACTGTTTGTTTAGAAACACCATTATCCATCGCATAATTTTTATAAAATTTTACCCATTCATCAAAATTAGAGAAATTTTCCTGAGCATTTACATTTTTTGTAAAAACAAATAAGGCTAAATAAAATAATATAATACTTTTTTTTATAAATATTTTCATTTTTTTTTATTCATAATACTTGATATTTTTTTACTTTTTAGGATCTATAATATTTTTAATTATATATCTTGGGCGACCTTGTGTTTGTTCGTATATGCGAGCTATATATAACCCTGTTATTCCAATCGTAGTAAGTATGACTCCCGAAAAAAAAGCAACTGTAATTATAACACTGCTAGATCCTGGTATTGCTAAACCAAAAAATTTTGCATAAAGGGCATATAAAATTAAAACGAAAGAAAACAAAATGGCAAATAGACCAATAATAATTCCTAAATATAATGGACCAGTTGAGTAACCTGTTATACCTCTAACAAACTCTGCTATTGGTCCTGACCAAAGTGAAGAAAATTTTGACCTTCCGGACAATCTACTTTCTCTAACGTACTCAACAAAATCTTGCTTGAAACCTACCCAAACAGTTAAACCTCTAATGTATGGATCGTGTTCCTTTAAATTATTTACTTGATCTACTGCTCTTCTAGATAAAAGTTTAAAATCTCCAGTATCAACAGGCAAAGGTATACGAGAAGTTTTATTAATAATTCTGTAAGCTATTTTAGTTAAAAACATTTTAAATTTATTTTCACCCAAACGCTTTGTTCTTGTTGTGTGAACTACATCAGCTCCTTGCTCATATTTTTTAATAAGTTGTGGAATAATTTCGGGAGGATCTTGAAGGTCTGAATCCATATATATAACCGCATCACCTTTAGATTTTTCTAATCCAGCTAAAACACATGGACCAACTCCAAATCTTCTAGACATATTAATTATTTTTATATTATGGTTTTTTTGGCTTTCAAGAAGTGTTTTTTCTGAATTGTCGTCTGAATCATCGTTAACAAATACTAACTCGTAGCCCCAACCATCTAATTCTTTTATTGTGTTTGTAACTCTTTTAATTAACTCATTTAAATTTTTTTCTTCATTTCTAAATGAAAAAACAATTGATAAAATTTTCATATGTTAATTATAATCTGTTATTACCGATTAAAAGATATATTATATAATGTATTAGTATACAAATTTTTCGTAAATGAACAGGAAAAGAAAAGCAAAAATATCAAATAAATTTAAAAGACCTGCTGTTTTTTTGGATAGGGATGGAACAATTAATTATGATAGAGGCTACACATATAAATTTTCAGAGTTTAAATTTAGACCTTTTGTAATTAAAGGCCTTAAGTACCTAACAGAAAAAAAATATTTTATTTTTGTTATCACAAATCAAGCTGGCATAGCAAAGGGGAAATACAAAATATCAGATTTATTATTGCTAAATAAAAAGCTTAAAAAATTTCTAAAAAATAAAAGTATCACAATTAATGAAATTCAATACTGCCCCTATCATCCTAACGCTACAATTAAACGCTATAAAAAGAAAACCGATTTAAGAAAACCAGGAAATTTAATGATCAGAAAAATACTCAAAAAATGGAATATAGATTTGAAAAAAAGTTTTATGATAGGAGATAAAAAAACTGATTCTCAGGCTGCAAAGAAGAGCAATTTATATTTTGAATTTGTTAGAAATAATTTTTATAAACAAGTAAAAAGGATAACTAATAGTTATTTATAATTTTCTCTTTACTGTAAGAAAAAATATTTATTAATTCATTTATTCCATTATCAATGGACATCTTTGCTTTAAAACCCTTTTTTTCAATTTTTTTGTTACTCACAAAATAATCTCTTTGATCAGGATCTTTTTTATTATAAACAATTTTTATCTTTAAATTTTTTAATTGTTTTTTAATTTTTTTTGCTAACATATATTTTGTTAAATTAGCCGATGATAAACCAAGATTATATATATTAGATTTTAATCGTTTAAAATTTTTTATAGAAAAAATTATTCCATTAACAACATCGTCAACATGAATATAATTTCTCCTAAAATGTGGCTCAAAAAGTGTTAATTTTTTATCATGTAAAGATTTAAATACAAAATTATTTACCAATAAATCAGTTCTCATCCTATAAGAATAACCAAAAACTGTTGCTAATCTAAAAGCAATTGAATTTTTGTAACTCATTACAATCTTTTCGGCGTCAACCTTAGTCCTTCCATATAAAGAAATTGGATTTAATGGAGAATTTTCATCACAATATTTATTTTTTTCACCAACTCCATAACCTGAATTAGTCGTCAAATAGATTATTTTTTTTCTTTTGATTGAAGCAATTTTGGTTAAGTGTTTAATAGAACTCAAATTTACTGAAATAGCTTCTTTCTTTCTTTTTTCACAAAGTGGAGCACCTACTAAAGCAGCTAAAGGTATTATAAACTCATTCATCCCTATTAATTTTTTCATTAATTTTTTATTTCTTACATCTCCCTTTACAAAATGAAAATTTTTGTTAAAAAATAAATGGTTTAAAGATTTGCCGGAAAATTTCAGAGAGTCTATAACTGTAACAACACAACCTAAATTTATTAATTTAGTAGCTAATTTAGAACCTATATAACCCGCTCCACCAGTAATTAAAATTTTTTTCTTCATAATTATAAAAACTTAGAAATTTTATCTCGCTTACTTAAAATAGGTTTTTTTATAGGCCATTTAATTCTGATCTTGGGATCATTCCAGCGATAACTCTGCTGCTTGTTAGAGTCTAAATAATTTCCTTTATAATACCATTTATAATGAAATACACATTGTTTAGATAAACATAGATGAGCATTAGCATAATATGGAGGAACTAGAATTAATGTTGGTTTATCATGTTTTAATATCCAGCTTTTATATTTTAGATAATTTTTTGTTTTTTTTCGCATGTCAACAATTACAAAAAAAATCTTACCATATACACATGTAACTAACTTCCAAGATTTAAAATCACAATGTAAACCTCTAAGAACATTCTTCTTAGAAATAGAAAATTTATCATGATTAAAGCTTATTTTTTTTAAAGTTCCCTTTTTCCAAGTAGTCCAATAAAACCCCCTGTGGTCTTTAAAGGCAGAATTTTTAATTATATTTATTTTTCCCATGAATTATGCATTTGTTATACTTGATCACCTAATACTTTACGTTTAAGTTTAATTTTTGTCATTTCTTCTATATTTGTTACAGCTTCTTTACCAAATTTTTTTTCTATTTTCTCTAAAAAGGGCTTGTAATTATGATACTTTATAAAATTTTCATCTCTTAACTTAATTACTTCAGCTGCTGTCAGAGTTTCTGTGGGTAATGGTAATGTTTCGAAAGAATGAAATGAATAACCTTCGTATGTATCAGGTAATTCATAATCTTTTTCTAAAGCGTCTTTATATAATTGACTTCCTGGTAAAGCCATAGCAGCATATGTATTCCACCCAGTAGTACATAAATCTAAACTTAATTCAAAAGTCTTTTTAATTGTTTGCTTCGTATCGCCGGGCAAACCATAAATATAATTGGCCATAACGTTAATATCAGATTCATGCACCTTACTAATTACTTTTTTAACATCGACATCTTCAAATTTTCCTTTTGATACTTCTAATCTTATTGACTTATCACCGCTTTCAATACCTAGGGCTAACCATTTGATCCCAGCTTTTCTAACCAATTTTAATATTTCAGGTCTTTTTACTGTATCAATTCTGCTATAACTCCATATTCTCAATGAATCATCCTTATTCCTTTGAGCTAATTTTTCGCAAAGTGGAATATAATATTTAGGATTTAGCAAAAACATTTCATCGACGATTCTTATGGTTTTAACTCCCATGGAGATTAATTTATCAAATTCTTTTACTACAAAATCTGGTGACCAAAATCTCATATTACTATAGTTTGCAGCAACACCAATTTCATCTGAGTCATTACGATTTATTAAATTAATCATGCAAAAATTACATTTAAACATACATCCTAAACTTGTTTGTAAACTCGCATAAGGAGTTCGTTTTTCAAAATCATATTCAGCATGCCACATAGGTGCTCTATACATGTCAAGAGGTTTGTCTTTGAATGGCAGCAGATCCCAAGCATAACCAGGTAAATCTAAATCCATTCTGTTTGTAGGAACAACCATTTCGGAGGAATTTAAAATAATTTTGTTTCCTTCCTTAAAAGCTATACCTTTTATATTTTTTAAAGAAGAAGAATCAAAATTTTTAAGTTTTAATATATTTCTTAAAGCATAAACTCCTTCGTTAGTAAAAACGAAATCAAGACTTTTTTCTACTTTTAAAGTTTCAATTGGAAGTGCCTGGACGTGAGATCCGATAACACAAATAGGAATAGAAACATTATTTTTTTTTAAGAAATTAGATATATAAACAGCCCCACTCATATTTGCTGTGCCAGCATTAACATTTTGACCATAAACAACTAAACAAATTAATCTTGGAGATGTTTTTTTAATTCTATTTAAAATTTCATTTTCGTCAAGATTTTCAGCATTAGCATCAATTATACCAGGTATGAAACCTACGGATCTAATGGATTGAGCTAAAAGTAATGCCCAAGTGGGAGGTTCAATGGCAGAATAAGTTTCTGAAAGTTTTTGATAAGATTTTTTAGAATTATTAGGGACTAAAAAACAACAATCAATTTTTGTATTTTTCATTTTATAAACTTATTCCATTTAAAATTTTGCATATTTTTTTAATTTTATCTTTGTTAAGGCTAGGATAATTGCCAATATAATAACCAAAAAAATGTATATGGTCGACTTCTTTAAAATTATTTAGATTAATATTTTTTGTAAATTTTTTTAAATAAGGTTGTCTTAATTGATTTCCTCCACCAGCATTTCCTCGTCTAAATTCAATTTTGTTCTTTAAAAGTATTTTTTCAAAATTATCTCTTGATTTAAGATTTGCTTTTCTTAAGATAACAGGAAAGGCATAATTACAACTGCCTTTTATATCAAAATCTGTCCTATATTTATTTTTGTCAATCAGTTTTAAGAAAAAATTAAAATTTTTTTTCCTTTTCTTATTATTTTTATTTAGTGACTTTAATTGATTAAGTCCGATAGAAGCGCCGATTTCATTATTTCTAAAATTATAACCTGGATACAAAAAAATAAATTTAGGTGAAAGTTTGTGATATTTTTTTATCATTTTTTTTTCAAATATAGGATTATTAGATTCCCTTGCCATTCCATGTGATCTTAAAATTCTAACAGTCTCATATATCTTTTTATCATTTGTGCATACTGCACCTCCTTCAATAGTAGACATGTGATGTGCATAATAAAAAGAAAAGTTTGAAATTTTACCAAAAGTACCTAGCTTTTTTTTATTGAATGTAGCCCCGTGAGATTCACAAACATCTTCAATTAACAAGACTTTTTTCTTTCTTAAAAAATTAATTAATTTACTGGTAAGTCCATTAAAACCTTGTGCGTGAGTAATAAAAACAGCTAAAGTTTTTTTATTAATCTTTTTTATTATATCATTTTCAGACATACATAAATTTTTAGGATTTATATCAACAAATACAGGTTTGAAATTGTTTTGAATAACCGAGACTATATCAGACACCCAAGTTAATGATGGTACTATAATTTCCCCTTTTCCATATAGTAATTTTAATGCAGCCATAGTTAAGAAGTTAGCAGAAGATCCAGAGTTTACAAAAACCGTATACTTTATTCCTAACCACTGAGACCATTTTCTCTCAAATTCCTTAACATATTTAGATTGGGTTAAAATTAAATTTTTATTTTTTAATAATTTTATAGCTGCACGAGCGTCTGATTTTGTAAAATTATTGTGCATGAGTGGGTGAGAAAATTTCATATAAATTAATTATTTAAATTATTGAATAATATTTTACTTCCTTCTTGGGTAAATTTAAAAGGGATTGTAATAAATTTTTTAAAATTTTTAATAAATTTTTTTTGTTTATGATGAGGTACATAAAATATAAAAAAACCCCCACCACCAGCGCCTAATAATTTACCTCCTAAAGCACCATTTTTTATTGCTTTATTATAAATCTTATCAATATTTGGGTTGGTAATAGATGTGCTAAGTTTTTTTTTTTCTAGCCAAGCATCATTAAGCAATCTTCCAAAATTATCTAATTGACCTTTTTGTAAAGCTTTTTCCGCCTTTTTTACATAATTTGATATCTTTAAAATATATTCTTTTTTACTTGTTTGTAATTTACTAACATAACTTTTGGCAATATGATGGGCAGTCCTTTTGTATCCTGTGTAAACTAATAATAAATTTTTATTAAGTTTTTTAATTGTTTTCTTATTAATTGATATAGGCTTAATTGTAAATGCACCATTTTTCTTAAAGATAATTTTGTTAAAACCACCATAAGTAGCAGCTATTTGGTCTTGGGAGCCAACTACTTCTTTTAAAACTTTTTGTTCAAAAAAAATGCTTTTATTTGCCAAATTTTTTTTATTTACTTTTTTATTATTAAAATTGTTAAATAAATTCATCAAGCCTACTACAAAAACAGAACTGGAACCCATGCCGCTTCTTGCAGGGAGATCTCCATCGTAATGGATTTCTAAACCTTGGGTAATTTTATATTTTTTTAACATCTCTCTTACGGCTTTATGCTTTATCTGTCTCAATTTTTTAACAGTTTCTATATGTGACCAAACAATTCTATACTTATGTTTAAAAAAGGGAGGTAATGTTCTGCAAGATATATAAATATATTTATCTATAGTTGCAGAAATTACTGATCCACCATTTTTTTTATACCAAGAAGGATAATCAGTGCCTCCGCCGAAAAAAGAAATTCTATATGGTGTTTTTGAAATTATCATAATATTTAATTATTTTTTACTTCTCATTATAATAATCGCCAAATTCGACAAGAATTGTACTTCTGCCATCTGTACGATTTAAAGCTTTTTCATAAGAAGGAAAAATAATTTCTGGATCATTTAAGCTTATAACTTCAATTGAACTGCACATTTTTCTAACCGCGTCAGTAAAATCTCCAATATGTTGGTGCTGCGGATGTAAAGGCCTCTGCGATCCAACGCCTGTTCTAATTATAGCTTTTACTTCGAAAAGATTATTGGACATAACATTCACTTTATCTAAATGATTAATTAATTGATTCATTGCTAGTAGCAAAAAATTCCAACGAGGAAAAATACTTACAGGTATGTTGCCATCCAAGGCTAATCCTGTGGTCATACCCATTTGCATTTCCTCAGCAACTGGTAATTCAAGAAGTTTTTTTTTATCAATTTCTTTTAAAGTATTAGACATAGCTGTCCCTGGAACCTCAACAGCTTGACCAATAAAAATCGTTTTTTTATTTTCTGATAAATAATTCATTGATCTCTTTAATTCTTCAAAATATTTCATAATCTAAAATTGCACTCTTTTTCCCGCACCTGCATGTGGATACTTTAATTTATAATGATAATATGTAACGTACTTATCATTTACTCCCTCGTAACTAAGTTTTTTTTGATTCCAAGCTTTTCGTGTATCGGTACAAACAGACTTTTCGTTATCTTCGACAACAAAATGAATAGGTAAGTTAAAATTTCTACTATACTTAACACACTCGTGAGCTATTCCAGTTTCGGATGTCATTTCACCCATAAAGCAGTAAACTTTATTTTTAGAATTTTTTCTTTTTAAGGATAATGCTGTCCCAACTGCTATTGGAATTGAACCTCCGACCATAGCAGAAGAATAGATATTATATTTTGGAAAACACAAAGATATTGATCTTCCAGAAATTATTTCATCTTTAACTTCATTCTCTGGAACGCCTTTAAGTAAACATTGGTAATGGGATCTCCAGCTACAAAAAACCCAATCATCTGATTTAATCTTTTTAAAAATATTTATTATATGTTCCTCGTTGCCATGATAAAGATGTATAGGTGCTCTTATTTTTCCAGCATTAAACTGTTCAGCTATTTCTTCCTCGAATTTGATTAATTGCTCTTTATTCATTAATTTAATTATAAACTATTTGAAACTTTTTAATCTAATTAAGATTATTTATCATAGTAATTGATAAAATAGAATTAACACTAAACGTAAAACAGATAAAAGTTGTTTTTTTAACTATAAAAATATAAAAAAACCTATAAAT
>CEUZ01291935.1_pt1 | contig 19891 bp, 20 predicted proteins | sample 361511 | NCBI WGS metagenome assembly CEUZ01 (sample SAMEA2622822, study PRJEB7988) | marine metagenome | biome: marine biome (ENVO:00000447); feature: surface water layer (ENVO:00002042); material: "saline water (ENVO:00002010), including plankton (ENVO:xxxxxxxx)" | depth 5 m
ATCAAGAAATTCTATATTTGATATTCCTAGTATTTTAGATGATTTTTTACAAGATTCTCTTCTAACTGTAATCATTTTTGCATCCTTATATTGTGCCGATGCACCTTCTGTCATCACAAGTAATGAAACATTATTTTTTTGACTTAATTTTCTAATTGTACCTCCCATGCCTAAAACTTCATCATCGGGATGTGGGGCAACCACTAAAATATTCATGATAAAAAATTAATCTTCTTCATAATTATTATAACTATCTACAGATTTAACTTGAAAATAATTAATAGAATCTACAAAAAAACCTTATTTTCTAGACGTACAAGTATTTCTTCATTATTTTTTATTGCAATATAATCTCCAATTTTTGGTTTAAAATCATCTGATATTTTTTTTAATAATCCTTCTTCATCTAATATGTGAATAATAAACCCATTTTCTTCTAAATAATTAAAAATTTCTTCATAATTGTAATTGTATTTTTTATAAAAATGTTCTATTGCAGGAAAATGTATACATGATGTATTTTTGATAGTTTGTTTGCCTCCTTTTAACACAAATTTTTCATAACCTAAAACATCTATTTTCATTAAATCTATTTTTAAATCCCTGGGAATTATTTCATCTAATGTTTTCATTTTAACTAAAATTCCATTTTTATCTACTTGTACTGAATTTGATTCATCTGCAAAACCATCTGAAATAAATACATCTTGGGATTTTTCACCAATTGCATAATTAAATGTCCTAATATTCTTTGAATTATTTAATGAAATATTAATTTTTAAAAATTTAAAAATTCTTGTATTGGCCTCGAATGAAAAAACCATTCCTTTAATTCCAACTTTTTTTGATGCTTCTAATGTAGTTGTCCCTATATTGGCACCAACGTCAATAAAAATTCCGCCTTCTTCCAAATAATTCCAGATAAAATCCTCCGTTTTTGTTCCACTATGTCCATGAGTTGGGTCAACCCATAATATTCTTGATAAATATGTTGGATTAAATTTTAGAATATGATGTTTATATTTGAAATTAAAATATTTGCAAATTTTTAATCTAAAAAATATTTTTGAAACTATAAATCTGAAAGAATGCTCTTGTTTTTGAATTGTTTTAATATATTCAATTACTTTCATTTTGCAATATTATTTTGATATTTTGAACTCCAATTTCTGCTGATTTTCCTAAATTAAAAACCACGTTATTTCGTATATCTTTTATTTGTTCTTCATATTGTATTTTTTCATCAATTAATTCGTTTAATATCTTAGAAATTTGATCAATTTCTGTTGGTGATACGATCTTTCCTATTTTCTCTCTAATTCCAATTTCAATTGGTACATCTAAAAATTCTTTAGATTCTGGATTCAAATCTTTTTTTGGAGTATCGATAAATATGATTGGTTTTTCATGAACAAATGAATATTCAAATGAAATTCCTGACCAATCAGAAATTAAACACATTGAATTCTCAAATATTTCAAAAGGAATTACACCTTCATGTAAAGTAAAATTTGTATTTCCCAAAAATTTATTTCTAATTTCTTCAATGATTTTAGGTGAATCTCTAATTATACGAAAATGTGGTCGTAAAAATACTTTGTAACCGTTTTCTATTAAATTCTCTATTAATCTCATACCACATTTTTCAAGAAGATTTTCTTTTCCATATGATGGAGTAATTAAAATTACTTTTCCATCATAGATTTTGTGTTTTGATTTTTGTTTCTTTTCTAACAAATAATCTAATCTCCCGAATCCATACTCTACAAGTTTTTTTTCTTTTAAGTTATATTGTTTTTCAGTCATTCTAATTTCAGCTACATGATGGGATCCTACACAAAAAATTGTATCATAATTGTCAAGTGCTTTTTTTCTAAGATATGAATGAATGCTAAACATTGAGTGAAATAAATATACATAATGAACTGGATAAATTTTAGATCTTTTGATATGAAATGTTTCCAAATCTGGCATATCCATTATGAGAATTTTTGCTTTTAATGTTAGAAAAAATTTTGTACGCGTTACCCCTTCTCCAATAAAGAAAGATTTTATGTTCTCATTCTCTTTATTTAATATTGGATCATCTTCAACTGATGTAACATAGCAAACTTGAATTTTTTCTTCTAATGTCAGTCTAGTTATTAAAGTTCGAAAATGATTCATAGATGCAATATTTTCTGCATAAAAAACAATTGATTTTTGTTCAATTGATAATTTTTCAAATTTTTTAAGCTCTTTCCACTCTTTTCCAAAATTAAAATTTAATTTCATTATTAACGTACTTGTTTACGAGCTTTTTGAAATTTTCTCTTTAATCTTAAACCAGTATAACTTTAAAGTCATTCCTGCACCTGCTATTGCTCCAATTATCATTGCAAACACCGCACTAGCACTACCTGGATCAATATAACCTGCAAGTTCTAGGAGAAAAAAACTTTCTATTAAAAACTCACTATACATATTTTCATTTTCATTTTTTCATGCTTATAATCTTTAGTATGTTTTTACTATTTCATTTTTTCAAAAATCCATCTTCTTTGATAATTTTGAAAAATTCTCTTGCAATATTTTTCCAATCAAATTTTTCTTTTACTGAAACATATGCTTTTTCTCCCATATTGTTTGCTAAATCTGGGTCTTGGATGCAATTTTTTATAATCTGACAAATCTTTTCATGTTCCCCTTGCTCAATTAGGAATCCATTAACATTATTATAGATTAAATCTCCAACTCCTCCAGTATTCGATGCTATGATTGGCTTTTTCATCAACGCTGCTTCAATAATGCTTTGTCCCAATCCTTCTAATCCTGTTAAAAACAAAAAAATATCAATCTCTTCCAAAAATTCTTGAACTTTGTTAGGATATTCCAGTTCTTTTAACCATACAAAATTTTCAAATTTTTCTAATTCAGGAATTATTTTATCTCGATAAATTCCATCCCCTGCAAAATAAAATGTTACATTTGGAAGCTCCCGAATTACATTTTTTAATGTTAAGAGTTCCTGACTTTTTCCCCAAATATTTAATCCTTGTAACAATCCAACACACGGATGTTTTAATTTTTTTCCAACTTCACTATTCCATTCATCTGTATTCCTTCCATCAGCTGCTAGAATTTTTATTTCTTTATTAGGATATTTCTGAACTACTATTTTTTTTAAATACTTAGATATGGGTATAATCATTCTAGCATTTTTAATACATATCTCAAAATTATCTTCATTTTCTTTCATTCTCATTCTTTTAATTTTTGATCTATAGATCGTTTTTCTTGCCCATGATGACTCTTCCCAAAAATTTCCTCTAAGAAGAATATAGTAAGGAATATTTTTTTCAATGACTCTTTTTCCTATTTTTGTAACCCTGTCAAATAATACTAAATCAGGTTCAAATTGACTTAAAATTTCATCAAAACTTTCTTTTTTTCTCATTCTTTTTTTCAAATTCAGTTCAAAAAATTTATCAATATATTCTAAATCATAAATTAATTTTGTTGTAATTCCTAACTCTGTTAATTCTCTTGAAAAACTTTCAAGATGATAAAATCTTTCTTTATCTCCAATAATTAATAATTTCATTTTCTTTTTAAATGAATTATAGATTTAAAATCATTTCTCATATTGAGTGATTCTTTTCTCATCGTCACTAAATACTACGCCTACTGTTCTTAGTAATGAAATATTATTTTTTTCACAATAATCTATTAAATTTATTATATATTTTTTAAAATTATCCTTATCTTCATTATTTCTAATTATTGATGAAAATAAATCATCATGATCTAACATGATGATTTTTTCTTTAGAATTTAATGAATCAGTAATTTCTTGTATGTTATTTATTGCATTTGGACTTTCAATTTTTGGAATAATGTTGACGTGTTGCGGTAACTTTTCTTGAAATATTGTTAAATCTTCTTTAGATTCCACATTTGATACTGCAAAATATTTGATTTGGTCATTCGTATTGATGATTGGAATCATTTCTTCGAGTGTATATCTATTATTTGGTGGTTTTATTCTACCTATAGGTAAATCAATAAAAATTTCATTATTCCTGTTTTTTTGTAAAATATTTTCTAACTCTTCCAAACTATTACACCAAGCAAGATTTATTCGAAAAACTGCATTTTTTGGCAAATCTAAATCATAATTTGTCACATTTTGTGAAATTAATAACAATTTTCTTTCTCCATAAATTCTTCTACAGACTCACAAATGTAATTCATTTCTGTTTTTCTTAGTTCTGGAAACATTGGCAATGATATTATTTTTGATGATATCATTTCTGTATTGTGCAACTTTATTCTGAATGTTTTTTTGTAAAATTCAGACGAATGTATTGGATCAAAAAATATCTTAGTCATTATACCTTTTTCAGTGAGAAATTTAGATAATTTATTTCTAATTTTTTTAGATGGTAATGAAATTGTATATAATTGCTGAACATGTTTCTCTCTTTTTGATTCTTCTAAAAATTGAATTTGTTTATATTTTTTTAATTTATTTGTCATAAATTTTGCATTTTCTCTTCGTTTTTTAATTAATTTTTCAATTTTTCTTAGTTGTGAACTTGCCAATGCTGCTGTTATGCTTGACATTCTCCAATTATAACCTAATTCAACATACTTTGGAATTTCATTTGTTTTAAAATAATTTGCATTTTTTAAACGACCATGTGATCTAATTAATTTTAATCTCTCGAAAATTTTTTTTGAATCCGTAACTATTGCTCCTCCTTCTCCACATGTAATGATTTTATTTCCTGCAAAACTGAACACTGCTAAATCACCAAACGTTCCTACTTTTTGTTTATCTATGCTTGCACCTAATGATTCTGCTGCATCTTCAATTAGCGGAATTTTTTCTTTTTGTGTAATTTCTTTTATTTCTTTTATTCTACATGGTAATCCTGCATAGTGAACTGGTATTACAGCTTCTGTTTTTTTAGAAATTTTCTTTTTCATATGTTCAGGATCTATGCCAAAATTATTTACTTCTATATCTGCAAATTTTGGAATTGCATTAATCATCAAGGGCCAATTAGCTGTTGCTATAAAACTAAATGAAGGTACAATTACCTCTGCCTTTTTATTAATTCTGAGGGCTAATAATGCTGCATGTCCTGCAGATGTTCCTGAATTGAATGATACACAAAATTTACTTCCTACATATTTTGCCAACTCACTCTCAAAATTTTCGATTTCAGGTCCAATTGCCCAATCCATTCCACGTTTGATTACTTGAGTTACTGCTTTTACATCATCGTTGTCATTAAGAACTTTGTATAGTGGAATTTTCCATTTCATTTTAATCTACAAAAATTCTAATATGTAATATAATCATCTATCAATTCATTAATTATCTTATGTAATCGTTTTCTATCAATTTTAGTTGCAGTCTCAGAACTAAATTCTTTTGAGTTAATCTTTTGTTTTCTATTCTCAGTTTTAGTTATTTTATACATTCGACCTGCATCATAACAGAATGGAATCTCTTCATCTGTGACTAAAAACTCATGAAATCTCTCTCTTTCTCTAGATTTTGATATTTTTATTTTGTTTGAAATTTTAGAATTTGAGAATCGTATTTTAAAAACTTCAAGCATTCCTTTCGCAAGATCTTCAATTCTTACTGATGGCATCTTTAGAATAAAAATTTCTCCATCTTTTGTCATGGCTGTAACATCTAAAATCATTTCAGCAGCTTCTGAAATTGACATTATAAATCGGGTCATTCTAGCATCCGTCACGGTCAATGGTTCGCTATTTGTAATTTGTTTTTGAAATATTTGAAATACTGATCCCCTTGATCCAATCACATTTCCAAATCTAACAATTGCAAATTTTGTTTTCCCTGTACCAACATATGAACTAGCATCTAATGTGAGTCTTTCAGCTAAAAGTTTACTCCCGCCTAGTGTACTGGTTGGATTTGTTGCTTTATCTGTGCTGATAAAAATAAACTTTGAAATATTTTCTATAATGGATGCTTCTAGAATATTGCTGGTCCCAACAACATTTGTTTTTACCGCATCAAAGGGATTTTCTTCACAAATGTCTATGTGTTTCATTGCTGCTGCATGAAAAACTATATCTACATTTCTAATTGCAAGATTAAGACGATCTCTATCTCTTACATCTCCTACCATATATTGTAAAATTCTATTTCCCCCCATCAATTCTTTAATTTCAACAATTGAATTTTCATCATTTGAAAAAATTCTAATTTGTTTTGGTTTGCATTTTAGTAATTGCTTAATTAGACCCAAACCAATTGAACCTGTTCCTCCTGTTACAAGAATGATCTTATTTTCAAATTCTTTAGTAACAGATTTTTTCAACATATTTCCTCGTTCCCTTCTAAATTATTTGAATTTTTAATTATCTTTAAACTTTCATCATTTCCATTATTGGCAAGTAAATCTATGATTGATAAGTTTGGTATAAATTCATTTGAGAAATTTTGTTTATATTTTAAAGGATGATAATTTTGATATTGTAATTTAATATTCTTTTCAACAAAAGCTTCTTCTTTCAAATAGTTTTTCCCCCCAATTCCTGAAATATATGTATCTGCATTCAACACTTCACAAATATTTACTAATCTTTGAGTGGAATTTCCACTTACATTCAATTCAGATTCTTTAATTATTTTAATTCTAAGACCTAACCATTCTATAGTTTTTTTTAATGTTTCAACATTTAATTCAACAAGCATATCCCATTTTTTTTCATAAATATTTTTTAAATAATTTTTGTACAAGTAAAAAAATTTTGATGAGTTGTAAGATTCCTCAAGTTTTGCAAAATTTTCTCCTTGCCAAGATATTTCATTATTTATTTCTACATCCATAATTTTTTTATGAGTTTGATTTTTTTTGACTGGAATAGTAATTCTTTGCCATTTTCCATTTTTTGAGATTATTTTATTTCGATTAGTAATATCAAATTGAAATTTAACATTATCCATTACGACAAAAACATCTGAAAGTGATAATTTATGAAATAATCCTGGATATGGGAAATAATTTGGTTGATGAATTGTTACTTTCACATTGAAAACACAATTATGTTAGAATAAAAACAACTCGTCTCAATACTATTCTAATTTAACTAATTTTATAGTATCTCTTAATTATTATCAAAAATTTTTCATATTAAATACATGAAAGATACAATTTTCATCCGTGTAGAATCTGGAGAAGATGTAGGTTATGGTCATATTATAAGATGTATGGCATTAGCAAACTATCTAAAAATTCATTTCAAAATAATTTTTATAACAAGTAACTCAACTGGAAATCTAAATTCTCTAATAAAAAAAAATAATTTTCGAAGAATTAGTTTAATGAGACTAATTCCATTATCACATTCTAACATTATTAATGATGCCCAACAAACAATTAAAATCATTAAAAAGTTTGGAAATGAGAAATCCCTATTACTTGTAGATAGTTATAATTTACCTATTAGATGGGAATCACTTGTAAAACCATATGTACGAAAATTAATTGTTATTGATGATCTAATTTCTCGTAAACATAATTGTGATTTGATCATTGATCAAAATTTACACACTGATATGAAAAAACTTTACCAAAACTTGATTCCAAATTCATGTGTAAAGCTTTTTGGCCCTGATTATGCCATTTTAAGAAAACAATTTTTTATTCAACGAAAACATATGAAAGTAAGATCGTTACCAATACAGAAAATTTTGATATCCTTTGGTGGTTCAGATAAAAAAGATTACACACTGTCAATTTTAAATTTAATTGAATGTCTTGAAAAAATCAAAAAAATCTATGTTGTTGTTGGAAGTGCATCTTCTAACAAAGATAAAATTAGATATTTTTGTAAAAATCATTCCCAGTTTGAATATATTGAACAGACAGAAAATATGGCCAAATTGATGAGAAACGCAGACCTTGCTATAGGTTCAGGCGGAACAACTACTTGGGAAAGATGTTGTTTGGGATTACCATCAATTATTTTTGTAACATCTATTGATCAAAAGGATATTGCAAATGCGGTTTCAAGATATAATTGTGGAATAAATCTTGGGAAACTCAACAAATCATCCAAATTAGTTTTATCTAAAATCCTTTCATCATTTAACAAAAAAGAATTTGAAATAATGTCAAAAAATTGTATGAATTTAGTTGATGGAAAAGGTGCAATTAGAATAACTAATGTTATAAGAAAACTATAGTGAGTGATATTATGGAAACTATTGAAATTAATAATTTTATGATTAAGAAAAACTCTCGTCCATTTATTGTGGGTGAAGTGGGGATTAATCATAATGGTGATTTGACTAAAGCATTTGAGATGATTGAAGTAGCAAAACAAAGTGGTTTGAATGCAATAAAATTCCAAACTTTCAAAGCACAAGAATTCTGTGGAGATCCCTCTCAGACTTACACCTACAAATCTCAAGGTAAAGAAGTCACTGAATCTATGCTTGAAATGTTCTCTAGATATGAATTTTCAAAAAACGAATGGAAACAAATTAAACAAAAATGTGTTTCAGAAGGAATTACTTTCTTATCTACCCCTCAAAATTTTTCTGATTTAAAATTATTACTAGAATTAGGAATTGATGCAATAAAAGTCGGCTCTGATGATTTTACAAATATTCCATTATTGAAAAAATATTCTTCCACTAATTTACCATTAATTGTTTCAAGTGGAATGTCTACTCTTGAAGAAGTAAATGATGCATTAGATGCTATTGGATATTTTTCAGGATACCCTGTAATTTTACTTGTAACTACTTCCCAATATCCTACTCCTAATGAAGATGTAAATCTCTTAAAATTTCATACTTTATCAAAAAAATTTCCAAACTTGTTACTTGGTTTTTCTGATCATACCATAGGAAATATTGCAGCAACTGTTGCATGTGGAATGGGGTCTGTATTTTTTGAAAAACATTTTACACTTGATTGTGATTTGGATGGTCCAGATCATTGGTTCTCTGCTAATCCTCAACAATTAAAATCCTGGAGAAATTCAATTATCAGTTCATTTGAAATGTTAGGTTCTCCAGAAATCAAACCTACAAAAAATGAAATTATAAATAAAAATGAGTTTAGAAGATACATTGTTGCAAAAAAATCTATTATGTTAGGAGAATTATTTTCTAATGAAAATATTGAATTAAAAAGAATTTCAGGAGGCAATGGATTATCTGGAAAATTCTTTGAAATACTCCTTAAAACGAAATCAAATAGAAATTATAAAAAAGGAGAAAAAATTCAAATTTGAAAAAAATACTTTTTGTCATAAATCAAAAAGAAAATTTTTCTATTGAAAATTATCTACTTAAACATTTATCAGATTTTGAAATCCATGTGGAAGAAAATCTTCCTGAAACATTACTTGCATACGATTTAATCATTTTATGGAGTTATAGAAAAATTCTTGAAAATATCTCAAATTATAGAAATATTGTTGTCTTTCATAGTTCTGATCTTCCTGATGGAAAAGGATGGGCTCCAATTTTTAATACAATAAATCGAAACAAAAAATTTTTTGTTATATCTGGAATTATGCCTGCCGATAAAGTAGATAGTGGTGATATTATTTGTCAAGCGAAATTTGAAATTAAAGATAATCATACAGCCGAAATACTTCGTGAATTTGACGAAGAAATATCAATAATTATGATAAAACTAATTTGTGAAAAATTTGAAAAAAATACTTTATGTGGAAAAAAACAACAGGGTACTGAGTCATTTTTTCCAAGAAGAAAACCAAGTGATAACGAAATAAATACTAAGTCTTCTATTGAACAAAATATTAATTTTCTACGAGCATGTGAAAAACAACATCCTGCTTTCTTCTTTTTAAATAAAACAAAATATTTTATATCTATTACTCCTGAAAAAAAACCTGATTTTCCATCAGATTTAGAAATAACCTTTTTTAATAAAATATAAAATGATTCCTCACAATTTACCTACAATTGGAATAGAAGAGGAAGAAGCAGCATTACGTGTTTTACGTTCAAAACAATTGTCTCAAGATCAAGAAGTTAAATTTTTTGAAAATGAATTTTGTGATTATCTTGGATTGCCACATGGCTCTGCAGTTGCATTGTCCAGTGGAACGTCATCATTATTTTTAGCGTTGAAGATTTTGAATGCAAAAGAGAAGCATGTCTTATTTCCTGGTTATGTTTGCTCAGCCTTACGACATGCTGTTTCATTAGCCGGTGGAATTGAAAAAACTGTGGATATTACAACTAATTCTCCAAACATCGATATGAAAATAGTTGAAAAAATATCTCCTGATATATCTATAATTCCACACATGTATGGAATTCCAATAAAACTAGATGTTGAAAACACATTAGTGATAGAAGACTGTTGTCAAGCTTTAGGTGCAAAGGTTAACAAAAAAATGGTTGGCTTACACGGTGATGTTGGAATCTTTTCTTTTTACGCAACAAAATTAATGACATCAGGTGGTCAAGGTGGAATGTTCGTTTCACAAAATCAGGAATATGTTCATGCAGTCAAAGATTTCCGAGAATTCGATTATAGAAATGATACAAAAACCCGTTTTAACTTTAAAATGACTGATTTACAAGCTGCCATTGGCCGTGAACAATTAAAAAAATTACCAAATTTCTTAAAAAGGCGTGAAGAAATATTTCAATATTATAAAAAAGCTGGATTAGATTTACTAGATATTTTAGAAGAACAACGTAATTTTTTGGAACCTGTACGATTTAGAGCAATAATCAAAACACCAAATCCTAAAGAAATTATTGAATCATTAAATTCAATAGATGTGAAGGCTATTGTTCCAACTGAAGATTGGGAACTATTGGGATCACAAAAATCATTTCCAAATGGTTTAAAACTTTCTCATGAAACTGTTTCAATTCCAATTTATCCATCATTAACTGATGATGATCTTGATCATATTCTCTCTGGAATAATAAAAAAATAATTTTATTAAAAAATGAAATTTGATAACAGATTCTTCATAATCATTATAGTAGCGATTATAACATATGCAACTTTTCTTATTTTCTCAGATTTTACAAAAATTACTGATAGTGTAGAAAATTTCCAAATTGAATATTTACCAATTATTCTTATTCTTCTGCCTACCGGATGGTTATTTTTATACTTGCGATGGCAATTCTTGTTAAAAAACATAGGTGCAACTTTTTCCCATAAGATGAATTTTCAAATTTTTTTAAGTGGCTTTGCACTTGGAGTTACACCTGGAAAGGTAGGTGAGTTACTTAAATCCCAACTATTAAAAAATAATTTTAACATACCAAGAAAAACTACCGCTCCGATTATCTTGATAGAGAGATTTTATAATGCTGTTGGGTTGCTAATAATTTCTTGTTTTGGAATATTGGTTTTTGATTTTAGTGCATTGGTATTGTTTATCACTGGAATACTACTATCATTCATATTTTTTATTTTACGCTCAAAATTACTATTCTCGAAGTTTATAAAACAAATTTCTAGAGTAAAATTCCTCTCAAAATATTCTGTTTCGTTAGAGGATTCTTATGACATAATTGAAAAATCAACAAAGTTCAAAGTCTTTTTCGTTTCCTCTATGTTATCTGGAATTTATTGGATAATAGAGTCGATTGCAGTTTATTTCATTCTTTTGGCTTTAGGTATAAACATAATTGATTTTCTTACAATCATTCCAATTTATGCTACTTCGATGATACTTGGCGTTGCGTCTTTTATTCCTGGTGGATTAATTGTTACAGAAGGTACTCTAGCTGGGTTACTAAATTTGCATGGACTTGAATTAACTTTGGCATTATCTGTAGTAATTATTATTCGAATTTTCACTCTTTGGTATCCTGTGATAGTTGGATTTTTTGCATTAAAATTTTCAGGTGCATTTAAAATAAATCATGAAAAAATTAATGATTAATTTTTTTTATAATACCATCTACTAAATGGCGCATTGAATATTATTTTATTTTTTCTAGCCCATTCATAACTTCTTGTTAAGCCATCAGTCATTGAAACTTTTGGTTTCCATTTTAATAATTTATGTGCTTTTTTATTATCACAAATCAATCTATTTACATCATATGGTCTCTCTCTACTCTCATCATATTTTATTGAAATTTTTTTTCTTGAAATTTTTAAAATCTTTTTTGCTAAATCCAGTATTGATATTTCAGTACCAGAACCAATATTGATTATCTCTCCAATTGCTTTTTTATTATCTATACATCGTAAAATTCCATCAGCAGTGTCTTGAACAAATGTAAAATCTCTTGACGTATTTACATTACCAAGAGTTAGTTCCTTTGTACCTGTTAAAAGTTGATTCATGATCTCCGGAATAATGTAAGGTTCAGTAAATCTTGGTCCGTACGAATTAAACGGTCTAATAACGACAGTCGGAAATCCATTTTCTTTATATAATGTAAATGCAGATCTGTCTGCAGCTAATTTACTAACTGCATATGTAGAATGTGGTGCTGTTGGATGATTTTCATCCATGGGAATTTTTTGAGCTGAACCGTATACCTCGCTAGTTGAAATATGAATAAAAAGTTCTGGTGTTTTTGCATTAATTGCCTTCCACAAAACATTGACACTTCCCATTGTATTAACACTAAAAAAATCACTAGGATGAAAAAATGAATCAGGAATGAATGGTAATGCAGCTAAATTGATTATTACTTCTTGATCCTTAACTGCTTTAGCGGTAATTTTTTCATCTCTAATATCGCCTTTAATAATTTTCAATTGTTTAGACTTTGGCAAATATTTTCTTTTTCCTGATGAAAAATTATCCAAAACTGTTACGAGTGCTTTTTTTTGTAATAACTGTAAAATCACTTCTGAGCCTATGAATCCAGCTCCTCCTGTAACTAATACCCTCTTGTCCTTAAAATTCATTTTAAACTTTTCAATAGTTTGTCTCTTTTATTTCTTAAGAATATCTTTTCAAATAGTAAAATCCTTAAGGAATTGAATTTTATCTATGATGTGGAACTAAAAAATAAAACAATTTTGGTAACTGGCGGTAATGGATTTCTTGGTAAATATGTTGTAGAGAATTTAAAAAAAATTGGATGTAAAAATATTTTTGTTCCTTCCTCCCGTGATAATGATTTACGAATAACTGAAAACTGTAAAAAAGTGGTTCAGGACGTAGATGTAGTTTTTCATCTTGCTGCACACGTAGGTGGAATAGGACTTAATAGAGAAAAACCAGGTGAATTATTTTATGATAATCTAATCATGGGAACGCAATTACTCCATGAATCAAAATTGGCTGAAGTAGAAAAATTTGTTGCATTGGGTACTATATGCAGTTATCCAAAATTCACGCAGGTACCATTTTTAGAAGATGATATATGGAATGGTTATCCTGAAGAAACTAATGCTCCTTATGGATTAGCAAAAAAAATGCTATTGGTACAATCAAAAGCTTATCGTGAACAATATAATTTTAAATCAATTGTTGTGATACCTACAAATCTATATGGTCCAAATGATAATTTTGATCCATCAAGTTCACATGTAATTCCCGCATTAATTTTAAAAATTTTTAACGCTAAGAAGAATAACTTAGATGAAATTGAAGTGTGGGGTGATGGTACTCCTACTAGAGATTTTTTATTTGTTGATGATGCTGCACAAGGAATTATTGATGCAGCAAAAAATTATGATGAAGAAACTCCATTAAATCTAGGTTCATCCGAAGAGATTCCAATTAGTCATTTGGTTAATCAAATATCTAAAATTTTGGATTTCAAAGGGAAAATTATCTGGAATACATCAAAACCAAATGGTCAACCAAGAAGATGTGTGAGTTACAATCGTGCAAAAGAAAAAATAAATTTTCAACCAAATACCAGTTTTGTTGAAGGTCTAAAGCAAACAATAGACTGGTTTATCAATAATCAAAAATAGGATTATTCTAATATTTTAATGGAAATTTATATTATTATATAATCTTCACAGACTCTATGACCACTTCTGTAATCATTCCGACAAAAAATGAAGTAATTGGTGTAAAGGAAATTCTTACGAAAGTAGACCGTTCATGGGCTGACGAATGGTTCTTAATCGATGGAAATTCAACTGATGGAACTATACAAGAAGCAGAAAGTCTTGGTTTTGAAGTTATACAACAAACTGGTAAGGGATTAAGTAACGCATATCGTGAGGGTGTTAATCATGCATCTGGTGAAAACATCTTATTTTTTAGTCCTGATGGAAATGCAGAACCAAAAGATATACCGAAGTTGATAAAAAAAATGACGGAGGAAAATTGTGATATTGTTCAGATCTCACGATTTGGAAAGAACGGTATTAGTGAAGATGATACGTTAATTACTGCATTTGGAAATAGAATGTTTACATTTTTAGTAAATGTTTTTTTTGGTGGAAAATTGACCGATTCTTTATTTGGATTTAAAATTATCAAAAAAGATGTTTTTAATAATCTACATTTAGATGGGGAATTTTTAACTTTAGAACAACAAATGAGTATAAAATCATCAAAGTATAATTTGAAAGTTTTTGAAATTGATGGAAGAGAACCCAAAAGAATAGGTGGTGAGGCAAAAATGAAACCACTTCAAACAGGGTTTGCACTTAGCAAACAAATCATAAAGGAATTCATTCGTTGGTGAAATTATGGATCGTATAAAAAATCAAAAATGGGATGACTTGTATAATCCTAAGCATAAATCATTATTTTCAAAATTCGAAGAATTCCTAATAAATAATTATTTCTCAAAAATTTTTACTCGTGCAATTTTAAAGGCTTCCAAAATTAAATCAGGTACAATCTTTGAACCTGGTTCTGGCGGAGGAATGGCTAGCGCAACTTTGGCAAAATTAGGATTTGAATTAACCTGCATGGATCTTTCAGATAATGCATTAAAGAAAAGTAAATTCTTGTTCAATGAATTATCATTAGATGGAAAATATGTGTTAGGTGATATTTTCCATCTACCAATATCAGATGAAAAATTTGACATTGTTTTTAATCAGGGAGTAATGGAACATTTTCGATTAGAAGGAATGAATCCCTCATTAGCCGTGAATGAAATGTTTCGACTTGTAAAAAAAAATGGAACACTAATCATTTTTGTTCCTGCTTACTACTCTCCACTTTTCTTTATCTATAGAGTAATGAAAGCACTGAATTTACTTGAAAAATATTGGCCTTATGCTGATCAAGACTTTTTACATAAAAATGAATTATTTGACATGATGAAACAAACTGGTTCAAAAGAAATTAAAATTGAAAGAGTTTGGTCATCTTTTTTCTTCTCATTAATTGGATATTGTAAAAAAATTGATTAATCCATGAATCAAAAAATCTCTGATACAAAATTTCTTAATGAGAAAAAATACATCTCATTATATCTTGTAGGTATTGCAATTATTTCATTATTTTTAAAATTATACACAATTGATTTTACACTTCCACTAACTAGTGACGGATTATCGTATTTGCTGAATTCTATAGCTCATGTAAATGGTGATTTTTCACAACATCCTCATCGAAGTACTGGATGGTCATTATTCCTTTATCCAATTTTTTCTCTGATTGATTCAAATGATATTTTGGTTTATTCTAATATATCAAGAATAGTTGGCATATCACTTTCATTAATCTCCATTCCTGTTGTGTATTGTCTGGGAAACAAATTCTTCAATGAAAAATACTCACTAGTGGTTGCATGTCTTTTTGCGTTTGAACCTCATTTAAATTATAATTCTGGATTTGGATTAACTGAACCATTATACCATCTATTGATTTTAATTTCTTTTTATTTTCTTTTTAATGAAAAATCTAAATTCATTATCATTTCTTTAGTTTTTGCTTCATTTGTCTGGTGGACTAGATTTAATGGAATAACAATTTTTATCATAATTACAATAATTTATTTTTTAACACAAAAAAAAGACTCGAAAACAATTAGGAATTTTTCAATAGCACTTTTCTTATTTTTAATAATAATCTCGCCAATGTTAATTCAAAGAGCAGATCAATATGGAGATCCATTTTATTTTGCTTATACAGGAAAAGTATTTTCAGGTTCTTATGAACAATTAACAAGTATTCAAGTAAAAGAGAACCCTATCACAGCTTCTGAATATATAGAAAACAATGGCATCATTCTTTTCATAGAAAATTTTGTCATACAAGGTATATCTAATATATTTCAGACCCTTTCTAGAATACTATTTCCATTTTTGATAATTTTGTTGCCCATTGGAATATTTTTTTCTATAAGAGCATTTGATCAGAAAACTAAATTTATAAAAATTAATTGGGTGATAATCATACTTTCACTATTATCATTAACTCTCACTTTTTCTATAATTGCTGAAAAAAGATATTTGTATTTCATATTCCCCTTTTTGATAATTTTTGCAACAATTCCAATACAAAGATTTACTGATTACGGTCTCAGTACATTTTCGTTTTCGCAAAGACAAAAAAATATTTCATTAATTATTATTATTTCTATTATTCTTCTTCTTTCTGTTTGGTTCACAGCAAGATATGATAAACCAGATTTGGAATTAGAAAATGAAAAAATTGAATTTTCTAATTTTGCCATAAATAATCTATCTGGTAATTTACAAAGGGAAATGGGCCATGCATTTGATTACTATGCATTAATGTTAATTGATGATCCAAAAGGAAATTTTAAAAATTGTAAAGTTAATTTTGTCAGTGATTACTGTGGAATTGATAGGAGCCAAATGGTAAATAGAATTACTGTAACAGGTGATTCCTTAGAAGAAATAATCCTCTCTGGGAAAAAATATAATTTGAAATACATCTTAAGTAATGAGAAACCTGATGATATTGGCTTTCATGAATTTTTAGATGAACTTTATTTCACAGAAAAAAATTACGTATATCTTACTAAAGTGTTTGATTCAAATGATTATGACTATAAAAAATTAAAATTCAAAATATTTGAAATTGATTATGAAAAATTTGAAGAATTGTTTCAAAAGAATCAATCTGGCAAATAATTTTTTTATTAATGAAAAATCTGTGGAATTTAATAGCATATTTTATAGGGTAATAACTAAGCCATATGATTGAAGTAATAAATTGTCAAAACTCAGTAATATTCATTTTCTAATGTTTGCAATCTTCCCAGTGATTTTCATATATTCTCAAAACATACATCTTCTACCTTTCCAAGAAATACTATTTCCACTTGGATTTCTAATAGGTTCTAGTATTCTTATTTGGTTTATTACTAAATCAATCTCAAAAAATTCTATTAAATCTGGATTATTCGTAAGTCTATTTTTTGTTACTTTCTTTTCATACGGACATATTTACAATCTTTTATCTGGAATGACTATATCTGATGTTGATCTAGGAAGACACAGATTTCTTCTAATTCCATTCGTTTCATCAATAGTATTAGGAATAATATTTTTACTAAAAACAAAAAGAAAATTAAATAATTTCTCTCAAATTACAACTGTAGTTTCTATAACAATTGTATTGATTGCTATTTTCAATGTTGGCGTAAGCATATCTCAAGAAAATTATTTTTTTAGTGTAAATGAACAACAAGATGAAAAATTTTTAGGAGTTGGTGCTTCAAATGAATCCTTCATAGATATATTTTCAGTAACTGATAATGAAAACACCTATAGCAAAAAATTAGACTCAAACCCCGCTCACCCTGATATCTATTACATAATTCTTGATGAATATGGTAGTAAATCTGCATTAGAAGAATTTTTTAATTATGATAATTCAAAATTTTTATCTGAAATAAAAGATAAAGATTTTTTTATTTTTGAACCAAGCTATACTAATTATCCTACTACTGTTCAATCACTTAGTTCATCACTAAATATGAAATACATCAATTATCTAACTGATGAAGCAGGAATTGATTCAAAAAACTATCATCTACTTAACGAAATATTAAGTAAAAATGAAGTGATGAAAATTCTACAAACAAAAAATTACAATGTTATCAATATGGGTGCATTATGGGGACCTAACAATGCATTCACTTATGTTGATAATAATTTTTGTGAATTTAAAGAATTTAATCGTGATTCTTTAATTCGTGAATTAATCCAAATAACAATGCTTAGTTATATCCAAGAAAGGTTAGTTGAACAAGGTAGAAGGGATCGTGTTCTTTGTGTATTTGATGAAATGCCATTACTGAATGAGAAATTTTCATCTCCAAAATTTGTTTTTGCACACATAATGCTTCCTCATGCGCCATACATTTTTGGACCTAATGGCGAACACATTACTCCTGGAAACTCATTAAATGATGAACCTTGGAACCCAAAAAATGCTCATATTGATCAAATTAAATTTGCAAACAAAAAATTACTCCCTTTAATTGATAAATTACTTATACAAAATCCTAATTCCATCATCATACTTCAGGGTGATACTGGATCAGCTTTTAATGGTGCTTGGGATTCTCCATCAGATGATTTGATAATTGAGAGAATGTCAAATCTTAATGCAATATATTTCCCAGAAACGAATTATGAATCATTTACAAATATGAATACACCAATCAATACATTTCGAATAATTTTTAATGAATATTTTGATTCAAGTTATTCTCATCTAGAAAATAAAATGTACTGGAGTACAGGCGCTTTACCATATCTACATAATGATGTAACTGACGTACTGCTCAAAAATGATGATATCTAAATGAAAAAAATTCTGACTTCTGTATTATTTGCATTAATTTTTTCAATTTCAATTTTTTATGCATTCAATGAAGTATTTCCACCATCAAAAGCATCTGATATTTCTGACGATGTCTTTTTTCTTGAACAATCAAATACTAAATCTAAAAAAATTCTAATGTTAGGTGGTAGTGGTGCAGCTCAACTCAATTCAACGATAATTAATGAATGGTTAAACAATGAATATGAAAACTCTTCATTTTTCAATTTGGCATACAATGCTGATACGCCTAAACAACGATATAATTCGATAAATGAAACCTTATCTCTTAACCCAGAATTGATTTTGTATGCAATTACATATTATGATCTTAATGGTTACTCTTGGGAAATCCAAAAAGAAAACATTCAACCGTTACCTGAAATAGATCTGAATCCTTCAAATCTAATATTTGATGAAAATGATCCATTTTCAAGCATTAATCCAAAAGAAACTACACTTAATTTCATTCGTGATTCATTTAGTGGCTCTGAATTATTTCCCTCAAAAAGAGATAGATTTGAATTAGAAAATTCTCCTTTTTCACATTTTGACGATTATCAAACAAAAATTGCAAATGATAAAAATTTAAAAGAAATAACTTCTCAATTTGTTAAAAATAGAGTTAATCAAGATCCATCTTTAACATCTGAGCAGTTAAGTTATCTTAATGATATTATTAATTTAATTCAAAAACAGGATATTCCATTTGTACTAATTATTTTACCTCAACAAGAATATTTCTTAAATTTAGTTCCTGAAAAAGATGAAATTTTATTCCAAAACTCATTAACTGCATTAAAAGATGAATTTAATATCAAAATTATTGATATGAGTAGGAACTATGAAAATCTAAACATTTGGCAGGATCATAATCATGTTGCATTTAATACTAAATCTAAAATTTTCTCAGAAGATGTTTATAAAATAATTATTGATGAACTGAATTAAAATGTTGTTTAATACTGTAGATTTTATTGTTTTTTTTGCATTTGTTATAACACTTCTAGTTGTTATACGTAATAGAAATTTTAGTTATATTTTTTTGATAGCAGCAAGCTATTTCTTTTTTTACTTTTCAAATAATTTTTTGATTACTTTATTAATTTTTTCCACAATTTTAGATTATTTTGTTGGCAAACAAATCTGGTTAACTGATGAT
>CEUZ01146215.1_pt1 | contig 19872 bp, 16 predicted proteins | sample 361511 | NCBI WGS metagenome assembly CEUZ01 (sample SAMEA2622822, study PRJEB7988) | marine metagenome | biome: marine biome (ENVO:00000447); feature: surface water layer (ENVO:00002042); material: "saline water (ENVO:00002010), including plankton (ENVO:xxxxxxxx)" | depth 5 m
ATATACCCCTTCGACTATAACCACACCTCCAGATTTTATAGTATCGGTACCAACCATTATACCTGTCTCCCAATCCATCTTCCCAAAACAAGACTCCTCGTTCATTGACAAAGGAACCAAGACTTCTTTAATAAGACGCTGCCAATCAAAGTAAGCATCGTAAGCTGCTTCAATAAGCAATGAGTTTGGGAATTTAATTGATTTATAAAAATGGTCTAGCTCCACTATTTGCACATCTGAAACAATAGATGCTAATTTTGAAGCCAAGGTAGATTTACCAGACCCTGCAAGGCCGTCAATTCCAATCACTGTTGTACCATTTAAATTCTTCTTGGTATCAACCAATGATATAACTTTGCTAATATCCAATCTATCGTAATCCTATTACCTTTTTAATGAATAATCTAGATCCAAATTTATAAGTTTACGTGAATTGAAAACAACAGCTAAAGAACTAAATGCCATAGCTACCGCAGCAACAACAGGATTAATGAAACCGTATTCCCCTACAAATCCGTTAAATACACTGTAAACATTGCCATCTAAAAAAAACGGATGTAGCGCGCCAGCTGCTATGGGAATAAAAAACAGATTGTAACCAAAAGCCCAAATAAGATTTTGTTTCACTTTTTTTAATGTCGCCTTGCTAAGTAAAAAAGTTCTTACAACACCCGACAGATCACCATTTACTAAAGTAACATCTGCTACTTGGGTAGCAATATCTGTTCCTGTTCCAATTGCTATACTCATATCTGAATTGGACAAAGCCGGAGCATCATTAACGCCATCTCCCACCATAGCAACGATATTACCTTGGGATTGCAACTCCAAGATTTTCTCTGCCTTTTCTTTGGGAGAGCAGTTGGCAAAAATCTTACTAATACCTAAATTGGCACCTATGGATTTAGCAGGTAACTCAGAATCACCAGTTAACATCACAATATCTGTCCCTAATTCTTTAAGAGAAGTAATAGCATCCTTAGCCCCAGGTTTTACTTTGTCTACAACTCCTATAAATCCGACCACACTATCCCCTTTGGAAACAAAAGCTACCGTTTGACCTAGAGATTCAAATCGATTAGCTCGCACCTCATATTGATTTACACTCAATTGATGCTTTGACATTAAAGCTCTATTTCCAATTAAAATTTTTGAACCTTCAACATTGGCTTCAATTCCAAAACCAGGATCACCACTAAAATTCGTGAGATCACCTATAGACAGTCCTCGCTTTCTTGCTTCATTTACAACAGCCTTACCAATCGGATGTTCAGAAACGCTCTCAGCCGTTGCTGTAAGTGACAGCAAATCGTCTTCAATCATTTCATCTGAAACTATATCTTCAATCGAGATTTGTCCGGTAGTTACTGTACCGGTCTTATCTAAAGCAACTACCTGAACTCTATGTGCCAGTTCAAGTGATTCGGAGTTTCTTATCAAAATACCACTACGTGCTCCTTTAGCAATCCCAACCAACATCGCCATTGGAGTGGCAAGCCCTAAAGCACAAGGACAGGCAATAATCAATACAGCTACTGCAGATAAAATTCCATATAAATGCCCTGGGGCAGGACCTATAAAATACCATACACAAAATGATGAAAAAGCCACAACTATAACGGCCGGTACAAAATAACTCGCTATCTGATCTACTAATCGCTGTATGGGAGCCTTAGATCCCTGTGCTTCTTCCACAATTCTTATGATTTCACCTAATACAGTGTCTTGACCTACACGAGTTACTTTATAAGTAAAACTACCTGTCTGATTTAAAGTCCCTCCGTACAAAGCAGAACCGGATGCTTTCTGTACAACAAAGCTTTCTCCTGTGAGCATTGATTCATCTAACCATGACTCTCCATCAACACAAATCCCATCGGCAGGGACAATATCACCCGGCCTAATGAGTACTACATCGTTAGTAGATATTTCATGAACTGCTTTCTCTTCTGGTGCCCCATTTACAATAACTGTAGCATTCTTAGATTTCAGCCTGGTCAGCTTTGAAATCGCCTGTGCAGAGTCTCGCCTACTCCTTAGTTCCAGATATCTGCCTAATAAAACTAATCCAATTATCATGGTTGCAGTATCAAAATACGTCCTCGTTTCATACACGTTGAACGCTTCTGTGTGTCCGAAAACTACCACAAACACACTGTAAAAATATGCTACTGAAGTACTCAGAGCTACAAGAGTGTTCATATTACTAGTCCGATACTTTAACGCATTCCATGCTCCGGAATAAAACTGGCTACCACACCAAATTTGAACTGGAGTCGCCAATATAAAGAATATCCATCCCTTATCGAAATCTAACACTTCATAAAAGGAACTTAATCCCATAATTATCATTAAAAAAGCAGACACTAATAAACTGATCAATATTTTCCATCTAAATAGCTTTGCTTCAGCATCATCAGAAAACGGTAGATTGTCCGCTCCATCATTTATTGAATAACCCGAATCTGTGATAGCCGATCGTAAATCATTAATACTTACCAAATCAGAAACATATTCTACAGTTGCTTTTTCAGTAGCCAAATTAGCCACGGCTGACTCTACACCTGGAATTGAAACCAGTGCCTGTTCAATATGAAAAACACAGGCTCCACAAGTCATACCCGTAATTTCAAATGTGATTTTATTGCTTGATATCAAAACCTTATCCTATACCAGTAACTATAACTGTTATAGGGAATAAGAAAGAATTCAATTAGCGTTACTTGCTTATTTATCAGCATATAATCTTCAATCAACCTTTTCTAAGTTTGCGAAACTAAGAAGGAGTCGTTTTATACCCTGATTTTCACCAAAAGCTACTGTAACTTCTAGATCAACACCTGCGGGTTTTGTACCTGTAACCAAACCAACTCCAAACTTTGGATGACGAACTTTATCACCTGTAGAAAAGGAAGGTAAATCTGGTATATCTATTTCTTTGCCTACAAGATTAATTTTTCGGACTGATAATTCAGATGCGTTGTTATCATCTACTATATTAGTTCTACGAAAACGTTTCACCACCTTAGAATTATCTGTATCGCTCCAATCCATCTCGTATGATGAATGCTCCACTGAGGATGATTCAGTTAGCAAACTATCGGGTATATCTGATAAGAACCTGGAAGGTTCATTAGGACCATAGCCACCCCGGAAACCTCTTTGGAAAGCTCGTGTCATATAGAGTCTCTCCTTGGCTCTGGTCATGCCCACATAGGCTAATCGACGCTCTTCTTCCATTTCATCTCTATCACCCAGTGATCTTTCGTGTGGCAAAATTCCTTCTTCCATACCCACCATAAACACGACAGGATATTCTAAACCCTTTGCTTGATGAAGAGTTATCAAAGTAACTAGTGCACTGTTATCATCAAGTTTATCTGTATCACTTACAAGAGCAACGCTTTCCAAAAAGTCAATAAGCGGCTGCACACTGTTATCGTCGGTAAATTCCTCTGATGCAGCCTTAAATTCTTCAATATTTTCAAGGCGCTCCTCACTTCTATCATCATCCTGGTGTAAATAATCACCGTAACCAGTATTCTGAACCACCCTTTCTATCAAGAAAGGTAACCCTGATTTCTCATATTCGAAAATTAAGTCATCAATCAATGTTTTAAATGTCTTTAAAGCCCCTACTGACCTGGCCTGAAGGGAAGTTGAACCTGAATTATTAATAATTTGATTTATTGCAGTAAACATCGAAACACCAGTGGTTCTTGCAACGAGTTTAACCTCGTCCATGGTCCTTTGTCCCACCCCTCTCGGGGGAGTGTTTACAACACGTTCGAAACTTACATCATCGTCAGGGTTTGCAATAAGTCGAAGATAAGCGACAAGGTCTTTTATTTCTTGACGTTGATAGAATTTTACAGTCCCTACAAGTTGATACGGTACTTTGTACTTCATGCAAACTTCCTCAAAAGCTCTCGACTGTGCATTTACCCTATACATAATGGCAATGTCGCCACGACTATATCCTTCTTGGTACACTAACCTTTCAAGCTCTTTGACAACAAAACTTGACTCTTCTCGGTCGTTATATGTCTCAGTTACCGTTATTGGCATACCCTGTCCATTTTTCGTCCAGAGTTTTTTTTCAACTCGCTGCCGGTTGGGCTCAATAACATTTCGTGCCGCATCAAGAATGGTTTGGGTCGATCGATAATTTTCTTCTAAAGTAATCATCTTTGCATCAGGAAAATCAGCTTTAAAACTAAGGATGTTTTTTATGTCGGCGTTACGCCATGAATATATTGATTGATCTGGATCTCCAACTACACAGATATTACGATGTAGCTGGCTGATCTGTTTTGCAATATCATATTGAGCTATGTTCGTGTCTTGAAACTCATCCACCATTAAGTAACGATATCTCTCCTGGTATTTTTGTGCTATTTCAGGTACCGTTCTAAATAGAGTTTGCACCTTGACTAGTAAATCATCAAAGTCCAGAGCCGAATTTGATAAAAGCATTCTTTCATACCGTTCATATACTCTGTGCACAATTTCATCCCAGTAATTGGCCTTTGATTTGCCAAATGTATTCACATCCATAAGTTGGCTTTTTGCGCTTGATATTGATGACAAAATTGTCCTGGGTTTAAATTGTTTCTGATCTAAATTCTCGTCTTGCATAGCCGATTTTATCACTGACATCTGGTCAGAATCATCGTAGATTACAAAGCTTGGATTGAGACTAATAAAAGAAGCCTCCACTCTAAGTAGCCGAGCACAAAAAGAATGGAACGTTCCTACAGAAATATCGTGCAATGAATTTTTCAGCATCGACCCAATTCGATCTCTCATTTCACGGGCAGCCTTGTTAGTAAAAGTTACCGCTGCAATCCGATAAGCTGGTACTCCATGTTCTTCCACAAGGGAAGCAACCCTATGAGTGATTACGCGAGTCTTGCCACTACCTGGACCTGCAATTATTAATACTGGACCATCGATAGATTCGACAGCTTCACGTTGATATTTATTTAGTCCGTGTGAAAAATCATTAACCATTTGAATAATTAAGCGTATTATATCAATTTAACTATAGGATCTTACACAATGTTGAAACTGAAGATACCAATACATCATGATCTTATGATTGGTACCTAAACAAACCTACGAATTTTATGTATATAGGGTGCTATAATTACACCCATGTCAAAGTTGGCGTACCATCTACCTACAATAATTCTGGTTTTAGCGATCATTCCCTCGTTGATTATTCCATTTATTGACCATCATTCTGCTGAGAAACAACCTGGACACAGACATTTATTTGAATTCTACAGGCACGTACATTCTGTGAATCATATTCATAACAAGACCAGTCAAGTGGAAAATACAGAACATTCTTACCCTACTGTCTACGGTTACGATTCTGCAATAGTATCTGTTGGAATAAGCATGACAGAAAAACTGCTTGATAGACTTCTGTCTAATTCTGATAATGACAATTACTTTGTGCTTAAAAGTATCCTTGATAAACCTACCACTGAACCAAAACATACAAGGATTTACCGCCCTCCAAAAACAATATCTTAACTACTTATTCGAATGTTGCACTGAAATCAATCTTCTTTATATCAGTAAATTAAGTATTTAACAGGATATATTATTCTATGTTCAGTAAATCTTCTAAATTGGTTCTGATTTTGTTAATCGTATCTATTGCTATCACAGCAGTAACTTACGCTGCTCAAGCAAACGGTAGGGTAACTAAGTTCGAAAATCAATCGGTTGGTCCATATTTAGTTTCTTTAGGAACAATCCCTGAACCACCAATAGTTGGAAATCTACACCTGACATTAACTCTTATGGAAATTGAAAAACAGGAGTTTATTTTAGATGCGCTGATAACTGCCAGTGGAAATGGGTCTACCATAAATTCCAAAGACATAGGTCCTATGAATGCTGTAAAGAATTTTGGAGACCCAAGATACTACGATATAAATACTTCCGTAAATACAACTGGTACATGGACTTTTGATATAGCGATAAAAGCAGATCCTGGAGAAATTACCACAACATTTCAGATTGAAGTTGTCGAACGTAATAATATTCCAGCAATCTTGGCATTTTTTGTATTACTACTACTAGTAACAATACTTGGACTTTCAATTCGCGCTTTTATTCAGCAACAAAGCAAAGGTAAAAAACGTTTTAATTAAGAGAAAGTTAATAAATTGGGGTTCTTTATGAATAACATAAAATTAATGACACAAATGATAGTTTTTTTGACTATTTTCTGCATTCCGATACTCATAGTCGGTTGCAGCGACGATGAACAACCAGAGTCTCTCCAGTTCTCAATCAAAATTCAGGATGGCAAACTGGTTTCAGGATCTGAAACATTCAAAGCCAAGCAAGGAGATACTGTCTCATTCAATATTGAATCAGATAAAGATGGCACAATCCACCTTCATGGTTATGATATAAAAGTTTCCGTTGACCCAATCAAATCATCCGACATGATGCTGGTCGCTGATTCCACTGGTTCCTTCAAAATTGCTATGCACCCTGGTAGTGATATGCATCACGATAATCACAACTCAGAAAAAGACAGTGAACATAAGCACGATAAAACAGATTCACATGATATCCACGGTAGCCTTTTTGAATCTGAGTTGCTTGAAACCGGAGATGAATTTAGTTTTAGCTTTGGAGAAGATTTAACTGGTAAGATGATTAAATTTCATAACCACATGAACCATGAAAAAGAAGGGTCAATAATGGTAAACAGTGACTCTGAAAATTCTGGATTCTTTCAAATACAGGTTAATGAGTCCGGTTTCATCCCTGTCAAAATTTCGGTTAAACCAGGTACTAATGTGACTTGGTCCAACTCTGGTACCAAACGGGCCAAAATAGTAAGTGGACCTCCACCAAAGATTCCAGGAGATCATGCTCATGAGGAAGACGCCGAAATTATACTGGGCTCACTGGAGATATATCCCAGGTAGGTAAAAACAAGGTGAATACTATCGTAACTCCTGCGACCAAGAGGGATTTAAAATTGGTTGCAGGAGTTATTGAAAAAGATTATATATGAGAAAATTAATTGTTCCATTTATATTAGTCAGCTTAATCTGCTTTCACATTAAGCCTGCTTTAGCTCATGGCTTTGGTGAAAGATATGACCTGCCTGTACCTTTAAATTTATTCGTTTTCGGTGCCGCCTTAACAGTAGGCATATCTTTCATAGTAATCGCTTTTTTTGTGAAAAGCAGTACATCAAACATAAGATATTTCAAATATAACCTGCTTAGCATCGGTGTTATTGCAAAGGTTTTAACTTCGAATTTATTTGCATGTGTAGTTAAAACGTTGAGTGTAGGCATATTTATTTTCGTTATAGTAGCCGGGATCATTGGTAACAGTAATCCAATCGATAATATATCCCCTACTTTTATTTGGGTTATATGGTGGATAGGAATAGTCTATATAACTAGTTTGTTTGGAAACATTTGGTATTTTTTAAACCCATGGAAAACAATATTTGAATGGGCAGAACAATTGAATGGTAAACCCTTTAGGAAAAATATACAGTACAAATCAAACTGGGATATTTGGCCAGCTGTAATACTGTTTTTTATTTTCATCTGGATTGAAAATGTTTACACATATGCTGCCAGCCCACCTCACCTATCTGTTTTAATTATCTTTTACTCCATAATAACCTGGTGGGGGATGGCAGCTTTTGGCAAGCACTACTGGCTTAAACACGGAGAATTTTTCTCAGTGCTGTTTGGATTTTTCTCAAAACTATCCATTACTGAAGTTCAGGTTCCAGATAAAACAACTTGCAGCGAATGTAATTTAGTTTGTTCAACCGATTATGAAGACTGCGTAGACTGCTACCAATGCTACGAAACAGCTAATAATTCTAACCTTGAAGTAAAACTGAATTTACGTCCGTTATCGGTTGGCCTAATACTTCCACACCATATATCAACTGGTACTGCAGCTTTTGTAATATTGATGCTAGCGAGCGTGACATTTGACGGCCTTTCTGAAACCCCTATATGGCGTAGCATACAAAATACCTTTTACGGGGCAGGATCGTTATTCGGATCAAATCAACTGGGAGCGATAAATACAGTTGGAATACTTATAATGCCATTAATTTTTCTTGGTCTATATATGACCTTCTCATGGGCTACCAAAAAACTCTCAAATGAGGTCGTCCCAGTATCATCTATAGCAAAAGCCTTTGTAATCTCATTAATTCCCATAGCATTAGCATACAATCTCGCTCATTATATTGGCTTATTAACTATACAAGGGCAGTTCATGATACCTCTTTTATCTGATCCTTTAGGTTTGGGATGGGACATAATCGGTACAAAGAACTACAAAATACAGCTTAATGTAATAAATACCAAAACAATCTGGTATGTTTCTGTTGGAGCAATAGTGATTGGACATATCATATCTGTATATGCTGCCCATGTGATTTCTCTAAGTCGACCGGTCAAACGCCATTTAGCTCTTAAAGGTCAGTATCCCATGCTGTTACTCATGATCATTTACACAGCTTCGAGTCTGTGGATAATAGCCCAACCTATTACAGAAAGATGACCATAGTTTCAAGATTATTTTAGCCTTGTATATTTGAGAACCGATCCAAAAAATGATAAATAAAGATCAAAAAATATCCAAGGTAAAACGACCATCTTTAAAATCGAACTTAGATTTATCAAGGTGCTCTGTAGTCCCCGGGTCTAACCAAAGTATTTCACGATCTTGGTATTTGATCACCTCGTCTCTATCACGAGAAACATCAATAACTATGCCAAAATCTCCTTCACCTTCCCATACAGGGGGTGTTGCAAGCCTCAATCCCTGACCATCATCTAATTTGCGTGATTCCAGAATTTTATGTAATTCTTCTTTAGCTTTATCGGTGATTTCCATATTAGTTTTTTCTACTCAACAAAACTGTACCTGATACCATCGATTTGATCATCTGTTAACCCTATAGACCTAACATACTGTTCAATCCCTCCATATTGGAGATTCAAATGCTGCAAGGTACCGCGCATTCCTTCTCTAGGACAATATTCAGCTTCGTATTCTTGGACAGAATTTATTTCTTTTTCTGCAACCGGTGCATCACCATTAAGAAAACGCTGAAACAAGAATTCGGCTGTCAGAGAGTAATCCTCAATGATAATTTCATCCCGTACCCCAACTATTCCTAATAGAAGAGCTGTAATAATCCCCGTCCGATCTTTACCAGCAGAACAGTGATAAAGTGTCATTCCGTTACCTGAATCTGACAAAATAGACAGTGATTTCAATATCATAGGCTTACGATTTTCTAACCAACTGGTGTAAGCAGCCTCAATCCGTTTATAAGACACACCTGTCTTGACCTGTTGGTCATAGGCAGTTAAAGCCTCATCGCCGATTATATTTATACGGTTGTATTTTACCAACTTAGAATTCGCAAATACATTAGGTTCCTGGTTAACCTCTTCTGTAGTACGTAAATCTATAATTGTCTTAAGTCCGTAATCGGTAAGTTTGTTTTGATCTTCATCTGTCAAACGATGCATGCCATCACACCGTATATACCTACGACTTCGAGTGACACGATCTTTATCAATAGTATATCCGCCTATATCCCGGGTGTTGTAACTACCTTCCAAAGCTATGTGTCTTTTATCAGGCATATACTCTCCTTAAATCGAGCTCACTCATACAGGATATTCTACATTAACAACCCTGCAAAGTATAAGTCTGTTATTCTGTACGGATTAATGAATTCAAATACTCTAATATCAAACATCAGGAGAAGCATTTGGAACAAAGACCTCTAGGAAGAACAGGACAATCAATCCCGGCAATAGCTTTAGGATGCGTAACATTCGGTCGGGAAATTGACGAAGACACTTCATACCGCATAATGGACTATGCGATGGAACAAGGAATTACCTTGTTCGATACCGCAGAAGCATATGGTGGTGGCCAATCTCAGATCACAAGATCAGCATCTCTGGGAATAAATGACCAAAGGGAAGTCACCACGGAAATGAGTTCTTCAGAAAACATTGTCGGTCGGTGGATGGAAAAAAGGAACATACGTAAAAAAGTTACACTGATAACCAAATTCAACACAGGCGGTTCTGCAGATAACGTTCACCGAGCCCTACAGCTAAGTTTAGACCGACTCCGGACTGATCACGTCGAAATATACAAACTACACAAACCTTTCCCGGATGTTCCAGATGATGAAACCCTGAGTGCTCTTTCCGAAGAAGTTTCTGCTGGACGAGTTGAAACTATTGGGTGTAGCCAGCATTCAGCTGATCAGCTACGTCACGCCTTAGAGACCAGTAAGAAAATGAACCTTCCCAGATACGAAATAGTTCAACCAGGTTACAATCTCGGTGACCGAGAATGTGAAAAAGAATTACTTACACTCTGTACTGAAGAGAACATATCTGTTACTCCCTTTAGCCCGATGGGAGCTGGTTTTTTTACCGGTAAATACACCCCAGACAGAAACGATATCCCGAAAGGTACCAGGTTTGATATCATGCCCGCTCATGCTGATATTTACTTTAACGATCGTAATTTCAATATAGTAGAAAAACTAAAATCTAAAGCAGATGAGATGGGAATACCAATTCAAAGACTTGCTATGGCATGGACCATGACACATCCAGCAATTACCTCAGTGTTAGTAGGAGCACGAGAAACAGCCCATATTGATAACGCTATAGAAGCTTTTAATATGGACCTCCACCCAGAGCTACGAGATGAGATTTCGTCTTGGGGAAACCCAGAATAAAACTGATTTATTATCGACAAAATTACAATTATTTACCGATAAGTTAGTACACCAATATTAACCCGTGGATTCCCTAAATTTTATCCGAATTTAAAGATCGGCTAAGAGGCATCAGCCACAATTAAAGGATTATTGTAAATAGAAGGACGAGTCATATCCACTGTACATTTTGGAGAAGATTTTGCTTCTTCAACAACCTTCTTGGAAACTTCTAGCACCACCATGCCTTCCTTTCCGGTAGAATGCTCTCCCACAATATCACCATCTGGAGACACACCTAGAGAGTAACCTGGAAACCAGGCATTACCACTATGACCTGCCTGGTTTGCAAATAAAACGTACATCCCATTATCAATTGCCCGTGAAGGTAGCAATTTCATAGTGTCCTTAAGCAGAAGTTTTGCTGCTTTAGATTGAACCCTAGAGTTTTCAGAATTAGAAACTTGTAGACTACCACCGACTAATAAAAAAAACATCTCAGCCCCGTTTAAAGCTGCTGTCCTAAATATTTCAGGAAACCGTACGTCAAAACATATGCCGACACCAAATGTCCAACCCTGAGATCGAACTACAGGTAGAGAGGGTCCAAGTGAGAACCACTTTTTCTCATTTTCGTTGGGTAAATGTAGCTTACTGTAAGTATTTAGGTAACCGTCAGGACCTATCGTCAAAGCACTATTCAAAAACCTGTCACCAGCTGGTTCAATTGAACCAACAATTGCTGTCATATTTAGATCGCTACATACAGGCTCAAGAAACGACTTGGTTATTTTAGATGCATATTTAGCTATTCGATCTGCCTCTGAGAAACTTAGATCTGATTTATTCATTGAACCTGTTATAGATTCTTCATTAAAGATAGCAAACGTTGCCCCTTTCGAATGAGCTTCCTGCATCCAACCTGTTATTTTCTTCAAATTTGCATCAGGATCTCCCATTTCACTATTCATCGAAATTAATGCAACACGCGTTTTTATATCCAATTTATTCACCCTTTGGTTAATCTGCCACATATATTAAGAGCGCTGCTGTTTAGGATCCAGAGCTTCTCTTATTGCGTCTCCAATGAAATTCCAAGCCAGTACCACAAGGAAAATAGCAAGACCTGGAAAAGTAGTCAACCACCATGCCATAGTAATAAATTCTCTACCAGTAGACAACATGTAACCCCAGGACGGCGTAGGTGGTTGAATGCCCAGTCCAAGAAAACTCAGACTTGCCTCTATAAGAATTGCATAACTCATCCCCAAAGAAATTTGCACTATTATCGGTGATAAAGTATTTGGAAGAATTGTCTTCAACATAATTCTCCACGGACCTGCTCCTATAGCCCTTGCACTATCTACAAATTCTTTTTCCTTTAAAGAAAGAGTATTAGCCCTTGTTATACGGGCAAAGGAAGGAATAAATCCTATTGAAATTGCTAACATCGCATTTCTTAGAGATGGTCCAAGAATAGCAACCATGAGTATAGCTAACAATAATCCCGGAAACGCCAAGATAGCATCGACAATCCGCATCAAAATGCTATCGGTTAATTTGCCAAAATACCCTGCAGACAGACCAATAGTAACACCAGCTGTGGTAGCAATAAACATAGCTAAAATTCCAACTTGAAGAGAGACTCTGCCACCATACACAACCCTGCTCAAATTATCCCTGCCCATCGAGTCGGTTCCAATGGGATGAGATAACGAAGGGGGTTGCATCAAAGCATCAAAATCCATTTTTAAGGGATCGGATACAATCAGAGGAGCAAATATAGCTGCAATACTGAATGCCATTATTATAACGATACCAAGTAGAGCTGTTCTATTGCGTATAAAACTACTAATGATAATGCGGAAGAGACTCATCCTATGCTTATCCGCTAATTGTTCCTCAATTTCTAACACGTAATTTTCTCCATCCCGGTTCATTCGTATCTAATTCGTGGATCCAGATAACCGTACATAATGTCTGCCATGAGATTGACAGATACGTATACTACTGAAGTTATCAGAACAATCATTTGAATTACTGCATAATCACGTCCTTGAATAGCGTCCACTAAAAGCAACCCTACACCTGGCCAGCGAAACACAGTTTCAGTAACCAATGCCCCGGCAAGTAATCCTCCAATATCCAATGCTATGACCGTAACTACTGACAGCATCGCATTCTTGATCGCATGCCGTACAATAATAAGCCTGTAAGGTAGTCCCTTTGCCTTGGCTGTTCTTATATAATCGGCACTCATAACATCAAGCATCCCTGAGCGCATATATCTGGTTAAAGCACCCATCAACTGCACACCCAGAGCGATCGAAGGCAGAATAAAATATTTCCACTGGAAACCCCCATCTATAGGCCCATATCCGGAGGTAGGAAGCCATCCAAGCTGTACAGCAAAAAGCAGGATCATCATCAACCCTATCCAAAAACTGGGTGCTGCAACTCCAAAAAGTGAGAAAGCAGATATGACATTGTCTAGCAGGCTAAACGGTCTTAAACCAGCTATAATTCCTAGAGGAATCGACACCACAATAGCAACAGTCATTGCAGAAATGGTGAGAGGAATAGTCCTTTTGAACTTCTCCCAGACTAGCGATGATACAGGGTGATCTGACGAATATGACAGAGAAACCCCAAGATCACCCTTAAAGATCTTACCTACCCAGATCATATACTGGACATATATAGGCTTATCCAAACCAAGATCTTTACGTTCCTGCTCTAGAGCCTCACGGGTAGCTTCCATTCCTAGTCTGGTTACGGCAGGATCCCCTGGCGCGAATCTTACACCTGCAAAAATGACGAATGATAAAACCACTACTACGTACACAGCCTGAATTAAACGCCTGGCAATATATCTTTGGATAAGATTAAACTCCTTAAAAAAAAGTATTTACCTTTAAAAAATCTCAGGATAACTCAAAAAACAATTCCATCACAAACCATGAAGCGTGAGGGATATTAAGTTTCCCTCACGCTTCATGTCAATTACACTAATCGTATAACCTGAAATACTTGGCAGTTAATCCTTCCACGTCCAATCTTTAGCATTCCAGTAACCTTTCGGACTTACATATGCATTCTGGACATGCTCATTAGCTGCAAAGAAACGTGGCATACTCTGTAATTTAACGAACGGTGTATCTTTGTTGACAACTATATCAACAATCTTACGATAGGCTTCTGCCCTAACGCTTCGGTCAGTCGTATTCTTAGCCTGGTCAAACAATACCTCGATTTCCGGATTAAAGTAACGCATACCGTTGTTGCCTTTAAAACCGCTTCTAGCATTATCTGCACGGAACAAGCTCTGCATCAATCCGTCTGGATCAGGTTCTCTCGTATACCAAGCATCACCAAGATCAAACGCCTTGTGCTTACCTGCATAACATCGTGACTCAGGCCAATCACCGGTAGAACAATCCACCCCAAACCATACCTTGTCCAACCAGGTAGGACTATCAACAATGACTATTTCCATATCAATACCGGCTTCTGCCAAACTCTGTTGTATAACTTCGGCCATTTTTTGAGTTACAGGGATGTTCTCAGGCATGTATTTTATCTTGAGTTCACCTGGGCCATATCCCGCATCTCTAAGAAGCTTCTTGGCCTTTTCTACGTCTCTACCCGCACAATCGAACGGTAGATAAGCCCAATGTGAAGGTAGGATTGGATTACAACTCACTTCACCCAACCCAAAGAAAATAGCCTTATTAATAGCGACTGGATCAATCGCTGCCTGAACAGCCTGACGGAGTCTTACATCAGACATAGGTCCTTCACGGTAATTGAAAATTACGGTCATGTACGATGCAGTTATGCCATCACGCTGTTTGAGCAATTGAATACCCTCAGTAGCAACTACACTAGTAATCTGCTCGTATGGTACGTCAACAGCAAAATCGATTTCTCCTGCTTTAAGAGCAGCCATCCTTGTTTGCGGGTCCTTGATTGGAATTATGTAGACTTTCTGTGGTCTCTTATTAAGAGTTTCTTTATCGAAATAACCATCAAATTTTTCTAGAACTACCTTATCGCCTGGAACCTGTTCAACAAACTTATATGGACCAGTTCCAACTGGCTTAGTATCTAGAGTAGCAACACTGGTCGAATCCACAATAGCAAGAGACCAATGAGCCATTGAAGGCAGAAACACCGGGCTGGGTATCTCGAGTTTTACTGTAAACTCATGTGTACCTGTAGCCTTAAATGAAACTACATCGTTTAGCTCGCCTTTACATCTACCTTTGTCTGCTATCTCGTTCCTACATCTGTTCCAACTATATTCAACATCATAGGCAGTGAGAGCTTTACCATTATGGAACTTGACATCATCTCTGATTTTGAATACGTATTCCTTGCTATCACCAGATATCGTCCAGCTCTCGGCTATGTCCGGTTTGGAATCCATCATTGTAGCGTCATATTGTAATAATCTGCTATAAATCATCTCTGAGAAAATAATGTCGGTACCAGACTGACTTTTAGCTGCATCTAAAAACTGAACTTCGCCACTATTTCCCACCCTAAGAACTGAGTAAGGGGAAGGTGGTGGATCTTGCCGGGCAGTCTCGACGTATCTAATTACCGGCTTAACAACTTCTACTGGTACCTGTTTTTCTACTTCTACTACCTTCTCCTGAACAACAACTTTTTCTACAGGTACTTCTTTTTCTACTACCCTTTCTACAACCTTTTCTACAGGAACTTCTACCGTTTCAACTTTAGTACAGCCAATTGCGGCAAATACAGCCAGTACCAAAATCGACATTACCAATCTGTTAATTGTTTTATCCAAGATAACCTCCTTGATTTTATCCGAAAGGCGCTTTACAAATAGAATATTAGTCCGATCTACAGCTATATAAACTTCGTAAACTACGAAAGTCGTATACCCTATTTGAGACGACATAATACACTAACTTAGAGATATTTCAAGTTTTATCTTGTAGATTCGCTTTAACAAGTTAAGTTAAAGAAATTAGTTCACTATAAAAGCAATCCGTTGACGATCTCCAAAGCACGGTTCAAGTTAGACGATGTGTATTCTTCGATAATCATTGATGCTTCTGATGATTTTTGATCTTCCTGCATTTTTTTTGCATGAGAAGCAATTTTATACGCGGAATCAATGAGGCTTAACTGAAAAGATTTCCATTCTTTTCTAACAGTTAATGCCTTTTCATTGTCTAGTCTGCCATTAGTCCTGACTCTTTTTTCTAGTTTTCTAAATAGCCACCAGGGTGACTGGTTATCAAATACGGCAGCCCCTTTTGATAATGTTGCCGGCATATTTCCTATTCCAAAAATAGGCAAGAAAGGCCCGATACATGGCGAATATAGGCTGTGCCAATAAACTGGTAATCTAGAACCATCATTACATAGATCAGCAACCAGGCTAGCAGCAGTATTACCATCTCCACCAATATCGCTGCTGTAATGAGTACATATTGAACGACCCGATGGAAATCCCTCTACAAAATCTTCCCATACGTCCCCACACTCAGAATGGTCTGTGAGCAATGAAAACATTGTCTTAACATTGATCCGACCCATAAATTTATTGAGTATGGTTGTCGAACGAGCCTGTCGTACTGCTCCTAATCCAGAAGGATTTGCAAAAAAATCGCAATATGCTGCTGCAAAGTCCAGCGGAGCATCCTCTTCATCAGGCCACAACCCACCCTCTACAGCTACCTTTTTTGCCGTCGGTGAAATATTATCCCAATCCATTCTTATAGAATGCTGATTACTAATACTATGCACACTATCAATCTGTTTTACTACCCACTCATGTCCAGCAGTCTCTATAACATAGGCTTCTTTAGGGTCAGCAACTATATATCCGTTATCATAAGTACGTACATCTTCCCCATTTGAAAACTTACCCTGTCCATGCTCTCCTATCAATGAAGTCATCACTTCAACCGCATGGGATGCAGTCCGACTTCTTTCCAATGCCAGTCGAAGTATCTCCATGCCAATTAATTTTGGACTGTTAGAGATTGGTAATTTAGATGCCAAACCCTCATTACCAATTACGACCTGGAATTCATTAAAACCGTGTTCATATCCCCAGCACCAATATGGTCTGGAACCGATGTGCGCATAGGTTCTTTCAACTTGAGGTATATTTAAAAATTGGCAATTTACGAGGTCATCAGGCCTATGGGACACACCCATTTTCTGCACAAGAGGCTGACTTTCTTCCGGGGGTCTATCGCTGTTTTTAGCGAAAATAGTTTGTCCATTTATGGTTGTATTGGACAAAGCAACCATAGTGTCACAGTTAGAATTCAAGTTTATCCTCCTTTTAATTCTAAACTTTCTTTTCCGTCATAAATATCCTGACTGTATCTATTTGTTAACTAGTCGATATATCCCTTTTGTATACGACACTATATATATTTCACCATCTCTATCCTCTGCGAAAGAAGATATGCGCAAATTAGAATCTACAAGTTTTAAGTGTTCTGTTACTGAAGTTCCGTCATATCTAAAAGCCCATATATTTCCAGTACAAAAATCCCCGTATATATAAGCCCCAAAAAGTGAGGGAAGTCTCTTACCTCTATATACATACCCGCCTGTAACGGAACATCCATCGGCACGACCATATTCGATTACAGGAGACAGTATTCCTGAAGAATCACACTGCTTTCCTCTAGGAAAACAACTTAATCCTTCCATTATTTTCCACCCATAATTCCCACCGATCTTGATCAAATCTATTTCCTCAAACCTATTTTGTCCAACATCTCCAGCCCAGAGATCCCCAGTATCTCTATCAAAACTAAATCTCCATGGATTTCTCAGACCATAAGCCCAGATTTCTGTCTTCGCATTTCCATCAATATTTACAAAAGGATTATCCGGCGGGACTTTGTATCCATTCTCCGAATCAACACGGCTAACATCTATACGTAAAATAGAGCCCAATAGGGTTGATAGATTTTGCCCGTTGTTATAAGGATCATTAGCCTTCCCTCCATCTCCAATCGCAATATACAGGTATCCGTCCGGACCAAATGCGATATGTCCTCCGTTATGGTTTGAAAATGGCTGATCAATTTCAAGTAAGATTTGTTCGCTAGTGGTTTCTCCTTTACCCGTTTTTGGGTTACTTACCTTAAATCTTGAAACAACTGAGCGTCTGGGATTTGAAGCTGAATAATAAACATAAAAAAAGCCATTACTTGAGTATTTAGGATCAATGGCTAAACCAAGCAAACCTTCCTCGTTACCCTTAACACTAACCCTTTCACTTAAATCCATGAATACTTCGGCTGTTTTATCATCAATAACAGGGTTAAATTGCATAATCTTTCCTGGCTGAAGAGCGACAAATAGCCTGTCGATATTTTTACCTGCGTCAGCGAGGAAAATTACTTTGTTCATATCTATTTCCGGGAACACTCTCTCTATAGCCATCTCCTTAAGATCAGTATTTACCGAATCTTGATCAGACTCCTGGTCTGATTCAATAACTACAATATCAGTCTGTGTTCCTGGTGTAACGGCGCATGATATTAGTGACAAAAAGATGAAAATCAGTATTGTTGACAGAAATAAATCTTTGGTTGTTAAAAACACGATTTTACCTGTTAGTAAAAATATAAATCAGCAAATAGAGTCGGTTGACCCAATAATATTATTTGTTTAGCCTATTACTAAAATCGGAATATAAGCAAAAGGCTAGTTTGAGGAGATTATATCCTATGTTATATCGCATATTTCTTTTCTCGATGATTCCATTAATGATAGGCTGCGGTGCTTCGACTGATAAATCAGATGTGTCAGGTACTAATCAATTGACATCAATAGAAGCTCCTCCAACTACAGCAGCAAGAATCGTACCAACCACGGTGGTAGAAGCTAAACCAACCAACTCAGCAAAAACTGCGCCAACCACGGTGGCAGAAACTAAACCAACAACTGCAGCGAAAGCTGCGCCAACCACGGTGGCAGAAGCTAAACCAACCATTGCTGCAAAAACCGCGCCAACGACGGCACCGAAATCTGAGCCTACAAAAACCGCATCCGACACAGAATCTGTAAACGAAGAAAAGCCATGGATAACTATTATACCCACGGCCCTACCCAAATTATCTCCACTTCCGCCCGCATCAGATGTAAGCCGTAACGAACAGAAAAAATTGTTAAGTAAACTTGTAACCGAATGGTTTGTGGGGATGAATAACACGGAACTACGTCGACTAAACCTTACACCCGATGTCAGGGATAATAGACGCGGTGGTATCTTAGTTCATATTGAAATTAACGGTGACGAATATCCATCAACAACCCAGAAGAAACAAGAGCTCGACAAACTTATGAGAGACACATATGAGCTTTTATATAGCACCGGATATGAAGTAACTGAAGTTGCAATCACAGCAGCTATGGAAGGATTAGTCCGTCCAATAATCGGGGGAGTGGTTAAAGCTAGACTTCAGGCATTTAGATCCAGGCTGCGGATAAAAGAAGCCGAGAAGATCGATTGGGCAAACAAAGAATCTCTTGACTTTAACGAAATCTGGGAAAATGTAATCCTAACAGGAGCCTGGAAAAGGGAATTGGCTGAAGAGGCTGAATCTAGCAAATAGCCCAAGTTCGTTTGTAGTCTTGACTAGACTACAAAAAGTGCATGTCCTGATCAATCATATTTGCGTAAAATTAAAAGCTGGTCTTCAATAGATCATTCTAAGATCGAATCGAATTTAGCATATGGCTCATCAGATGAGATCAAGCACATAATACCTCAATTACGAGCCTCGTATATCTTTGTATATTTCTCTAGGAAGGATTTTCAATTTTTCCGATTCAGGTTTTGCAAGAAACTCATCCCATTTAACATAGAACTCTTCAAATGTCATTCCAAAGATCGAGGTAAATGTAGCTTCCCAACATCGCTCTTCAAGTTGCCCATAAAATTCCTTGGCAAAATCCTTACGACGATTTACATATATTAGTTACAACTAAGGAGTCCGCCTATCTATTGGCTATTTAACCTGGGTTCCTTAATCGTAGTCAGGAAGAATTGCTTTTTGCTCAGACCAACTTAATTCGAGAAACTC
>CEUZ01228508.1_pt1 | contig 19865 bp, 17 predicted proteins | sample 361511 | NCBI WGS metagenome assembly CEUZ01 (sample SAMEA2622822, study PRJEB7988) | marine metagenome | biome: marine biome (ENVO:00000447); feature: surface water layer (ENVO:00002042); material: "saline water (ENVO:00002010), including plankton (ENVO:xxxxxxxx)" | depth 5 m
CTTTTCTCTTTTTCCTCTTTTTCTTTTTTTAGTTTTTTGTTTTTTTTGTTTTTGCCTTTTTTTAAAAGTTTTGCTGCTAGCAGCAAAGGAATTCCTCCTTCTTGGTTTTTATTTTTTAAAAGTTTTGTATTTAATTTTCTAACATTATTAATTTTATTAATATGGTTTTGTTTTAAATCCTTTAATTTATCTAATTTAATTTCTTTATTTAATTTTAAATTTTTTTTATTTTGTTTTAATTTATTATTTTTTTGTAAAATATCTACTACAGTTGATGTTTGATTATTATATAATCGTGTTGCTTCTAATATTATATATTTAGCTAAAAATACAAGTCTATATTCGCAATAAATTAAAATTAAAATTTTTACTGATATTTTAATATTAATATCTTTATTTTTTAAAAAATCTTTATAATCTTTATTTAAATATAATAAACAATCGCCAGAACAATTATTTAAATATTCATTCCAATTTTTTAATGATACCGATTTATATAAAAACTTAAAAAATCTGTTTGGATTATTACTACATTCTAGTATTTTTTTTTTAAATATATCTTTTAAATATTGATTATCTTTTAATTCGTCTAAATGTTTTTTGATTTTATAATAATTAAGTGGTAATTTTTCTGTTTTCATATAATCATTCACATTATTATTAAAATCACTATCTAATTCATCAATATTTAAAATAACATTATACCAATCAATATTTTTATTTGAATATTCCGAACAATTTATAATGTAATTAAGTATATTAAAATATTCAGATTTTTTATATTTTTCTATACATTGGAAATTATTATATTTTTTATCAATAGTTTCTATCTCCTCTTTTAAATTTAGAATATTATCATTAATTTCTTTTAAATTTTTATTATAATTATTAAGAGCTTCTAATTTAATTTTATTAATATCATTTTTTTCATAAATTTGTCCTTTTTGTATTTTTTTAATATTATTTTCAATTGTAATATTATTAAATTTATTTATATCTGAATTTAATACTAATAAATTTTCTGTATTTTTAATATTATATAAATTTTTTATAATTTCTAAATCAGATAAATTATTTTCTTCTGATAATTTTAATAATGTTTTATGATCAATTAAATTTAAATAAATATCAAATAATTCTTCATCAACTACTATTTTTGTTTTCGGTAAATATAATATCTTATCCATATCAAGTAATTGTTTTGTAATATCTAAAAGTAAAATAGACATATCTATATATATAATATATAATATTATATATAATATTAAATTTGAAAATAAGGATTTAAATATAATATAGTTTATTAATTTAATATGACAAAAGTATCTAAACTTATATTTGACTTTTTATTAAAAAAAAATATAAGACATGTATTTGGATATTCTGGTGGAGCTATTCTTCCTATATTAAATGAATTAAATAATAATACTAATAAATTACGATTTATTAAAAATTCAACAGAACAATGTTCAGGATATGTTGCCGAAGGTTATAGTAAATCATTAAATAAAACGCAACCAGGTATTATAATAAGTACATCAGGCCCAGGTGTTACTAATTTAATAACTCCTTTACAAGATGCTTATAATGATGGAATTCCATTAATTGCTATAACAGGACAAGTACCAACAGATGCTATTGGTACAGATGCTTTTCAAGAGTGTGATGCTATAGAATTAACAAAACCTTGTACAAAATGGAATAAACAAGTTAGTGAAGATGATGATATATGTGTAATTATGAATATAGCATATAATATTAGTATGTCTGCGAGAAAAGGACCGGTTCATATAGATATACCAAAAAATATAATGAATAATATAATAGAAGAGGAATATTTAGATAATTATTATATATTTGGTGAATCATATGAAAAAATAAATAATATAAATAATCCATTTAATTTAAAAAATCATTTATATACTATTTTAAGTAAATTAGATAAATCACAAAAACCGATAATAATAGCAGGTCAAGGATGTAATCATTTAACAGATGAATTAAAACATTTTGTAAATAAAACAAAAATCCCAATTACAACAACATTACATGGAGTTGGTTGTTATAATGAAAATAATAAATTATCTTTAGAATGGCTTGGTATGCATGGGAATCCAGCTGCGAATTATGCTGTTCAAGAGGCAGATTTAATAATAGCAATTGGAACTCGATTTGATGATAGAACAACTGGAAATTTAAGAAAATATGCACTAAATGCTATTAATGGGAATGGTATTATTCATATAGATTCTTCTATGGCACAAATTATAAAAGTAAGAAAATTATTTAGTAAATATTATGAAAATACGAATAAATTTTATATGAGTATAAATACAGATACAAAATATTTATTAAATGAATTAAATCAAAATTCGATAAATCCAGTAAATATAGTATGGTTAAGGAGAATAGAATATTTAAAAGAGCAATTTAAATATAATTATAATGAATGTGAATTAACATTAAAAGGTCCAGATGTAATTAAATCATTAAATAGATATTTAACAAAAAATGATATGAAAAAAAATACTTTAATTACAACCGGAGTTGGAAATCATCAAATGTGGACATCACAATATATTAAATGGGAATATCCAAATAGATTAATAACTTCTGGTTCATTAGGTACAATGGGGGTTGGTGTTCCATTTGCGATTGGTTCAAAATTAGCAAATCCAAATGAAACTGTAATTTGTATAGATGGCGATAGTTCTTTTAATATGACAAGTAATGAATTACAAACAATATTAGAAAATAAAATAGATGTTAAAATAATTATATTAAATGATAATAGACAACAAATGGTATATACATGGCAAAAATTATTTCATAATAATAATATAATTGGAACAGAAAATAAAAATCCAAATTATAAATTACTTGCGGAAAGTTATGGATTAGATACTATAATTTGTGATAATAAATCAACTGTAGATATTTCTATTAAAAAAATAATGACAAATAAAAATTCTGTGATAGGAATATTTAATATTGAACCTGAAATGTGTTATCCATTAGTCCCTCCAGGGAAAGCATTAGATAATATGATTATAGATAGTAGAGATATGTATAAATTAGATAATAAACAGAATGCTCCAAATTAATTTATATTTAATTTATATATTTAATATATGAAAAAGAAAGTAAAAAAATATTTAATTATATTCTTTTTATGTTTAATTATATTTTTAACTTTTCAAAAAATACAAAGATTTACTGTTGGTAGTCAAGATATTTCAGATGAAAATCAAAGTAAATGTAATAAAAAAGTATTACTTGTACCAAATTCAGATGGTAATTGGAATATTACTGATAAGTATCCATTTCATAAATCACTATATGAATTTGCATTAACAAGTGTAGAAAATCCAATCGCATATGGAGATAGTATTGAACATGATGATAGACAACAAAAATTATATAATATATTAGAAAATAGTGATTTTGAAGTAATGATAGGACATAGTGAAGGAGGAGCAAGAGTATTACACTCCGCTGCAACAAATAAATTATATAGTGTTAAACATATAATATTAGTAAGTCCTGCTTATTCAACTACTTATTTAGGTGGTGTAGATATAGATTCCGCAATAAAAAATTTAAAAAATATTTCTGTATTTTTAATAGATACTGATACTGGGTGGGGTGGTGCGGATGAAGAGCATCAATGGATACACAGAATAAAATTTAAGAAAGCATTAGAAGATGGTAAATTTGGGAGTAAATCAAAAGTAATTTTTATAAAAAATTCTGATCATTATTTAGTTAATGGTCATGAAATAGGAATGACTCTAATCAAATATCATATAAATAATTATCTAAATGCTCCAAATTAATTTACATACAACATTGTAATTATTATTAAATTTCTAAATTTGATATCAAAAAAATCTACTTTTAATAAATAGAAATATAAAATATTTTTTTAAGGTTAAATATATATATATAAGGATTTAAATAGTATATTATTTAAATATTATATTATTTTAAATATGGATAATAAACAACACATATTAAATTTATATATTAAATATAGAGATGAATATATTGAAAAATATGGAGAAAATACAGTTGTATTAATGGAAATAGGACAATTTTTTGAAATATATGCAGTAATCAATGATGAAATAAAGATTGGTGAAAAAAATATATATAATATTTGTCAAAATATATTAGGAATAGCAGTAACAAGAAGAAATAAAAAAATAAAAGAAGTATCATATGATAATTATTTACAAGCAGGAGTTCCATCATTTGGAATAAAAAAATATACAGATTTATTATTAAATAATAATTATACAGTAGTAATTGTTAGTCAGACAACTTCACCACCAAATCCAGAGAGGGGTGTAACTGAGATATTATCGCCGGGAACTTGTATTAATAATTATAATAAAAATGATAATAATTATTTAATGTCAATATATTTAGAGAAATTTGTGAATAAAATAAAGGATACAATATCAGTGGGTATATCAATAATAGATTTATCAACAGGTATAAATTATATAAATGAGATAAGATCAGAGGAAGATTCAAATTATTGGTCAGATGAGATTAGTAGATTTATAAATTTTTATAATCCAGTAGAGTTATTAATTCAGACACAAAATTATGTATTATCAAAAGATGATATAATAACAAGATGGGATATATATCATGATTCTATACAGATAAATCATTATGATTCATTTGATTATAAAAAGATAAATTATCAGAATGAAATATTATTAAAAGTATTTGAAATAAAATCAATAGTAACACCAATAGAATATTTTAATTTAGAAAATAAAAATGAATGTAGATTATCTTATATTTATTTATTACAATATATTTATGAACATAAAGTAGATATATTAAGACATATTGAAAAACCAAAAGAAATACAAGATATAAATTATTTATCTCTAACTTCTAATTCAATTAGACAATTAAATGTAATTAATAATTATTCTTATTTTAAGGGTAAAAATGAATCATTATTATCAATATGTAATAATTGTTCAACTTCTATGGGTAGAAGATTATTAAAAGAACGATTATTGTATCCTTCAATTAAACCAGATGTAATTCAAAATAGATATAATCAGATTGAATTATTTTTGGAAGATAAATTTTATGAAAATGTTAGAGATAAAATATCAGCAATAACAGATTTAGAAAAATTATTAAGAAAAATGGGATTAGGATTATTAACCCCAAATGAATTTTTTACTTGTCATATATCTTATGAATTTGTAAATAAATTAATACCAATTATAAAAGAAAATACAGAAATATATAATTATTATAAAGAATATCATAATGATATAAATATTTTTAATAATTTTTTAGAAGAAATAAATAATACATTTTTGTTTAGTAATTTTAATTGTAATACTACACCAGCACATAAAGAAAGAAAAATATTTAAAGATGGAGTAAATGATAGATTAGATGAGTGTGATAATTTGATAGAAAAAAATATAAATAATTTAAGTTTAATAAGTATTAGATTATCTAAAATATTAGATATAGAATATTCTGTAAAATATGATTTTAATGAAAAAAATAGTTGGTTTATATATTGTACAAAAAAAAGAGCAAAATTAATTGAAGAAAAATTAAAAAAGAATAAAAATAATATTCATGTAAAAAATGAAGATGAAAAGGTAATTTATAGTTTTGAATCAGATGATTTTACATATAAAACAAAAGATTCAAATTCAACAATAATATCTTGTAAACAAATAGAAAAAATATCAAAAAATATAAATAATAATTTAAAAGAATTATCAAATCTAAATAAAAGTATTTGGAATGAAAAGATGATTTATTTTTATTCAAAATATAAAAGTATATTAAAAAATATTAATAATTTTATAGCAAATGTAGATATTAGTTCAAACAATGCAAAATTATCGATAGAAAATGGATATTATTGTCCAATATTAGAAAAATCAGATGAAAATGAGAAAGGTTTTATAATAGCTAAAGATATTCGTCATCCTATAGTAGAAAAAATAAATGAGGATATAGAATATATAACAAATGATATATCATTGGGTAAAGAAAAAGATGGTATGTTATTATTTGGTACAAATGCGTGTGGTAAATCAACTTTAATGAAAGCAATTGGATTAAATATTATAATGGCGCAAGCTGGATTGTATGTAGCATCAAGGGAATTTAGATATAAACCATATAATCAAATATTTACACGAATATTAAATAATGATAATATATTTAGAGCACAATCTTCATTTGCGGTTGAAATGCAAGAATTGAATGGAATATTACAAAAAGCAGATAATAATTCATTAATATTGGGGGATGAATTATGTTCTGGTACAGAAACTATATCAGCAATATCTATAGTAGCAACAGGTATAGAGTATTTATGTGATATTAAATCGTCATTTGTATTTACATCTCATTTACATCAGTTAACAAAATTGGATATTATAAAAAAATTAAAAAATTTGCATATATGTCATTTAAAAATTGATATGATAGATAATAAATTAATTTATGATAGAAAATTAATAGATGGTTCAGGACCTTCTATTTATGGATTAATAGTATGTAATGCTATTGGATTACCAAATAATTTTATTTCAAAAGCAAAAAAAATACAATTAGAATTGGAGAATGAATCTCCTACAATTATAAATCAACATAAATCACATTATAATAATGAAATATATTTAGATAATTGTTTAGTGTGTAAAATAAATAAAGCAGAAGAAACACATCATATAAAAGAACAAGAAAATGCTGATGAAAATAATATGATTGGTTATATTCATAAAAATATTAAACAAAATTTAGTACCATTATGTAAAAAATGTCATTTAGATGTAACACATAATAATTTAATTATAACTGGATATATTAAAACAAATGAAGGTAATGAATTAAATTATCATTATACAAGTAATAATAAATCAAAAAATAAAAAATATTCAGAACAGCAAATTGATATAATAAAACAATATTACAGTAAATATAATAATTTAACACAACAAAATATAATAGATAAATTAAAATTAGATCATGATATTAAAATAAGTGTAACCACATATAAAAAAATTATAATTAATCAATATTAAAATATTATAATGTTTATTATTTTTTCTTCTCTGCAATTGAGAAAAGTAATGTTATCACTTCATAAGCTAGATTCTCTTTTTCTTTTTCACGTTGATTATTTTTCTGAATTTTATTTTTTTGTATTGTTTTTCTAATCGGAATATTCTTTTTATTTAGAAAATATTTCTTGAATTCCTTTTCTTCTGCTTCAACCAATTCTTTTTGCTCTTTATTAAGTACAGGGAATTCTCTTAATTGTCTTCTATGAGCTGCTCTAATAGTCATTTGGATAATTTCAAGAATTTTAAATGGTTTATCCATACTTTCAAACTGAGTTTTTTCATTATTTTCACATATATTGCAAAACAATATCATATGTTTCTTAACAACAACTCCTAATTTAATTTCTTTAAACAATTGAGTTTTAGATTCACTTTTCCCCATTTTTTTATATTCTTCTATCTTTTGTGTACAATGTTTCTCTAAAGTAGTAACATAATTCTTAGCAAATTTATATTCTGGTTTAAGAAACTGAACCCACTTATCATATTCATTTTTGTTAGGTTTTGTTAAGTGGTAAGAATCCATATTATGTTAGATAGTTTTTAGTGATAATAATTAATGTCATTAATTTCAAATTATTTTTAAAAAGAGCTCTTAAAAAAATTTGAAATTTAATTAGTCTAATCCCCATCACTAAAAACCCCTCTAGAACACTCTAAAACCACGATAGAGTCCTCTAATTTTCAAAACTAAACACGAAATACCCTCACGAAACAATGACTTCCTACTCTGTTGGGGATTCCGTCTTGTACACCGCTCAGGATGGATCTGTTCAAAGGGTCACTGTGTTCTCCGTTAACACGAACGTTCCGTTGGGGGAGGATCCAATGGTGTCAGTGCTAATGCCGGACGGAATAGTACGGGACACCGTACTTGAGCGACTCACAAAGATAAAACGCGGAGGGTTCAGTGGTGATGCCGCGCCGCCTCAACAACCGATGGAACCAGAGCCGGAGCCGTCTGTTGAGGAAGGTGAAACAATGTCTTCGAACGAAACATATTCAGTTGAATGGTACGAAAGTCAACTCAGACAAATAGAAGAAGAAGAAGAAAAAGGAAAAAGACGAGTCGAACGATTTGATAGAGCTATACGGACTTCAATTCCGGGAGTTGCTAGGACGCACTTGCTGTCGCGAGCTGAGCAGTATAGGACTCGTCATGAGCAAAATAAGGATTTATTGAAGAAAAGGAGAGAGTATGTGGAACTTCTATTCAAGATCGGTTCATGTCCATGCAAGAAACATAAAAATTGGAATCAATATGGTCTATTCTCTATTGATGAGATTAACAATATGGATCAATGGGGTAAGACTCCATTAATGAATGCAGCGGATGCGGGCGCTTCTGATGTTGTGAGGCGGTTGTTAGAACTCGGTGCTGATAACATGTTAATTTCGCGCAACATAGGATATGCAGCTGGAAAGACTGCATTGGATATTGTGAAATGGCATATAGAGAGAAAGTCCCACAGTGCATTTCGTGATGGTTATATTGACACATTGGAGGTACTCGTTTCGGTTCATCATGCTCCGTCCCCGGAGCCAGAGACAGAACCGATGGTGGTATACGCTACTCCAGCACCTGAGCCTGAGGTGCAAGTCATAGCATCTGCTCCAGAAGCAGTTGCTGATACCATCATCCCAACTCTAGATACCTGGATTACTAATTTAGATGCCCAAGATATCAAGCCAGACCTAGAAATACTTGGGGTGGAGAGTATAGAAGATTTGAAATGGCTAGATGACGAGGATGTCGGTGTCCTGTTCGAAAAAGTCTTCAAGAAGATGAAGAAGATTAAGGCCAAGAAATTTATGGCCAGTCTTAAAGAACATTTGGATTAATTTAAAAAAACACAAAAATTAAAAAAACACAAAAATTAAAACACAAAGCGGCACATACAATTTTTTATGTGATTCGGGCAGTTCCATACGTCTTAAACTGCTCTTAAAAAAAATATTAATAAAATATTAATAAAATTATTTTCGTCTGAATTTATTTATAGTTTTAAAGTAATTGTAATGTTTTTATTTTTAATTCTGTCTGATCTTCTCTTTTGAATTGGTGGGTTTTGTATTTTTTGTTTCTTTTTTGGTTTTGTTAATTTAATTTCTTTTTGATATTGAATTTGCTCAATATAAATGAGTGATTTTTGTTCTTTGGTTAATTCTGGAAATATTCTGTTATTTCTTTTATAAACACCCTGTAATGTTTTATGAACTATTTCTAACTTTATAAAAGGTTTGGGAGATAATCTTTGGAATGAATTATCATCATCACACATTATGATAAGTAGTTTTAAAGCTGCTTTAACTGAATTAAATATTTTCATTCGAAAAAATACTTTATTTTTTTCAGTATCATTTGTTATTTTTTCCAATTCTTTATTATTTTTTTTACATGATTTTTCTAAAGTTACAATATAAGATTTAGCAAAATTATAATGTGGTCTTAATTGATCGAGCCATTTCTTATATTTACTTTCTAATTCATTCATAATAAATTAGATAATTTAATTTTAGATAATTAGTTAATAAAAAATTATTTCAAATTATTTTATTATTTTATTATTTTAATTATCCTATGACATAATCAGTCTATCTGATTTTTTATCTATCCATTCATCCCATTTTGTATTCCACCCTCTATAATGTATTTTAATAGCATCATCCCGTTCATCAATAATATGCGCATCATAAATTTTATTATCAGTATATTTAACTTGAATATTAGAATGGTTTTTATTCATATACTGAATAGAAGAGTATTGAAGTGATTCAGAAACTTTAGAACTTTGAGAGGGTCTTACATTAATATTTTGAGTAGCAGTATTGTTACCACTCTTTAGTGTAACTTTCACTTTACAACTTTTTGACTTGTTATTATCTGCTTGAAATACTTGGAAAGCTGTATTATCATGGGTACAATAAGGGCACTTAAGTATGTTACATCTTATTGGTACTTTAAGATTATGATTACACTTACTACATACTATTATATCATCTATTTTAAAGAAGTGTGAATTTATTTGTTCAATATTCATAGATGGTTGTTGGCGTTTTAACTTATTTATTGATTCTTCTGTTTCTTGTTGTGTTGCTATTTGATATTTTTTTTGAATCGATAGGGCTTGGGCTTGAGCTTGTGCTTGAGCTTGAGCTTGTGCTTGGGCTTGAGCTGCGGCTGCTGCTTGGGCTGCTGCTATTACTTGAGCTTGAGCTTGGGCTTGGGCTTGGGCTGCGGCTGCTGCTTGAGCTGCTGCTATTACTTGGGCTTGAGCTTGGGCTTGTAATTCTTTTGCAGCTTTTTCTTGTGCTTCAACTTGAATGCGTTGAAGATGGGCTTTCTTAGCGTTTTCAATATGTTCTTGTGCTTGTGCTTGATTATGTAAATATTCTGCTTGTAATTTTGGCGTCATAAGATGGTAAGGCCATTTAGCGCATATAGGACATTTACATAATAGTTGTATTTCTGGACTATAATTATTATCAATGTTGATATGCTTTTGTAAATCTTTATAAGATTGGTCATTTAATTCTGGCATTACTTTTTGTTTTTTTAGAACTCTATCAAATTGTATAACATCATATTCCCTTTTAACGCTTTTTCTAAATATATTTTGTTCTATATTAATTAATTCTTTTTGTTTTTCAGTTAATTCAGGATATATTTTTTTTTTATTTTTATATAATGCTATAATTGTAATATGAATTAATTGTAAAATTAGGAAAGGTTTATTATATTTTAAAAATGTTTTAGGAGTATTAGAATCACATAATTCGCAAAGTAATATTAGATATTTTTTAACATTTGTAATAATTTTTATTTTTTGCTCGGTTTTATCAGATGTATTTTTTGAATATATACTATTACTAAATTTATGAACCCCTTCAATATCTGAACCAAATAAATTAAAAGTTTTAGAAATATCATCTTCTTTTTTATTCATTTTATTACAAAAATCATTAATAGTTTTTATACAAATTTTAGCAAAATCATATTCATTTTGTAATTGTTTTAACCATTCATCATAACTATCAATTAATGAACTCATAACCAAATTAATTTAATAATAAATAAATATCTAAATATTTCAAATTAAAAAATAAGCTCTTAAAAAAATATTAATAAAATTGTTTTCTATTTAATTAGTTTATTAAAATAATATCTTTACCAATCTGATTCTATTATTTCTTCATCAACTTCTATTTTAGAATGAATTGAATCATACCAAATATTTCCAATACCATTCTTTAATTGTCGTTTTTTTAGTTTATCCATTGCCATTTTATTAATATGACATGGAAATTTATTAAATCCATACCAAATATGATCGATCGGATTAATATTATCTGTCTGAATAGATACACTATTCATGAATATATTTTCTAGTTTACAAGTCAATTTAAATGAATTAACCATATCATTAAAATGCTTATACATAGAAGATGTTAGTGGTTCAATCCAAATACAAGTCCATTCTGTAAATATTATATTATCCAAAATAGTTTCATCTGTTTCTTCAATTTTTATATGTTTTGGATTTTCCAACATATTTTGACGTATTTCTTTTTTAAGAAATGCCAAATATTGATATCCAAAATGTGATGAATCATGTAGATTAGTAAATCTAGTTGCTGTATAAACTGACAAATCATTAATTGTTTGACATATATATGCATTATCCTTTAATTTATGCTTAGGTACATTAGACATTTGTATCAAAATATACTCATATTCTTTCATATCAGGTATATGTCTGTTTGGGAGTACAGCCATCTTTTTATATGTTAATTTAACAAGGATTTATTATATTTAATTAATAAATTTTTCAAATTAATTTATAAAAGAGCAATTAAATAATAAATTAATATAAAAAATTAATAATTAAATATTATTATTTAAAATGTTTTAATTAAGTTATGATTAATTAAATAATGATCAATTACACTATTAAAATTATACTTCTTATCATTTAAACAATCATTCTCAAGTTCTATTAAAAACCGACCAATATGATTTTCAGATTTTTTTAGATTTTCTTTTATTTTAGTTTTTAATATTTTTGGATTATAATTTTCTAAATATCTACATCCTAATATAATATTTTGATTACTTCTATTTAATAATTTTTCAATTATTCCATTCTTATAGCAAAATTTTTCCATTCTTTTTGTAAAACGAAAACAATCATCTGCAGAATATAAATTATAATGGAACCCGTGTTTATTATTATAATGGATGTCATTATAGTTATATATTGCATTATGACTTAATTCAATACCAAATATATAATATTTATTTTTAAATAAAACATCTATCATATTTGGTGGTTTATCACTTATAAAGAATCGTGCCGGATGAATATTTCGTCTTGCTGATTTATAAGCTCTAATAAGGTGGGACTTTTTAAAACATTCTTCTTTATATTCTTGAATAACATTATTATATCTAGCATTTCTTAAATATACTAATAACTTTTCTTGAATATCATTATTTTCAAATAACTCTAGTAATGTTGTAATCATTTGTTTATTATTTTATAAAATAATAATATTTTCAAATTATATATTTAAGTATATATAGATAACAAATATTAATTACATAAAAAATTTTTTGTGTTTTTTTTTGGTTTTTTGGTTTTTTTGGTTTTTTTGGTTTTTGTGTTTTTTTTTGGTTTTTTTGTTTTTTTGGTTTTTTTGGTTTAGGTTACATTGACTCAATTAGAGCCGTTATAATCATCGTGGTCACGATGAATCTCTTCCCAACATTCATCCTCCCACTCAATATAGGCGTCATCCTTATCGCCTGGAATCTTTTCCTTCCATTCTCCAACCGCATTCTCATCATCATCCTCAACAATCCACTTGTCATCAATCATCTTTCGAGTGTACTTTACTCCTTCAAACTCAAATTCAACGGGGGAATTGTCAATATCAAGTTCGAGTGGCTTAATACTGATCGTCTCCTTATCAGATTGCACCTTCTTCGAATCTGACTTCTTCTTGATAGAAGGTGTATTGTCATCTCCAGATTCCTCCTCCGATTCCTCCACCTCAGATTCTTCTTCAGATTCCTCCTCCTCAGATTCCTCCTCAAATTCGGCAATCTTCTCCTTTAGCCACTCAAGGTCATTAGCCTTGGGACCGAGAGGCTTCTTCCCCAGCTTCTCCTCATATTCCTCCTTCATCGCCTTGACTTCCGGAGAAATCTCCTTCTTCTTCTTAGACTTCTTCTTATTAGACTTCTTCTTGTTGGAAGACTTCTTCTTGTCTGAAGACTTCTTCTTGTCTGAAGACTTCTTGGACTTCTTTGAATCAGAATCAGATTCAGATTCATATTCATCGATCTTTTCCTGGAGCCATTCCGCAACGTTAGTCTTTGGTCCAGATGGCTTCTTTCCCAGCTTCTCCTCATACTTCTTCTTGAGCGACTTGACTTCCTCGGAAATTTCCTTCTTAACTGGGAGATCATCAATAGACTTCCAGTTAATCTTGGATCCCTTAGTTGTCTTTCCAGAACCGTCGTAGAGATGTTTGGTTGGAGCCTCTTCGTCATAATGACCGTAAGACCATCCGCCATAGTCTGCGATCTTCGAGAAGTGCATCTTGCAATAGTCACCATTTACCTTCTTTGATGAACATTGCTTACCAAATCCCTTGTTCCAAGCCCGGCAACGACATAGGTTGTCGTCGAAAGGGGCTCCGGGCTTAGTAGAAATCCTTCCACCTGAGTTCTTGCGAGAAGGGTCGGTTTGGGGTAGTTCTTCGATGAACTCGCAAACAAACTTTTGGAAAGTCTTCTCAGACGGAAGAGTGTCCTTGTACTCGGACTCGTAGAGCTTCTTGGTGAAGTCATTGAGGATATCAGCATTGGTAGTCATTGTCGGGGCGTTAGAGTTGTTGATAGGTGTGAAGTATTCTCGCTGTGGGGTATAAGTGAGAGTACCTGTGTTTTGTAGTGATGGGAATTACCCAAATTCAATTTCAAATTTTTTTAAGAGCAAAAAAAAAAGAACTAACCAGATATTTGGGTGTTCTTTTAAATAATATATATATATATATTATGAATAAAACTAAATACTTATCAGAAACAAATAATACAAATAATACAAGTAATAAAAACCAAATATTTTATAAATTATGTAATAAAAATAGTATATGTATTTATATTAGTTTATTTTCATTTGTAGTTGGGTTAAGTAGTAGTTTAATTTATTTTATAGAAGTAGAAGATTTTTCTTATTCAAATTAAATATATATAAAGATTATTTCATATTATATTTTAATATTAAATATGATGAAACTAACCTATTTTAATGTGCGCGGACTAGCAGAAACTTCTAGAATTTTGTTAGCAATTGGAAATGAAGAATATGAAGATTTTAGATATCCATTAGAAATTATTGATATGGCCGCTCATAAGATGAATAAGCCAGAATTTGAAAATGATAAAAAGGAAGGAAAATTACTTAATTCTTTGAATAAAGTACCTTTTCTAACATTAGAAGATGGTACAATTATTCCGCAATCTAAGACTATTGAAAGATTTTTGGCAAATAGATTTTATTTAATGGGATCAACTGATGTTGATGCTGCTAGAATTGATGCTATTTGCGAATGTGTTCGTGATTTTAAGGAACTATATCAACCAGTCAGAAAATTGGAAGGTGAAGAAAAAGAAAAAGGACTTGAAGAATGGTTTACTAAGACACTAGTTGAAAAACTAGAATTACTTGAACTTAATTTGGATAATGATGAATATAGTGTTGGATATCATCTCAGTTTATCAGATGTAGTATTATTTGGATTTATTACTCAATTTTTTGATAATAAGGAAGCAGCTATGAAAGCAACTGAAACAACTCCAAAAATTAGGGGTATAGTTAAAAATGTAGGTAAGTTAGGTAGAGTCCAAAAGTGGTTGGAATCTCGTCCACAAACAGATTTTTAAATTAAATATTTAGTTATTATCGTTATTATTATCGTTATTATTATCGTTATTATTATTATTATTATCGTTATTATTATTTCGTGCTTCTTCTGCTGCTTCAAGGGCATCGGCAACAAGTGCTTCTAGATTAGGGACTTGTTCTTGAATAACTTGTTGAGGATTAATTGGTTTATTTCCACTATTTTGTATTTCTGTTGGATCATTACGTTCACATTCAAAACAGCAAATTTTTATTTTTTTGCAGTGTGATTTTTGAAGTATAATTAAAATACTTGTTATAACACCTCCAACAGTCCCTAAAAATACACCTAAATCGCCTATTGTAAAATCTTCCATATATTTTTTTTATATATTTATTTTTTTTTATATATTCGCAATTATATTATAATATATATATTATAATATATATATTATAATATGAATTTAAGTATTAGAGATAAAAATAATAAAACATTAGATGAAGTATTAGATATTATTAAAAAAAATGTAGCTACTAAAAAAAGAGGTAATATTAAAACAGATATTGAGGCAGGGTTAACAAAAACACCATTTATTATACCATCTATAGTATCAGATCCTAAAAAATACATAACAGAAAAAGTAAAAAAAACACAAAAAGAAGTTGAAGATATATATAAAAAATTAGAAGAATATAAGGAAATGACAACAACAAATTTAAAAGGACAGTATGAGAGACATAAAGGGGATGTTGGTATATCAGATGTAGATGATTTATATTTAAAAGGTAGACAGAATAAATTAGGTTTATTAGATGAACATGCTTTTTTAGGTGAATTAGATTGTAAAAGTAGAACAGAATATTGTTTTGCAACAAAAAATTTATCAAAAAAGTGTTTTACAGAAGGGGATGAAATACATGATTCATATATATTACCTTGTAAATTAAGGGTAAGTATTAAAAAATCAATAAATAAAATAGAAAATCAAAATATAAATAATTATGAAAATAAATTAACACAATATTTAGAAAAAGCACCAAAATCAATATGTAAATCATTAGTTATATTAGGATTTACACCAGATGAGATAGATATAATATATAATAGTGATGAAAAATTATTTAAAGAGCATGATAAAGATAATAGAGGTATGTATATGAGATTATTATTAAAAGAATATAAAGAGGATATTAATTATTTAAAAGAGTATATAGAAAGTGTTATAAATAATTTAATAGTATATTTAAAATATTCAGAAGTAGAAGCTGTAGAAAAAGTACTACTATTATTAAAAGTATTTGAATTAGATTCAAGTGAAGCTATAATTATAGATAAACTATTTGTAGATCAAAGAAGAAAAATGAAAATGTTTAGTTCTGATTCAGATAGTGATTTAGATGGAGGAGGAGATAATGATTGTGGTCCAGGAACAGATAATGAAGATATATGTAACCGTATTGATGGTTGTAAATATACAGATTATGGTGAATGTTTACCTGATAATTATAATGATACAGATGACAGTGATTTTGAGAGTGATACAGATGATAGTGATTTTGAGAGTGATACAGATTGTGGTCCAGGAACAGATAATGAAGATATATGTAATCGTATTGATGGTTGTAAATATACAGATTATGGAGAATGTTTACCTAATAATTATAATAATGATACATCTGATAGTGATTTTGTGGGTGATTCAGATAGTGATTTTGAGGGTGATTCAGATAGTGATTTTGATAAAGAAGTAGATAATTTAGTAAGTGGATTACTTGATTTAGATGTTGATTCATCTTATAATTTATTAAAGAGTATATATTCAAATAATCATGATTGTAAAGGTGCTATAAATTATTGTAGTACATCAAAACAAATATATGATGATTGTAAAAATGTGCCTCAAATGAGGGATATTTATATACCTTGTATATTAGAAACTATTAATATTAAAATACATAATAGTTTAGATAATACTAATATTTTTGATCCAATAAATAGAAATAATACAACTCATAAAATACAAAAATTTGATAGATCTGTTATTATTAAATTAGAAATAGAACGTAATGGTTATGTGAAAGAATATATAGATAAAAATTTAAATTGTGATAATAGATTAAAAACAAAATTATTTGGTATATTAAATGATTCATTAAAGCAAATTCCAAATTTTCATCAAACAATTTCACAAATATCTATGGGATTTTTTAAATCAATGATTATTCAAATTACAAAAGTATTGGCTGATACAACTGTTAAACATTTTGATAGATATTCAAGAGAAATACAACAAAGAAATACCCAACCATTATTAGAATATCAATTACAACATATGGAAGAATTAGAATCTGAATTTTATTCTAAAAAAGATATTCATGATTGTTTTATTAAATATTTAATTATAGTATATAAATATGATATTTCAGATATATTATCAATGAGTGACGATGAAGCGAGGCGGCGAGGTATGTTAGTGAAAGAACCCGCACATAGTCAGTTACAACGGTTTCATCTGCGCCCTGCCAACTCATGAGCCCTATTGCAGTTACCATTGCTAGAGATGCAGTCACGACCATCGCTGACGTTGCTAATAATCCAGCCTTCTGATAGAGGGATGGGACGTAACGACTATTCATCACATAAGATAGTGGATTGCTTATTTGGATATAGATGAATGTTTAGATTTCTAGATAATAGAGAAGAAAATAAGTAAAAATATATATGAAGAAGGAGAAGATAGAAGAAGAGTATGAAGAGAAAAATCTTCGTACTCATATTTATGAAACAACCGATACCTATGCCGGTTCTGATTAATTAATAAAAAAAACATCTTTGGCAGTGATGAAGAATAATAAGACAAAGATAACATTCGAAGATACTGAAAGTATCCTTGTGATTTACAAAATGTTTGATGAGATTCTTGTGAATGCACATTTATTTTTATTACATTATCATATATTTTTTTAAATCAATGTCTAAATTAGACCTTTAATAATTCATTTAATCTGACCCATTTATTACACATCCATTTTTCTCCTGTAGTTGGTGGTTTTCCACCATGAAATGAATTTTCTCTAACATCTGTATAATCATCATTTAAATTAAAAAATAATACAGCTTTACCTTTTTTTGGTTTAACTTCTATATTTTTTTTCGGAAATTCTGTTTCTCCTCCTGTCATATTATCATTTAAATAAATAATAAATGTAGCATATCTATTATTATTTTTTCCTAATTTATCAAATACTTCTTTACAATAATCATCATTTTTTCCACAAGCATCATAATGAGCTTTATATAATTGTCCTGGTTTATAATTTACAACTTGTAAATCTTCATAAAATTCTATAGGAATACCTAATAAATTATTAATTCGTTTATCTATTATTTTAATATTATCATTTATTTTTAAAAATGTATTACTACTTGTTCTATTAGTATCTATTGGATTATCCTTATCAAGTACAGAACTTCTTTCAATCAAGGGTTTAGATAATTCTATAATTTTATCACATAATTCATCAGATATAAAATTATCATATTCATATAATCTTTCTAAATCAAATTTTTGACTACAATCTATAATTGATTTATGAATATTTGGATACATTATTTTAGTATTATTATATGGTTTAGGTGATTTTGATAATTTAATATTTGTAGTAAATGTAGAAACTTTATTATTTAATTTATTAAATAAAATTTTGAATAAATATAGAGTAACTAATAATACACAAACTAAATATAAAAATGTTAATAAATTCATAATAATATTATTATATATATATATTTATTTTTAATTTATAAATTAATCCGTATTTTTATAAATTAAATCGTATTTTTATAAATTAAATCGTATTTTTATAAATTAATCCGTATTTTTTAATATATTTCTCTTTTTTATTTTGGTAATCATTGTTAATGATAGAACGAATACTTTTATATATGAAAAAAAACCATCTTTCATATATGAGTATTTTCCATATATTATTGTTTTGTAAAAATAAATTTATAAAAAAATAGAGTATAGGAGTTCTAATAAATATTAAAAATTTAAATTGTTTATATTTAATATAATTTCTAATAAATCCAAAAATAGGGGTAATACAGAATAAATAAAACATTTATATTATTAATGGAAAATATATTTACAAATATATACGATAAAAAAATATGGGGAAATGGTAGTGGGTCTGGTTCTAATGTATCAAAAGATACATTAAAATATATTCAATTATTAGAATCAATTATAAATAATAAAGAATATAATATAAAAACTATATGTGATATTGGGTGTGGTGATTGGGAATTTAGTCAATTTATAAATTTTGGAGATAAAGAATATTTAGGAATAGATTGTGTTAACTATATAATTAAAATAAATCAAGATAAATATGAGAACGAAAATATAAAATTTGAGCATAAAATAGTAAATGATGATTATATACCAAAAGGATTTGATTTAATAATAATTAAAGATGTTATACAACATTGGACGGATGAAGATATATTAAAATATTTAAATGAAATTTTAATTAATAATAAATTTGTATTTTGTACAAATGGATATAAATTTATGAGAGATAAAAAAAAGAATGATTTAAAGAATCGTGATATTAATAATAAATATAGATATCATCCAGTTGATGTAGATAAATATCCATTATCAGAATTCAAAGAATATGTATTAACTGAAAATAAACATAGAGCAAAACAAATGATATTATTTACAAAATATTTTACATAAATATATTATTTTTTTTTTCTAATATTATATTATATAAAGATGGGAGGAGGATTAATGCAACTTGTAGCTTATGG
>CEUZ01123576.1_pt1 | contig 19855 bp, 24 predicted proteins | sample 361511 | NCBI WGS metagenome assembly CEUZ01 (sample SAMEA2622822, study PRJEB7988) | marine metagenome | biome: marine biome (ENVO:00000447); feature: surface water layer (ENVO:00002042); material: "saline water (ENVO:00002010), including plankton (ENVO:xxxxxxxx)" | depth 5 m
AAAGGAGCGCACAAATATAATCTTGATTTTCCATAAAAATATTCATTAAGCGTAATTATATTTTCTTTTTTGAAAATTGTTTCAGTGCTTGATTTATTAGATGTTTGAAGAAAAGAGTCCCAGGTACTTGGTTGTCTCTTTTTTATTAAATTCAAAATTTTCATTGTAAGTGTTGCATCAAATAAAGCTGAGTGAGCATCACTAGAATCAAATCCATTCATTCTGCTTAAAGATTCTAATTTGAATACAGGGTTATTTTTTTCGTTTATTTCTGTATCTAAAACAGAGGGATCAATGGCATATGCTGCCCTTGCAATATTAATTCCGTCATGTCTACGATTTGGTGATGCATTGGTAATATAGGGATATCGAATATTCTTAAAAAATTCTTTTCTAATCATTTCATCATCAAAACCAATATTACTCCAACCAAGAAAACATGAGGGGCTCCACTTTTTGAAAATTTTTTCAACTTCTCCAAGCATTTGATAATGACTTAAATTTCCTTGAGTCAATTGTTTAACGCTAGTTTTATTAACAATGAGTGCCATTGCCTGAGGTATTTCTCCTTCTGGCAACCTACATCTTAAGTTAAACCTATCTTTCTCTTTAAAGTTTTCATCTACAAGTATACCTCCGATTTCAATAATACTTCCAAAATCTGTACTTGCGCTAGAAGATTCTATGTCCCAAATCGCTAAGTTCATTTTTTTGGCAATTTTTCTAAATCTAAATTTTTTATTTTTTCAGATCTGGTTGTTACTTTATCCATAGATATTTTTAATTTTCTGTAATCATCATTAATTTTTTCATGTCTATCTCCTAAATTTGAAAATCTTTCTATCAATCTATTTACGTCATCTCCCAAAATTCCTACTTCTTTTTGAAGGACACTAGACATTTCATACATCTTACGATTTTGTATCAATAATCTGTATGTTCTTAATGGTCCAAAAATCGTATCTGGAGATACTATTATGACATTTTTTTCTCTAGCTTTTCGTCTAAAATCCATCGGGCTTTTTTCTATTGCTCTAAATACTCCCTCAGCAGCAACAAACATTAAAGCTATAGGTCCTGTTTCACCCTCAATCACATATTCTGAAACGGCGTTAACATGTTTTTTAATATCTTCTGCAAAATCTTTTGCACATTGTTTTTTAATGTTTGGATCGTCAGCTTCTTCCATTTTTTTGTAGTTTTCCCAAGTAAATTTTGAGTCTATTGGTATACCCTCTTTTGAGTTTAAATCTCCAAAATTCAGAAAAAAATCAACTCTTTTGCCATTCGAGAATGTATGTTGTGATTTATAATGATTTGAAGATATTGCATCCTTAAGTATATCCTCTAACCATTCCTCTCCAAGCTGGCCTCTTTCAGTTTTATTTGTGAATAAATTTCTAAAATCTACGACTTCCTGTTGAGCACCTTGAATTTCTGAAAATCTTTTTTCAATATTGGTATATTTTTCTGTAATTATTGAAACAACACTTTGTTTTAAATCACTTAAATCTTTTTTTCTCTCACGCTCTAAATCTAGCGCTGATTTTATTTCATTGTTGTCATCTTTTTTTTGATCAAGTTTTTTATAAATTGCCCACATGAAAAAGGCTAAAATAAAACCTATTATAATAATAATATAATCCAACATTTCCATTCAGTTGATTAAAGGTTATGTTTGAAATGTTGTTTAGGAATGATTTTAATCAAGAAACTAAACATACCGCATCTAAACAAGTAGCTTTAATTTAGTGATTCTTTTATAATCTATAAATATTTAAAGTCAAGAAATCATTTTTAATTCATTAAACTTTTTTAATCTTCCGAGAAATAAATTTTGGTACATTGATAGTTCATCTTTCTCAATTATAAAATTTTGAAATAGAGTATCAACTGTACATAATAAAATAATCCCTGCGTTCATTTTTGTATTATAGACAACATCGTGCGCTAAAGTATAAGCGCCCAACTGTAGAAAATAATCTTGAATATAATCTATTTTTTTTGGACGATTAGATTGTTTAAAATCACAAATAACTGTTTTGCCTTCATATACTCCAATTAAATCTGCAGTTCCCGCATATTTATTAGGATAATATAAAGTTTCTTCCATGCCATAAATTTCTTCTAACTTTCCTTCAATACCTTTTTCAATTATTTCTTTTGCCATAAGTTTGTGTTGCTCATTACTCTCAAAGAAACTTTCATTAATTCTCCCTCTTAAATAATCTTCAATATAGGAATGCATTGATGTACCTCTAGTAGAGGCTTCAGTTTTAATTTTATTTGCTTCTTTATAACCTACTCTTTTTTTCCAGTTCTCGAGTGATGCTTTCTCTTCTTCAGATTTAGTTGCTTGCAAAATAGACGTTACACTTGGCAATTTTTCATCACCAAATAAATATTTTCTCATACCATTTTCATTAAATCTAGAAAATTTTGGATAGTTAAACTTATTATTCCACTTCATTTTAAAATAATCTAATTAAATTTTTTAATCTTTTTTTATTTGAATTTTTTTTTGATATCATTAAACAAGCTTGTGATTTAAGTATTTTTCCATCGCTCAAAACTCTCAAATCATTAGCTTTTAACGTTTTGCCGGTGCTAGTAATATCTGAAATCACTTCAGAGGTTCCTGTAAAAGGTGCAACTTCAGTGCTTCCTAGACTTTTTACTAGTTGAAATTGTGTAACACCTTTAGAATATAAAAATTTACTAGTTAAATTTGGATATTTAGTTGCAACTCTTAGTCTTTTGTTCTTCTGATCTTTAAATTCAAAAGATATCTCCTCTAAATCTGCAACTGTTTGAACATCTATCCATTTATCTGGAACCGCTAAAACTAAATTTGCCTCTCCAAAATTATATTTTTTTATAACTGAAATCTTTTTTTGAATGCTTACTTCTGTTTCTGACAATAAATCATAACCAGAGAAGCCTGCATCTAACGAATTATCCCCTAATCTCTCAATTATCTCACGAGCATGTAGATATATAATCCTGATATCTGGTAAATTTTCAATTGATCCAAACAAATCTCTTTCACCTCTTTCAGATTTAATTCTTAATTTTTTCTTTTTAAATATTTTTAATATATCTTTTTTAAGTCTTCCTTTACTAGTTATTCCTAAATTAATCATTGGATAAATATCTCCATTTTATTAAATCATCTTTAAAGATTACTTGCATTTTATTTAAAATTTTCTTTGGAAGTAAACTTTCCCATTTATTTTCTTTACCAAGATTAAAAAAATTAATTGTTTTTCCAGTTTTTTGGCCAATAGCAGCTTCTTTAAACCCAAATTTTTTTTCTAATTTTTTTAACTTATCAAAACTTGACGACTCTACACATTTGACGGCTTTGTTTTTATCAAAATCCTTATCGAATTTAGCTGTTTTATTAATAAAATTTATTACTTCCTCTAAAACTCCAAGTGTATTTATTTCTAAGTCCTCATATCTTATTACTTTAATTGGAAATTGCTTACTTTCTGTCCAAGATCTATAATGGTTTTTCCATGAACTCAAAAATTGAAAATTTACAAATTTTTCATTTTTTTTTTGAAATAGCAAATTTTTATCATTTACCATAAAATTCAACGCTTGTTCATAATTATGTTCATAATGATTTGCAACCGATGTAATTACGTTTCGTGGGTCTCTTATTATATAGATGCAACCAGATGTATTTTTTTTGTTTGTGAAACTAAAATTATTCACATCAAGCAAGGCGTTGTGTGTTTTGAATAATCTAAATTTACCGTCTTGATTAATTTTATTTTGAGCATCAATCCAAAACTCTGCAGTATCTGGAATATTTTTAAAATCTTTTGAGTAAGATTTGAAATAGTTTTTTGATGGGAACTGATAAATTTTTTTAAGTATATTAAGGTTAAATATTCCATCATCTGTAAAAAAATAAGATGTAAGAAGTGCTCTTAACCAAGTGTTACCACTTTTTGGATATGATGCTAACCACATAATCATAATAATTTTTTATAAAACATTTATGGCAGCTCCTACAGCAGGGACCTTTTTCTTGCCTCCTAAATTCTCAATTAAATTATCGAATCTTCCACCATTAATTAGATTTATTTTTTTACCTCCACTTTTAATTTCAATACTAAATACCATTCCTGTGTAATATTCTAATTCTCTTCCAAATGATGTCGAAAATTGAACTTTTATTTTTGAAATATTATTTTTTGAAATTGGAAAGTAATTTTGATCAACTATAAGATTGATATTATATTTTTTAAAAAATGAATTCAGTGTTTTTGAGGCCTTCTCAATTGGACAATTTATTTTTAAGAATTCTTTTATAATTTTAGATACTTTTTTTCCTTTACTTATCTCTCTTGGGTCATTAATCTTATATTCAAATCTCTCTAATATTTCTCTTACGGATCGGCCAGCAATAACATTATTTTTATTTTCTTTAACAATTTTAAAGATCTTCTTTTTATCCATATCTAAACTATTTTGATTAATATCAGAATTAGTTTCCAGCCTTTTTAGTAGTTCATTAAAATATTTGCTACGCCAAAAATGCCTAGATAGTCTAAGCTTAAATCTTTTTGGAATATCCAATTTGTTGATGAAAATATTGAAAATTTCTAAATTTCCAATAATCATTGTTCCATTTTTATAGGAAAAATTTTTTAAGGCTTTTATTGAAATATCTATTATTTCCTTGTCGTCATTTTTTTCTGATTTTGAACCAATTATCTCAAATCCTATCTGGTTCTTAATTATTGATTGTTTGAAGTTTTGATTTTTTCTGTATGCTTGTCCCTCATAAAATAGTTTTGCTCTAGTTTTAATTTTTTTCTCTAGATATTGTAAACATGAGACTATTGTTAAATCTGGTCTGAGACAAAGCTCTTTACCCTCCTGATCATAGAATGAAAATATATATTTTCTAAAGTTTTCTCCAGATCTTTGCACAATATGATTTGTTTCTATAATAGAAGGTAATTCAATGTATTTGAATTTTCTCGAATTAAATGACTTGAGAATTTTATTTGAAATATTTTTTAATTTCATTTATTAAATTTTCTTTATTAATAGTAAATTGATTATTTTCTCCCTTTTTTGCTAAAAGATATTTAATAGTAATTTTTCCATTATCAAATTCATTTTCTCCACAAATTATAGCCAAGGGCAGTTCCCTTTTGTTAGCGTAATCTAATTGCTTTCTAAGATTTTTTTTACTATCTAAAAAAATTTCAGAATTGATATTTTCACTTCTTAAGGTTTTCAATATCTCATAGTAATTCTTCAAATATTTTTGATCCATGACACATATTACAACTGGTTTTGAATCCTTAGTTTCAACTTGGTCAAGTTGCATCATAGCTGATACCAGTCTATCAACCCCAATGCTTATCCCAGTTCCAGGAATATCTACTCCTTTGAATCTTGAGATTAATTTGTTATATTGGCCACCTGAGCAAACACTGCCTACTTCAACCTCTTTTCCTTTATTATTTGTTGCATTAAAATTTAAAATGGTTTCAACACAAAAACCATCATAATAATCAAGACCTCTTACTATTGTGAAATTTGTTTTGATTTGATTAGCGTACTCCCCATAACTTAAAACCTGAAATAGATCCTCAAGCTCACTTATACCTTCCTGAGCTAAAGAACTTTTAAATCTATTTTTAAGTTGTTTTAAATCTTTAATTTTTAAAAAGCTTATAATTTGAGATACTTGATCTTCATTTAAATTTGCACCTTTCGTAATCGCTCCACTTTTATCTATTCTTTCTTTTTTTAATAAATCTTCAACTCCTTTAAATCCAAATCCTGGTTTATCAAGTTTATCAATAGCTCTCATGACTTTAATCTTTTTATCATCTGGAATTTTTAAATCTTCTATTAAGCCCTGCACTATTTTTCTATTACTAACATTAATTGAAAATTGATTTTTTTTAAGACCACATTTAATCAGTGTGCTCGCAATTAAATTACATAATTCTGCATTCGCCTGAGCTGGGTTTACATTGCCAACAATATCGCAATCTGCTTGCAAAAATTCTCTAAAGCGAAAATTTCCAGCTTTCTCATTTCTAAACACATTCTGAATAGCGTACCTTTTAAATATAGATGGAAGTTCTTGATTGTTCTGAGCAACAAATCTAGCTAGAGGACTTGATAAATCATATCTCAGTGTAATATTTTTTCCTCCATCTCTGAAAGAGAAAACATCTGACATAAGATTATCATCGTCCTCTGTAAGGAAGGATCCTATATTTTCACTTATTTCAAATGATGGAGTTTCTAATGGATCAAAACCAAACTTTATAAAATTTTCCTCAATTATTTTTAAAACCTTTTTTTTGAGTATTAATTTTTTATTCCATCTATCTTCAAATCCTGCCGGTAGTCCAGGTATTAATTTTTTTTCATTCTTCATTTTTTTGGTACCTCGGCTTGGAATCGAACCAAAACTTGAAGTTCCACAAACTTCCGTGCTAACCGTTACACCACCGAGGCGTCCTATATAGTTTTATACTAATTATTGTTAAATTAAAATTTTTATGTGATTAAAATGATAGCGTTAAGCTACCATGGAAATGGTATCTGTGAGAATTAGACAATACTTTTAATGTTTTAATCATTAAGAGTTAAATAACATTTATTTTGATAAATACAAGATAGTTTTGTATAGGAATTAAAAGGCTTATTTAGCCTTTGTAGTTCCTATACAAATTAATGTGAATTAGAATTAAGAGTTTTTTTGCAATTTAACTGCTGAAGGACCCTTCGCTCCGTCTTCAATTTCGAATGTCAGCTCATCACCTTCATTAAGAAATCTTAAACCCGCATCTCTTACTGCTGAAGCATGAACAAATACATCTTTTTCTTTATCTTCTCGTTCAATGAAACCATAACCTTTTTTTCCATTGAACCACTTTACTTTACCTTTTAGACTCATTTTACTCTTTCTTTATTATATTTAACTTAAGCTATAAATTTAGCTTGTGACTAGTTATTAGATTTTAGAATTTATTGCAAGATTAATTAAGGTTATTTTGACACTATTAGTGGTGGCCTTGGTTTGAATCGCACAAACGACACATACCTTTTCAGGGTACTGCTCTACTACTGAGCTACAAGGCCAGTTTTTCAAAATCTAAAAATTATTCTTCCTTTTGTCAAATCATATGGAGTAACTTCCACGGTTACATTGTCTCCCTGCAATACTCTTATTCTATTTTTCCTCAACTTCCCTGCTGTATGTGCAGTTACAATATGACCATTTTCTAACTCTACTCTAAACATTGCATTTGGAAGTAAATCGACAACTTTACCTTTAAACTCTAGTAAATCCTGTTTTGACAAATTTAGTTTCTCCTTAATCTAGATTTAATACTCTGAGTATGGCCTTTTAGGCCCTCAAACTCACTAAGAGTTATAGCTTGATTTGCAATTTTTTCTACCCCTAATTTCGTTAAAGTTACTACAGATATCTTTTTGATAAAATCATTAATATTAAGACCAGAACTAAATTTTGCTGATCCAGATGTAGGCAAAACATGATTTGTGCCAACTGTAAAATCACTTAAGCACATAGGTGAATATTTGCCGTTACAAATACTGCCTGCATTGAATATTTTATTTGAGTATGTATTAAAATTTTTAACTTGAAGTTCGAGATGTTCAGTGCTTATTGAGTTTATAACATTTATTATTTGTTTGTCTGAATTAACCTTAATGATTAATCCATTTTTTTTTAAAGATTGAACTGCAATTTTTTTTCTCGGTAAATCTTTTATCAAAAAAAGGATCTCTTTTTTTACTTTTTTGATTATGCTTTCGTCTTTTGTTACAAGAATGCACTGACTATCTATATCGTGTTCAGCTTGGGAGATTAAAGAAGTAGCAATTTGGTTTATATCGGAATTTTTATCTGCTAAAACACAAATTTCAGATGGTCCTGCAAACATGGATTCTGTTCCAACAACCTTGCCAGCTAATATTCTTTTTGCTTCTGCAACATATTTGTTTCCGGGTCCAACTATTTTATTACATTTATAGATATAAGCTAAACAAGCTATCGCTTGAGCTCCTCCACAGGATATGATTTCCTTAATTCCAACTTTTTTTGCCGCATATAATACAGCAGGATTTAATTGTCCATTTACTTTTGGAGTAGATAAAACTATTCGTTTAACTTTCGCGAGCTTAGCAGGAACTGAATTCATCAATAATGTTGATGGAAGATTTCCAGGCACATAAATACCTATCGATTCTATTGGAACAATTTTGTATTCAAGTTTGTTTTTAAATTTATCTTTATAAAGAACGTTTTTAGTATTAATCAGTTGTTTAGAATGAAATTTCATAATTCGGTTATACGCGAAATCTATTGCTTGTTTTACCTTTGGATTTAATTTTTTTATAATTGAATTTATTTTTGCTTTGGAAAGTATTATCTCAGAATTATTTGTAAATTTTTTCTCATATTTTTTTACTGCTTTAATTCCGTTCCTTTTAATATCGTTTATAATTTTAGTGACTATTTGATTATTGGTTTCGTTAATACTTCTTCTTCTATCAAGTATTAAATTTAACTTTTTAATTGAATTTTTACCAGAGCAATTAACTATTTTTAACATTTAATTTTTTTGGTCCTCTAAAGTTACCTCTATAATTTCTGCGCTAAGAGTTATAAATGCATTATTTAAAAATAACAGGGTTATTTCATAATTTTTTTCTTTTTTATATAAATCGATACCAATTAGTTCTATTGAGTTTTCAAGATCTGTGATATCGATATTTTTTGACTTTGATGAATCAATAAATTCAAATTTCACAACACTTTTGACTTTAAGATTTACATCTTTTGTTTCTTTAGCAAATCTCTCTAGGGATATTAAAAAAAGTTTATTCTCTTTTAAGTATTTGATGTCTTTAATAAAAATTTTAGAACCTGAACAACACGCAGAAATAATTTGCAAGTCTTTAGAATTTTGTGCAATTATTTTTTTTAGGAAATATTTTGACATCAATAAACTCTTTTGATATTAGCCCCTAATCTTTTTAATTTATTTTCTATACGTTCATAGCCTCTATCTAAATGATAAATTCTATTTATAATTGATTTTCCTTTGGCTACTATAGCTGCTAAAACTAATGCGACAGAAGCTCTTAAATCACTTGACATTAATTCAGCGCCTTGAAAATTTGTATCTCCATCAATTATAGCTTTATTTTTTTTGATTGTAATTTTAGCACCTAGTCTTCTCAACTCTGCAACATGCATAAATCTATTTTCAAATATACTTTCTGAAATAATTGATCGTCCGTTTGCTTTACACAACAAAACCATAAATTGAGCCTGTAAATCTGTTGGAAAAGATGGATATTCTTTTGTTTTAAGAAATTTTACATTTTTAATTTTCTTAGGACCTTTAATAAAAATTTCATTTTTTGAAGTTTTAATATTTGCACCCACTCTTTTTAACAAATTTAATTCTGTATTAATAAGTTTAGGGTTAAAACCTTTTATTTTGAGTTGTCCCTCTGTCAATGCCGCTGCTACACAAAATGTACCACACTCTATTCTATCACCCATTATGGAGTACGTGAGACTGTTTAAAGATTTTACTCCATTTATGCTTATCGTTCTTTTTCCAGTCCACTTAATTTTTGCTCCAGCCTTATTTAAAAAGTTTGTTAGATCTTTTATTTCAGGTTCCACAGCACAATTTTTTAAAATTGTTTGACCGTCAGCTAAACAAGATGCAATAATAAGATTTTCTGTTGCTCCTACTGATATTTTTGAGAATTTTATCTTATTACCTTTTAAGTTACCCCTAACGTGAGCATGTATATATCCCTCCTTAATAGTATAATTCATACCTAATTTTTTTAATGCACTTAAATGAAAATTAACTGGCCTAGCTCCTATAAGACATCCTCCTGGTAAAGAAGTAACAGCTTTTTTATACTTTGCGGCTAGAGGGCCTAAAACTAAAATACCAGCTCTCATTGTTTTTACTAAAGAATAAGAGGCAAAAGTTTTAGTTTTATTTGATTTGACTATTTTCACATATGAATGTCTTTTATTATGAATGATTTTTAAACCCAAAGACTTTAAAAGATTTAACATCGTATCGATATCTTTTACATTGGGAATATTTTTAATCATAACTGGTTTATCAAATAAAAGAGTTGATGCTAAAATTGGTAGTGCAGAGTTTTTACTTCCAGAGATTTCTATATTTCCTCTTAATTTTGAGGGACCACTTATCAAAAATTTATCCATTATTAAACTTTAGGTAAAGTAACTCCAGTTTGTTTCATATACTTTCCTTTTCTATCTGCATAAGTTACTTCTGGAACTTCATTTCCTTTAAGAAAAATAAATTGTGCTACACCCTCATTAGCATAAATCTTTGCAGGTAATGGTGTAGTATTTGAGAATTCTAATGTTACGTAACCCTCCCAACCAGGTTCTAAAGGAGTAACATTTACAATAATTCCACATCTTGCGTATGTTGATTTTCCAAGACATATTACAAGAATATCCTTTGGTATTTTAAAATATTCAACTGTCCTTGCCAAAACAAATGAATTGGGTGGAATAATACACTCAGAACTTTTTTTAGTAATAAAATTTGACGATTTAAAATTTTTTGGATCGACTATCTCAGAGTTTACATTTGTGAATATTTTAAACTCATTCGAAACTCTGGCATCATAACCATAGGAAGATAGGCCAAATGATATCTTATTTTTTCGCACCTGTTTGCTTTTAAAAGGTGAAATCATCTTATTTTTAGATACCATTTTTTTTATCCATTTATCAGAAAGAACTGGCATCTATTTACTTTTTTTTTTGTATTTTTTTTGAAACAATTTTCTTTTCTTTAAATTCTTTCTTAGAGCTAATTCTAGTCTATTCATTTTATTAGCTTTACTTTTCATTTTTTATTTGGATTTGTTATATCATCTAATGTTATTGGCTTTGAAATATCATGCGGCTGATCAGATGAAATATCTTTTTTATTACCTTGTTTTGCTAATCTCTTAGCTTTTCTCTCGGCAAGTTTTTTCTCTCTTTTGGCTTGTTTCTCCATTGCCTTAGCACCACGGGTACTTTTATAATCGTAATGAATTCCCAGATATGTCCAGTTCCCTTGATATTCATATGAATCCTCAAAAAGAACTTGGTTATTTTTGTCTAAAATTATTTTTGTATATACTTTCATGGTGGATTTAAATTTTACTATTAATTCCAATATATTACAAAATCTTAAAAAAATAAGGCAATAATTTGAAAAAAATGATTTAAAGTGTTTTTAAGAAAAACTGTATTTTGCCCATATAGCTCAGTTGGTAGAGCAATTCCATGGTAAGGAAGAGGTCATCAGTTCGACTCTGGTTATGGGCACCAAAAGGTTGTAAAGTAAATTTTTATGAAATGCCCAAACTGCAATTTTTTAAATAGTCAATATTTATATAAATATCAAGATTTTGATTCTAGTAATTTTGATTTAAGATGTACAAGTCTTCAGTATCAAAAACCAAACTTAATTAAATGCAAAGAATGTAAACTAATATTCTCAGAGTTACTAAATTTAAAATTTGAAAACCTTTACGAAGATGTAGAAGATCAACTTTACATTGATCAAATTCCTTTCAAGGAGAAATATTTTAAAAATACTTTAAAAAAAATAAATAAACATTTAAACAAAAATAAAAGTGTATTGGAAATTGGTTCTTACTATGGTATTTTTGGATCTTTAATTAAACCGATTGTAAAAGATTATGTAGGACTGGAATTATCAAGACATGCTGTTAGCTATGCAAAAAAAAAATATTCTCTCAATTTTATAAATCAGACAATAGACGGATATCTTAACGGAGTTGAAAAACTTGATGTAATAATTATGAGCCATGTGATTGAACATCTTGATGACCCTTTTGAAAATATAAAAAATATTTCTAATAAAATGAATAATGAAAGTGTTTTAATTTTTTCAACTTATAATATGGATTCTCTTATTGCAAAGATACTTGGTAAAAATTATCAATGGATTATGCCAATGCACAAATATTATTTCACAAAAAAAGTTTTAAAACAAATATTAAATAAATATAATCTTGATATTGTTGAGACAATTACAGATACTCATGTTATTAGTTTAAAGTATTTTTTTATTAAAATAAACGCGATTGTTCCTTTTATGAAATTAATAACTTCTCCATTATTAAAAATGGATTTTTTGAATAAGATTAATATCAAAATAAATCTAGGAGATTTAGATATATATTGTGTTAAAAAAATATGAAATTTAACCGAAAATTTTAAGGTAAAAAATATTTTTTAATGTTCTTAAAATTTCGATACGGGGTATTTTGGAATAACCTTTTTTTCTGTCTTTAAAAATAATTGGTATTTCTTTTATTTTGTAATTTCGTTTAAATATTTCGTGGATCGTTCCCATAAAAAAACTGTATCCCTTAGTTTGAATCAAATTTAAATGAAAATTTTTTAATCTATTTATATTAAAACCTCTATATGAAGTTGTAAATTCATTGCAATCAATATTAAATATTAGTTTCATAAACTTATTTCCGTACTTACTAATCATTAATCTTCTTCCGCTCATTAAACAATTGCCACCATCTATGTAACGCGATCCAAGTACTACATGGAATTCATCTAAATTTTTTACAAAATTTGGAAGGTCCTTTGGATCATGGGAAAAATCAGCGTCCATAGTTATTAAGTAGTCATATTCATTTGTTTTTGCAAATTCATATCCTTCTTTATGAGCTGTATCCAAACCAAGTTTGCCATGTCTCTTGATTAAATAAATATTTTCAAATTTTTTTTGAATTTCTTTTACTTTATCAGCTGTTCCATCTGGAGAATTATCGTCAATTATTAAAATATGAGGTTTAAAATCTTGATTTGCTATCTGATTAATTAGCTCACTAATGTTTTCAGCTTCATTGTATGTAGCAGTAAAAACTAATATTTTTTTATTCATACTCATTGTATAAATATATCAGTGAAAAAATTAGTTGCAATTATAGTCGGAGGAACAGGTCAATTTGGTATTATAACAAGTAAATTTTTATTAAAAAAAAATTATAAGGTTATTGTAACAACAAGATATCCTAAAAAAAGGAATTTGTTCTCTAAAGACAAAAACTTAAAAATTTCAAAATTAAATATTTACGATAAAAATGAAATTAAAAAACTAATATTAAAATTCAAACCTAATATTGTGTTCTACTACGCGGGTCAAAGTTCTCCCTCAAAATCATTTTTAAAAAAGAAAGAGACTTACAAAAGTAATGTTATTGGTTGTAAAAATTTTTTAGATATTTTGTTTAAAAATAATATAAAATGTAAATTTGTTAACGCTTCATCCTGTGAAATCTTTGGAAAAATAAATGGTAAGATTAAATTGTCTTCTATCAAAAAACCCGTGAGTCCTTACGGTTATTCAAAGCTTGAGTCATTTAAAATTACAAAAAAATATAGAGATGTTAATAATGTTGCGTCTTATAATGCGATCATATTTAACACGGAGTCCCATTTAAGAAACAGGGTTTATTTAATACCAAAAATTTGTATGGCAGCGATTAGTGCAAAAAAAAGAAATCTTAAAACTAAGTTTGGTGATTTGAAAATATCAAGAGAGTGGAATTGGTGTGAAGATCAGGTGAAATACCTTCATAGATTTGTTCAAAAAAAACCACAAGACTTTATTTTATCTAATGGAAAAAACTACTCTGCAATTAAAATGTTAAAGTTTGCTTTTAAATATTTTAATTTAGATTATAAAAAATATATTATTTTCAATAACAAAAAATTTCTGAGAAAAAAGGACGTCAAAGACAAAAAATCTGATTATAAATCATGTTTAATAAGAAATAAAATTTTAAGAAAAGACAAAATTTTTGGTGAAAAACTTGTTAAAAATTTGATTGAATTCTATTTAAAAAAATAGAATTAAGTTAGTTATTAATAATTTTAAAAAATTTATATGGAATCCTATAGCCTGGAAATGAAGCAATATCACCAGTAATTACGGTTTTTGGATTCCAACTGAAAGCAAATATTACAAATAGAAATCCCGTTATAATCTTTTTTTTATTTAAAAATTCGAATATTTTATTTTTAGTTATTAAATTATTTGCAATATATGAGTTTTTAATAAGATAGAAATATAATAAGACTGTAAAAGTATACAAAATACTGATCCATCTTCCCCAGTCATAACCAAAAATAAAAAGTAAAATTAAAGGTGAATATAAAGTAAAAAAGAGTGAAGTTGGGTTAAAATATTTAAATATAAAGTTATCTATTTTCAAAAATTTATTTTTGAAAATTAAAATATGTATTGGCATAAAACCAATAATAAAAATCATTATATATCTAAAGTAATGTTCGAAAGTTGCATTTTTATGTACCCATAGTGTATCAAAATAAATCGTACTAGTAATTAAGAGGTTGGCTGACATGTAACATACTTCGTTAAATTCATTTTTTAAAAATCTGCACATAGATGAGTGCCCTTCAATACTAATTGGATTTAGATAAATATAAATAAACGTAACCACTGAAGGTAAAAATAATACTATCAAATATTTAAAAACTTCAGAATAGGTTTGTAATCTATTCTTTATTATTATAATAACTGCAAAAAATGGAAATAAAAGTACCACTTGTTCCCAAATTAGACAAACAACAGGTAATAAAAAGAAAATAATCAAATTTGGAATTTTAGAGGAAATTTTTTTTTCACTAAAAATTAAAATTGAAATAAAAGTTATAAACAAAATTATTTCTTTTCTTCCTAAAGCTTCAATTTCTGCTACTGGGTATAATAAGAAAATTGGAGCAAATAATGCAAATAATTGAAGTATATTTACTTTAAAATTTTTAAAGAAATAATATATTAAAAAAAAATAAAAGAGTTGCAAGAATGATTGGAAAAGAAAAATAGCCTTCCTTAAACCGATATCAAATAAATTAGCAAATAAAATAATAATTTCTCCACCAAAACCCCTTCTTGTAAAACCACCTTGATAATTAATCAACCATTCAGAAATAGATGAGTCATTTCCAATATTATGTTTTATATATAAAAAGAAGATCGCAAAAAAAGCCAATATAGCTAAATATAAAAGATAATATTTCTTTAAAACTATATTTTTCATTTAATTTTTTTCCTTAAAAAAAAAGAAATAATAAGAATAATTAAAAAAGCAATTAAAGGTATATAAATTTCAGGTAAAAATAAAAGTCCAAAAACAGAAGGTAAATTTTCAAATTTATATAAAGCACTTGCAAGTCCTTCTCCCAATGAATTTATAATATAAATGGAGGGTAAAATTCCAATGATAGTTCCAAAGTAATAATTTTTAGACTTTATGTTAAATATTACTGGAAGGAGATTTTGAATAAAAAATGGTACAATTCCAACAAATCTAAAAATTACCATGCTCACAAATTGTTTATTAGAAAAAAAAGACTCTAGATAAGCAAATTTTTTTTCAAATTTTTCTCTTAATAAATTATATAAGAAAAAATTCCCAATTAAGTAAAGACAAAGAGCTCCTGTTGCTAATCCAAATATAGTTAATAAAGTTCCTAACCATTTGCCGAATATAAAACCAGCTGTTAAAGCTATTGGACTACCAAACCCCAACATACAAACCCAAAATATTGAAAAAATCACAAATCCAAGAGAGATTAAAAAAATATTATTTTCTTTAAATATAGTTAGTTTTTCTTGATTGGATTGTATGAATTTAATACTTGTAAGATCTTCGTAAGAAAATTTAGAAAATAGGAAATATAAAAATACTGTCAAAACAAGCAAATAAATAATGCCTAATATAATTTTCGTATTTCTATCAACTTTCATTTTTAAATCATTAAATTCTTCTGTACTTATATATATATTTTCTATAAATACCTAAATTTTAAAAACAATTGAATTAACTAATTATGAAACGTACATGGCAACCAAAGGTTAAAAAGCGTAAAAAAAAGCACGGTTTTAGATCTAGAATGTCTTCTAAAAAAAGACAGAAAGTAATTAAATCAAGAAGAAAAAAGGGTAGAAAAAAATTAGCATCGTAATGAAAAATAAAATTGCTAGTCTTTCTAAGAGCGATGATTTTAGAAGTATTTTAAATGGAGAAAAACTTGCTAACAGATATTTTACAATTTTTTTTACAAAATTAGCAAAAAAAAAGAAGAATTATTTAAATATAAGTATTGTGGCAAAAAAAAAACTTGGCACAGCAGTTAGAAGAAATAAGATTAAAAGAAGATTAAGAAATATTATGACTGAAGCTATAAAGAAGATAAATATCAACTACGATTACTCCTATCTTATTATTGCAAAAAAAACTGTGTTAAATGATGAATATAGTAACATCAAAAGTGTTTTGTTTTCAAACTTTGAAAGAATAAAATGACAAGCTTTTTAACTACAATGATTATTTTTTTTATTAAATCTTACAAGCTAATAATTTCTCCTTTTTTAGGAAATAATTGTAGATATCTTCCAACATGCTCAGAGTATTTCATAGAAAGCTTAAAAGAATATGGTCTTTTAAAAGGATTCATAAAAGGGTTTAAAAGAATTCTATCTTGTCATCCTATTAAATTTTTAGGTGGTGGAGATGGTTATGACCCAATAAAAAAAAGTAAGGTGAATAAATAAAATGGATACTAAAAATGTTATCGCGGCTATTTCCTTATCAGCGGCAGTGATAATACTTTACTCACTTTTTTTTCAGCCTGACCCAAAAACAATAAGTCAAAATTCGGTTAAAAAAGAGAAAATAGAATCGGATGGAGACGCTCCAAGTCTAGAATTGGATGAGAAAGTTTCAAGCTTATCAAGAGAGGAAACTTTAAAAGAGAGTAAACGAGTTTTTTTTGAAAACTCAAGCACATACGGTTCTATATCTTTGAAGGGTGGTACAATTGATGATCTTACGTTTAAGAAGTATACAAATACACTTAAAGGTAATGATAACGTTGTTCTGTTAAATCCAAGATCTTTTTCTGACGGTTATTTAATTGAAACAGGATGGGCAACAAATAATAAAAATATTGATGTACCGAATAGCAAGACATTATGGAAAATTGAAGGAAACAACAAACTTACTCCTAATAATCCTATAAAATTAGTATGGTCTAATCAACAAGGAATTAAATTTGAAAAAGAAATATCTATTGATGATAAATATTTATTTACCATTAAACAAGAGATATTAAATTCCTCTGAAAAAACTTACGATTTCTATGCTTATGGTCAAATTATTAGAAATAAAGTTCCAAAAATACAAAATTTTTTTATTCTTCATGAAGGTTTGTTGGGAGTTTTTGATGAGCAATTAATTGAAAAAGATTATGACGATATTCAAGAGAAAAATTTTTCCATTAACGCTAGCTCTGGTTGGCTTGGTATTACTGATAAATATTGGATTGCCAGTTTAATTCCAACAAAAGGAAAAGAATTTAAATCTGAATTTAGTTACTCAAAAAAATTTAAAGCTAATTTTATAGATATGCAGGGAAATGAGGTTTCCTCTAATGAAAGAATAAAAAATGAAATAAAAGTAATTATCGCAGCTAAAGAAGTAGATGTAATAGATGGTTATTCTGATAGCTTAAACATAGATAAATTTGATTTGTCCATTGATTGGGGTTGGTTTTATTTTTTTACAAAGCCTTTGTTTTTTATTGCAGATTACTTTTTTAAAATGACCGGAAACTTCGGTTTAGCAATCATACTTATTACAGTTTGTATAAGATTAATATTTTTTCCTCTTGCCAATTACTCATTCAGGTCTATGGCAAAAATGAAAGTATTGCAGCCTGAAATTACAAGATTAAAAGAACTTCATAAAGAAGATAAAATGAAGTTACAACAAGAAATGATGGCATTATACAAAAAAGAGAAAGTTAATCCTGTCTCCGGGTGTTTGCCAGTTTTGATACAAATTCCTTTCTTTTTTGCTATTTACAAAATGTTATTTGTTACAATAGAAATGAGACACCAGCCCTTTTTTGGATGGATTCAAGATCTGTCTGAGAGAGATCCAACATCATTGTTTAACCTGTTTGGCCTAATACCTTGGGACCCACCATCATTTTTAATAATCGGTGTTTGGCCGATATTAATGGGTCTATCGATGTATGTTCAACAAAAATTAAATCCAGCACCACCTGATCCAATACAGGCAAAAATTTTTGCATTCTTTCCAATTTTTTTAACAGTTATTTTAGCTCCATTTCCGTCTGGATTAGTAATCTACTGGACTGTAAATAATATTCTAACTATGGCACAACAAGTAGTTATAATGAAAAAAACAAAGGTTAAGACAGTAAGATAATATTTTCAGATGGATCTTAATAATATATTGCCAAATGATGGGCCAAGTATTGAAGAAGTTCAAAAATATATTAAAAAATATACAGACGATACAATCGTTATAAAGTGCGGTGGAAGCGTGCTAGTAGACGAAAATCTTTTTAAACAATTAATTGAAGATCTTTCTATACTTAACAAGATCGGTTTAAAAATTATCGTCGTTCATGGAGGTGGTAAAAATATTCAAAAAAAACTAAATCAACTAAACTTAAAAAGTGAATTCATAAATGGCTTGAGAGTTACAGATAAAAAATTGTTAAAAGTTGTTGAAAAGTCATTGATAGAATTAAATTTAGATATAATAAAACAGTTAAAAAGTAAAAAATGTAAAGGTATTTCATTAGTAGCTGATAGTGGCATAATAACTGTAACTAAAATTAGTGATAGTTTGGGCTATGTTGGCAAACCTACTGAAATTGATATTTCCTCAATAAATAAAATTATCAAAAATAATGAAGTTCCGGTTTTAGTACCAATGGGTATGGATAGAAATAAAGATAAATATAATATTAATGCAGATATAGCAGCTGGGGCAATAGCCAAAAAAATAAATTCAAGACGGCTTTTGCTTATGACAGATGTCCCGGGTATTTTAGATGTTAATAAAAAACTTATTCCAGAAATTGATACAAAAAATGCAGAGAATATGATTATAAATGAGACCATAACTGGTGGCATGATACCGAAAATAAATACATGTATAGATGTATTAAATAATGGTGTGATTGGAGTTGTCATTGTAGATGGAAGAAAACCTCATTCCATTTTATTTGAATTATTTTCTGATAAAGGAGCAGGGACACTTATAAGAAAATGAGTTTAAAAGAAAAAAAATATCTATTACTAGATCTTGATGGTGTTTGTTATGGAAAACATAATAATTATTCTTTAGAGCGAGTATTCGGACAAGTTTCAAAGAGAATGACACAATTTATCTCTGAGAAACTCAAAATTGATAAGAATAAAGCCAAAGAATTACAAACAAATTACTTCTATAAATACAACACCTCATTGCGGGGGTTAATGGTCCATGACGGAATATCTCCAGATGAGTTTTTGTCCTATGTTCATGATATTGACTTATCATTTATGAAAGCTGATAAAGTTATGAGGTATGAGCTAGAGCAACTTGATATGGAAAAATTTATCTTTACAAATGGTTCTGCAGATCATGCTGCAAATATTTTAAATCATTTAGGTGTGTATGATTTATTTGGAAGAGACAAGGTTTTTGATATTAAAGATGCTGGCTATGTACCAAAGCCTGAAGCAGAGACTTTTGACCTGATGGTTCAAAAATTTGGAATAAATCCAAAAGATACGATTTATATTGAAGATATCGCAAAAAACCTAAGTATTGGCCATGAACGAGGCTGCACAACTGTTTGGTTAATTAATGATGAGCATTTTGGAAAAATGGA
>CEUZ01090231.1_pt1 | contig 19841 bp, 9 predicted proteins | sample 361511 | NCBI WGS metagenome assembly CEUZ01 (sample SAMEA2622822, study PRJEB7988) | marine metagenome | biome: marine biome (ENVO:00000447); feature: surface water layer (ENVO:00002042); material: "saline water (ENVO:00002010), including plankton (ENVO:xxxxxxxx)" | depth 5 m
GAATATTATCATTGTACATAGAAAGTTCTCCGATATTTTATCGATTTGCAATCAACAGTATTTAACTCCGTGGCTCGGTATTATGTTCCATATGGTTTTCAACCAAACTTTTCAACTTCGAATTGAAAGCGACGGGATGGCTTCGTGAATGAAAGAAGCACCCACAATTTTATTAGTATGCAAGTACAGCTTATAACATAAATAGCAAAAAATGATGTGAAAATTAGGATAGATCACTTGCCATTTCCGATGCCTCAGCGACCCCATTCTTTCGTTCAGCAATGGCGTCATCTGAGCTTACTGCATTGGGAGATCGATCCAACGCAGTTGATTCCTTACATTCCAGATGGTTTAGAATTAGATCTTTTTCAAGACAAGGCATACTTCAGCATTATTCCCTTCATGATGGTGGGAGTGAGGCCACGGCTAGCTTTATCTATTCCTGGAATCTCAACATTTCCTGAATTTAACATTAGGACCTATGTCAGACACGCGGGAAAAGCTGGTGTTTTTTTCCTCACTCTAGACGCGCAGAGCAGAATCAGTTGCATGTTCGCACAATATTTATATGGGCTCCCATACAGATATGCAAAGGGCAAATTGGACATTCATGGTAGCACCTACAGTTGGATGAGCAAGAGGGTAAAAGGTGGCCAGGAAATTATCGGGTCATGCATTGGTACAGGTGATACTATGTTAGCAAAGCCTGGATCTTTGGATGAGTTTCTGCTCGAGCGATACTGTTTATACACATTTCATAATAACAATCTATGCATCGCATACATTCATCATAATCCTTGGATATTTCGAAAAGGAAAGGCGGATTTTATTTCAAACACCCTGACCGAGTCATATGATCTAGCAATATCAGATCCACTAAAACCAGATCTGGCTCATGTCTCGGAAGGAGTTTTAGTGCATACATGGTCGATTGAAGAGGTTGATGAATAAATGCTAGACTCTAGCCGAGATGTTCTACTACTTGATGGGGAGTGTGGCCTCTGTCACCGACTCGCACTTTTCATGGAACCGAAACTAGGGCCAGGGGTTGATATTGCATATAGACCTATTAAGTCAGATGATGCTCAGAAATTAATTATTAAGCTCCCCGGATGGCAGCAAAAAGCTGATTCAGTTTATTTATTGAGGAACGGACGTTCTTACGTCAGGTCTGCCGCAGTTATTCGGTGCCTGCTCTATTTAAGGTGGTACTGGAAGATGTGGTTCCTTATTCTCTGGATTATCCCCCTACCAATACGTGACATGATTTACCGATTTGTGGCTAAATACCGGCACCTTGTCTTTAACAAACCAGAATATTGCACATTCAGAATCGATTGAAAATGAGTTGGCTAACAAAGCCAGAAAAATCGTGTTGACAATCTACACTTTTCATTACAATGATAGAATGATTCCCGGAAAAGGATATTTGTACAAAACCATTTTCCAACCACTTGCTGGGGACTTTAATGGGTCCCTCCTTTTTGCGCTATCCCACGTATTGGCTTTTTGGCTTCTGCTATACTGGATGTACAGAAAAAAGATTTTTGTTAAGATCTAGCAATTAATAACCTAAGAATTCCTACATTGTCCTTCTACAAAACACACGGAAAATCAGCAATGTGGATATAGAGGCGTCAGCATTGGAGTCTGTGATCGACAAATAGACGCTCTTGCTTCTGCTTTGGGAGCAGGGGATCAGGAGTTTCTCCCCGCTCTGGCCCTAAGGAAAAACTTCAAAAACTGCGGTCTTGCCATTTATATCATCTTTATTGTCAATACTTGACATTTATTCATGCAATAACGTAGGTTAATAAGTTAAACTAAAATGCAAGTTCTAATGGAAAAAATGGCTAAAAAGGAGCAAAAAATTCTTTCCCAATTGGGCTTAGGGTTATTTTTGCTCTCGGCAAGTATAATTAACGGTCAGGGAAATGTCACCACAGCTTTGCTTGACAGCCAGCACAATAGCTTAGATATATGTAGGTCGACAGTATATATACTGCAAAATAACCTCCCCAAAAAATCTTCAAAGAAAATCAGCAAGAAACTCTCCAAACAACTCAAGAAAGTTAAAAAAGGGCTGAAGGTAAAAAAACGATATTACAATACTGATTGCCGGTTTGTTGATTGTGTTATTGAAGATGTGGGTAAAACCAAAGCTACACATGCCTTTGTTCTTGATAACTCTGTTATTCCGTTGGGAGCTGATAGGAGCATCGTCATGAGGGAACTCCTCTATGACTTTAATAGTGACAAGATAAGACCGTCAGCACAGTTAGAACTTCTGAATCTTCTGAGACTATTGGAAGAAAACCCCAGAATAAGTCTCGAACTTTCTTCCCATACCGATTCAAGAGGCGTAGACGCCTACAATCTCGACCTTTCTCAACGACGGGCGAATTCAGTGATGAACTGGCTTACTAATAATGGAGTTGATGCTGACCGATTAAGGGCGGTGGGATATGGTGAAACGAGGCCTGCCACAATCACTAGTCAACAAGAAGGGCTATACCCATTTATGAAAGAAGGAGACATGCTTACTTTAGATTATATCAATGTTCTGGATAACGCTGAAAAACAAAATATAGCCCATGGCTTAAACCGCCGGACCGAGGTCTCTATTTCTAGCACGGTTGCACGCAAAATGGTGGGTGGAACCCTTGATCTCATGCTTCTTGATTTAGAATCCGGCGTTCTTGTTAGTGAAATATCAGCTGATTTTATTGGCAGCCAGAAAAATCTTTACAGCAAGATTGAAAATATGAGCTGGGAGCTGGTAGCAAATTTTGGACTTGAAAAATGCAAAGGAGGATTAGGCGTCTTTTTAGTCCCCATTATCATTGTAGGCGGCGGTGCCGGTTACTATGCATATATGGAAATGATGGACGAAGATGAAAGCATTGGTGCTCCTCCAACATTGCCAGAAGATTGTTGCGGTAGGTAACTGTGATGAAAAAAGCCCTTTATAATTACCTATTTCTGATATCATTTTTTTCTTTTGGTCTGTTGAATGCCCAGTATTCCACAGAACACTACATGCCACCTTTTTACTATGATGGAAACAGCAATGACAACCCTGATGAAATAAGAATTGATATTTCTACCATGGAAACTTCGAGTTTTGATGTTTCTGTAAAAAATTATGCCGGCTCAACTATCTACACTAAAACCGTATCAAAGACTTCACCCAATAATTTTTCCGTTAGTTATAGCAGTTATCTTTATGCTGATGATGTTGGAACAACGGATGGTACAAAAGGGATTTATTTCACTGCACAAAAACCTTTTTATCTAAGAGTTGATCTAGAAGCAGGTAGCCAAACAGGTTCAATTGCTTCTAAAGGAAATGCCGGGATGGGGCAGGAGTTTCGTTCCGCACATTTCTATCAGTCTTCTGTTGATTATACGCAAGATGGGACTTTCGGAAGTTTTATCTCCATTATGGCAACGGAAAACAGCACCACCGTAACTCTTACACCCAATAGCGGGGTGTACTTTTTAGGTAGATCAAGTAGCAGTCCCTGGTCCGTGACGCTAGATAAGGGACGTTCTTATGTGCTGGGAATGGATAACAGTACTAATACCTACGATGAAGATATAATAGGTACAAAAATTACTTCCGATAAGGATATCGTTGTTAATTCAGGTACATGGTCTGGATCTATTCGTCAATCCCAAAGCAAAAAACCTAGGGATTTAGGCATGGATCAATTGGTCCCCATAGATAAAACCGGGACTGATTATTTGATTATCGAAGGAGAATCGGGTTCTTACGGGGGTGTACACGCCATTGTCGTAGCTACGGAAGATAATACCGTCGTTAAAGTGAATGATGCCCAAAGAGATTCGGACCTGGATGCTGGAGAGTTTTATGCTTGGGATCTTGATAATAATAATAATAGCTCACTGGATTATATTGAAACTTCAAAGCCTGCTTTAGTCTATTACCAGGGTTATGCAACAGACGAAAATAACGTAAAAAATAACCACGGTTTATTTGTACTCGCCCCCATAGATGCATCAAACACATCAAACGGGTATGAACATGTGCACTTTGGAGATGATGTTGATCGTCTCCTTGGTGGTTCTGCTGAGACCAATTTTTATGTCCTTGCAAAAAATGCACCAACGGTAACCTATGGTTCTACCAATTACTCAATCACGAGCTGGGATAATCAATCTACGCGAACTTACTCTATTGATGGGACCACCTGGACTCTTTACAGGAAACTTGACTTCTCTATTGGATATTATGATTTGTACATGTCAAGCTCTGGCCCATTATATGTTTGGTACGGTATGGGCTCTGGAGAAAGAGGTCTCTTTTCTTCCATCCAACCATTCTCAACCGGCAACACTCCACCGGTGGCCATTGCACAAACGGTGACAGCCACGGAAGACGTAGACAAAACCATTACTTTGGACGGAACAGATGATGATGGTGACAATCTTACTTATACCATAACAACACTCCCCAGTAACGGTAAACTCTATCAAACTTCGGATGGTTCAACCCGGGGTGATGAAATATCATCATCATCAACAGGTACCGAGGTTACAGATGGAAGTCATAGAATTATTTATGTATCTGCATCAAATGGTAACGGCAACAGCCATGGCAATTTCGCCTTCAAAGTAAATGATGGGACAGTGGATTCAGATGCTGCTACAGTAACGGTAAACGTAACAGCAGTAAATGACCTTCCCACTATAACCTCAGATCCTTCTATTACTACCAATGAAGATGTGGAATATGTTTTTTCTTCTTCCAGCTTCAACTATTCGGACAACGATGAGGATGCGCTAAATAAAGTTAAAATTACCGGCCTCGAGTCTACTGGGACCCTTTACCTGGATGCGGACAACGATGATACCTACGATAGTGGCGAAGATATCGCGGACGAGCAAGAGATAACCACTTCGAATATTTCAAACGGACATCTAAGGTTTGCCCCCGTAGCTAATGAAAATGGTTCTTCCTATACCACGTTTACTTTCAAGGTAAGTGATGGTACAGCTTACAGTAGTTCAGGTGGAACCATGACAATAAATGTTACTGCAGTGGACGATGCCCCAACTGTAGCAAATGAGATCGCTGATGTTACCGTGGATGAAGATGCGACTAACACATCAATTGATCTGTCAAGCGTTTTTACAGATGTTGATAATAATGATAATGAAATAACAAAATCTGTCACTGGCAATTCACCCAGTGGAAAGATTTCAACCTCCATCTCTGGCGATATGCTAACACTTGATTATACAGATGACCAGAATGGGGTAATTACCGTTACTGTCACTGGAACATCCAACGGCCTCACTGTGACGGAAGTTTTTTCAGTAACCATTAATGCGGTAAATGATCCCCCTACAGCGGATGCACAGACAGTAACCGTAAATGAAGATACAGATGTCACCATAACTCTGGCTGGAAATGATGGCGATGGTGATGACATTACTTATAAGATCAATACACTGCCTGCAAATGGGACCCTCTATCAAACTTCTGACGGCTCAACCAAAGGCAGTGCAATCTCGTCTACAGGAACTACAGTTTCTGATGGCAGTCATCGTGTTATATACGTTTCAGCGTCAAATGGTAATGGTAGTGGGCACGGTAACTTCACATTTAAAGTAACTGATGATGGTTCCGGAAATCTTTCTTCCTCAGCTGCTACAGTCACTGTGGATGTAACGGCAGTTAATGATGTACCTGTAGCAACAGCTCAAACAGTAACCGTAAATGAAGATACAGATGTCACCATAACTCTGGCTGGTACCGATAACGATGGTGAGGATTTGACTTACAAAATCAGCACAGTGCCCTCTAATGGAACTCTATATCAAACTTCAGATGGTTCTACCCGAGGAAATGCAATTTCATCTACACCCACAACGGTTTCTGATAACAGCTATAGAGTTATCTATGTTTCAGCATCTAATGGTAACGGCGATAATCATGGGAATTTCGGCTTCAAGGTTAATGATGGTACTTCTGACTCTGAGGCTGCCACTGTAACAGTTAATGTTACCGCTGTAGATGATGCTCCTACTGTTTCCAGCGCACTAAGTGATATTACTGTTAATGAAGATGCATCTAACTATACTACCGCACTTAACTCCGTTTTTTCGGATGTGGACAACAATGATGATGATATATCCAAATCTGTTCAGACAAACAGTAATACTGATTTGGTATCGGCCTCAATCTCAGGTAATACTCTCACTCTTGATTTCGAAGAAAATAAAAATGGTTCAGCAAATATTACGGTTAGAGGAACCTCAAATAGTGCTACGGTTGATGATCAATTATCAGTCACTGTTAACGCGGTCAATGATGAGCCTTCATTTACAAAAGGATCTAACATAAGTGTTAATGAGGATGCTGGCGCACAAACCAACAATAACTGGGCCACAAGTATAGATGATGGAGATCCAGAAGCTTCTCAAACAGTGTCTTTTGCGGTTGCCAATAACAATAATAGTCTTTTTAGTGCTCAACCATCAATTGATGCGGATGGTGATCTCACGTTCACCTCTGCTTCTAATAAAAACGGAAGTGCCACAGTGACGCTAGTTCTTTCAGACAACGGGGGCACTGGCAACGGAGGTGACGACACTTACTCTGCTCAAACATTCACCATTACAGTTAACGCCGTTAATGATGCGCCTACGGACATTGCCTTAACAAGTACCAGTGTGGATGATGATTCAGAATCAGGTACAACTGTTGGAAGTCTTTCAAGCACTGATCCTGATGACGGCGATTCTCACAGTTATTCAATTGTTGGTGGGGATGATGCTTCAAAGTTCTCTATCGGCAGTGGAACCAATGTCTTAAAAACCGCCGCAACAATCGATTACCATACTCAGCAATCATATCAAGTTACAATAAGAACAACTGACAGTGCTGGAGCAACATTTGATGAAACATTTACAATAAACGCTTCCAATCCAAATAATAACAAACCCGTGGTCGCGGCAAATCAGTCATTCACCATTGAAGAAAACCAAAGCACCGGTTCTGATGTAGGAACAGTTCAAGGAAGCGATCAAGATAATGAAACGCTCCAAAATTGGACTTTGGAGTCCGGCACTAACAAAGATCATTTTACAATTAATGGCACAAGTGGCCTTTTGGAAACAGCAAAAACACTTGATTATGAAGACTCTGATGAGAGATCTTATTCACTAGGAATAAAAGTTTCAGATGGGAATGAATTTTCAACTGTCGTCAATGTTGCCATAACTGTCTCAGCTGTTAATGATGTTACTCCCATAGTAAAAAGCAACCAGTCTTTTACAGTGAACGAAAATATCAGTTCTGGTTCGTTGTTAGATACCCTTGAAGCAACAGACGCTGATGCATGGTCTTCAGGCACATCAACTACTTTTCAAGACTGGGTTATAATCTCTGGTAACTCCGCCGGCCATTTTGCCCTTAACAGTTCTACAGGAATCCTAACAACAGCAGCAGCACTAGATTACGAGACCACCACATCTTACAGTCTTAGCGTAAAGGTATCCGATGGCAGTAATCTTTCCTCAGCGGCCACTGTAACAATATCTGTAAATAACGTAGATGAATCACCCACAGCATCAAGCTCCAGTAAATCTACAGATGAGGACAACTCATTAAACATCACTCTTGAAGGGACAGACCCTGAAAGTGGAACACTTACATACAAAGTCACAGGCCTTCCAACTAATGGAACCATAACTCAAAGTGATGGTGCCGCCATAACTTCTGTAAACACAACCGTAACCAGTAATGCAAACCAGATTATTTATGTGCCAACTGATAATTTTGCCGGCACTGACAGTATTAAGTTCACTGTCACTGATCCAAGCAGCAATGTTAGCAATACAGGTAAAGTAAGCCTCACGATTAATGCGGTTAACGATAAACCAAGCGCTTCGGCACAAACTGTTGTTGTAAATGAAGATGAAGACATTACAATTACACTGGTCGGGACTGACATCGAGGATAATGAACTCACTTATATACTTTCTTCTCTACCAACCAATGGTACCCTATACCAGACCTCCAATGGAACTTCACGGGGCAGCGAAATCACTTCATTACCAGCAACTATATCGGAGGAAAACCATCGCCTCATTTACGTCTCAGCTGAAAATGGCAATGGTAATGGTCATGGCAATTTTTCATTTAAAGTTAATGATGGAAGCCTGGATTCTGACGCAGCAACAGTCACCGTCAATGTTACTTCTGTAGATGATGCTCCTACTGTATCCAATCCAATCAGTGATATTACTACCAGTGAAGATTCTGATAGTACTACAATAGATATTACTTCAGTGTTCACAGATGTGGACAATGATGATAGCTCTATATTGGATTCACTCGTGTCAAATTCTGATACCAGTCTTGTTTCTGTAATAATTTTTGATAACACCATCACTCTTGATTACAAGAAAAATGCCTGCGGCAATGCCACCATAGTTATCAAAGGAACCTCTAATGGTAAATCTGTTAATGAGACATTTACTGTTTCTGTCGCATGCGAACCGGACCCTCCTGTTGCGGCTGATTCAACCCTTAACATCGCTGAAGATGCACAAATTTCCTATGTGTTGGAATGGGTTGATCCAGACATTAGCAGTTCAGCAATTCAAAAAGTCTCGTATGGACTAAATCCTGGGAAAAAACTTTCAACAATACGATCTAGAGGTAAAAGTAAGAGAAGCAGTATTAACAGCAACTCTTCAAAAAAAGGTTTATTTGGCATTCCTTCTGGAATTACCCTAAAAATACAATCACTTCCAATTTATGGTACCCTGAAACAAGCGGATAGTACCGAAATAAAAACTGCTCCCGCTGTTGTCACAAGCAGTGATGATAAAGTTCTTTATCAGCCAAATGAAAATTATGTTGGTGCAGATACTTTTAAATATAACGCTAGGGATGAAGATAATCTTGTTAGCGGATTGGGCGTCATTACCATAAATATTGCGGGAGTTAATGACCCGCCAATAGTAGTCTCATTGAATGACACCATTAATGAAGATGAATCAAAGAACTTTGTACTGTCAGGAAGTGATGAAGAAGGCTCTGATGTTACATTAAAGATAACTGATCTTCCAGACAATGGTGCTGTATATAAATCAGATGGTTCTCTTATCCCATCAGCACCTGCAAATCTAGATTCCAACCTAATAACTTATGTTCCAAAAGAGAATTTCTTTGGAAAAGATACTCTTGTCTTCCAAGGAAATGATGGGACCACCAATAGCCAAAATGGCTTAGTTACTATTTTGATCAATAGTGTGAACGACCCGCCTGTGGCAATTAAAGATACCATTAACCTAGATGAAGATAGTTCAATAGGATTTTCTGTTTCAGGCTCTGATATTGAAAGTACAGATCTCACCTATTACCTCGGAACTCTACAAACAACAGGGAAAATCTATCAAACGAACGACGGGCAGACAAAAGGGAATCAGATTTCAAAAGGAGATACGATTACTAATGATCAACAACAGCTGATTTTTGAAGGACAAGAAAATGCTTACGGAATTGATAGCCTTACATTCAAAGTGAGCGACGGTGATTTGGTCGATTCAACAAGTATTGTAATAGTAATAACAGCCGCATCCGATCCTCCAGTAGTTGAGGATGGAGAGTTGGTTATTGCTCAAGGTCTTGAGTGGGATTATGATGTTGCAGATAAAATCTCCGACCCGGACTTAGATCTCGACATTAATAGTCTATCTATAGTGTCTTCAACTGGCGGCGGTGAGTACAGAGTACCAACAGATACAACGCTTCTATTGGTGTTTGATTATACTAACAACCTGACTTATACTGGTACCGATACAGTGGTATATAAGATTTGTGATGATACGGCTCTTTGTGACACTGGGAATGTTATTATATCAGTCATCTCAGGTAGAAAACCACTTGCTATTGCTGACACTCTCAATCTGACTGAGGACGCTGACCCAGCGGCATTTAATGTATTAAACAACGATACCGATCTAGATGAAGACCTGGATATTTCTTCTTTAGAAATAATTAGCTCTTTTTCAGGGTCATTTGATGATACGGGGAATGACGCTGAAGCAAAAAAAGATAGTACTATTCTAATATCATTGGCACCCAACTTTTTCGGCCGAGATAGTCTCATTTACCGTATTTCTGATAAAACTCGCCTTAGTGCAGAAGCAAAAGTGTTCATTAAGGTAAATTCTTCGCCTGATCCGCCTGAAGTAACTGACCCTCAAACAGTTTACCTTGAAGAAGGTGAATCTATTGATTTTACTCTTTATGCCACAGATGCTGACGGAGATACTTTAACCTATACATTGTGTCAGGCACCAGGGAGGAGTTTATTGACTCAATTTTCTGCTTCTGATACTTTAAATACAGGTGATGTACTACTAGTAAGCTCTCTAGAGCACCCGATTGTTACAATTGTGCCAGAAAAAGGATTTTACGGTGAAGATATTTTTAAATACTGCGTTGAAGATAAAGATGGGAATATTGTTGAAGCACGAGTGATTATTTCTGTTGTTGATATACCCGAACCCCCTGAAGCAATAGCTGACTCAATTGATATTCTTCAAGGGAATATTGCTACAGTTAATGTTTTGCTCAATGATACCGATCCAGAAGACAATATTGACGCATCAACATTATTGATTTTTCTCGAAGAAGAAAATGTTTCATTTAAAACAATGCCTACTTATAAAGGTGGAATAGCTACTGTTTCTGATTCAAACATTACTTTCGATTATAGTCATTTGCTTATGTTCACAGGCAGTGATTCTATTCATTATTCAATCTGCGATGAAGAAAAATCCTGTGACACCACAAATGTTTATATCAATGTTTTTCAAGATGATATACCTCCCGCAATCTTTAATGTTGCCGCAGATAAGGACACATTGGTTATCGAAGGCAATAATACAACAGCTTGGAGAGGGAATAAACCCTCCACTGATCTTTCCATAACAGCGACGATCAAGGATTCTCTTCCATTAGAAAGCATCCTACTTAATGTGGGTAAGGGTGGTTCGCAAGTATATACATCATACCAAATACCTTTCGATGAAGGAATCAGGTTCCTAGATGCAGAAAAGACTGTAACTTTGGATAAAATTGATGAGAAGGGGTTAAAATTTTACTTCTACGCATCTGATATACTAGGTTATGCTTCTAATTCTGATGTTCATAGTCTTCCAGTAAAAATACCCTCAGGTACAATTTCATTCCCTGGATGTTTTCCAAAAAACACCTGGTTACTTATATCTATACCGACTCAACTAGATCAAAATACCATTGAAGATGTTTTCTATAACAGTTTTGGTGAGATAAATGAAGACAAATTTGTTATTTGGCAATACCTAAATGGTCAATATGTACAACCAACAGAAATTCTAAGTGGTGTGAGCTATTGGGTTTACCAAAAAGTCGGAGAAGAATGTGACCTAACTCTTGGTAGTGGTGTAGTTACAAATGTTGACACATTGAAATGGGTATTGAAACCAGGATGGAATATGGTTGGAAATCCCTATCCCTTCTCCTTTAACCTTGGTGATGTTGATCAAACTCTTTTCTGCGGCCCGTTGGATTATAGTGATAATGATGGTTGGTCCAATTACAAAACTACTATTACGCCATTTGGTGGATATATTATTTGTAACAAAGCGGACTCCACTGTTGTTCTCACTGCCATAGGTGGTAGTGGAGGCGAGATCAGTAACATTTTCTCTGGAGGTAGTTCAAAAGATAAGACTGAGATTAATGACAATAAGCAGATGAATAAAGCTAAGAATTTGTTTAGAGTTCAAATTGGCTTCGGTACCATAAAATATTCTGACAACAACAACTTTATTGGAATTCACCCTCAGGCAGAAATCGGTTTTGACAGATATGATAATGTCACTGAACCCCCTCTCCCCAACAATGATGAGAAAATCAAGTTTGATTGGATCATGGATAAGGAATCAACCAGACCAATATATCTGTTGCAAGATATTCGAAATACGAACGATTCCACATTCAAATGGCATGGTTATCTGCATCCCCAAAATAGTAAAGAAGAAATTATGGTAAGGGCAAGCTTTGAAGGGGACATAGACCCTGGACACAAAATGGTCATGGTTGATATGAGTCATGGGGACCAATACAACTTAGCTGAAAAGAATTCCTTTATGCTTAAATTGACCAATACAAGAAATTTGGGCAGACATTTCACCGTTTTCTACGGATCAGAATCTTGGGTGGATAAAGAGGTAAATGAGTTAATTAAAACCATCCCTAAAGAATATCATCTTTCTCAGAATTACCCTAATCCATTCAATCCTGTAACAACGATCAATTATCAAATACCTACAGATCAAAAAGTGCGCCTCTCTATTTATAACATCCTAGGACAAGAAGTAAAAACATTGGTAAACAGCGAACAATATGCTGGTTATTACACGATTCGCTGGGATGGATCTAATAATTCATATGCAAAGCTCTCATCTGGTACATACCTTTATGTCATCCAGACCGAAAAGTATCGAGAGGTCAAAAAAATGATACTATTAAAATAGTTATTGTCTTATCTCTTTAGTATAGTGGTTCAAACAATCAGGAATTATTCTAATATTGTCAATTCTGATCTATTATGAATTTCGTTGAAGAATTAAAAAGAAGGAAAGTTATTAAGGTCGGGATTACCTATGCGGTGGTGGCATTTATTTTTATGCAACTGGTGGAAATCATTTTCCCAATTTTTAATATACCTTTATGGGTATCCCGGTTGGCAATTATTCTTATTGTTATGGGATTTCCAATAGTATTTATTCTTGCTTGGATTTTCGACGTGACACCAGATGGTATTGTGAAGACAGATTCTTCTTCTCAAAATATTAATTCCTTCTTAATGGGCTCACTCCAAATTCTTTTCCTTTTAGCTGTAGTCTTAGCATTTACAAATCCCAAAAAGAATTATACGTTGAATCAAGTCAAAAAAAGATTGATTTTATTTTCTCCAGATGAAGACTACTTGAATGAATTCATCGAAAAATCAATCTCAATAAGAAGCTATTTATTTTTTTCTGTCGGAAGGATTAGTGTAAGAGGCTACGATTATAATGTAACACACGGAATATTAGGGAAGGTTTATACATCTAATTTACTTCCAGATATTTATAGTGTTGGGATTAAAGAAGCCCCTATGGTCGAGAATAAAAAACCAGTGGATATTAAGATTACTGAGGATATTACTATTGATAAAGGCATTGATATTGATGAAAAACTATCTGAAACAAAACATAAAAAGGAGGAGAAGAAGGAAAAGATTACTGAGTTTTCAGTTTCCAACACTGCCAATGAGGATAAATCAGAGAGAATATCTTCAGTTGATCCCATTAATACAATTAAACTAAGAAGTATTCGGCAGTATGATTTCAGTGCAGGCAGAGATATAATCGCTCGTAAAAAGCTCACTATATATCTCACAAGAGCATCTTTTGGACCAGCCTCTATTTACGAGTTGCCGACAAAGGATTCACAAATAATTTCAACTGTCGCTTCTGGGAGACAAATGTATGTCTTCCCTATTTTCAGAGAAGATTTTCTAGTTGTTGGGACAAATAATATAAGACCTTTAGGATATGTGAATGTTGGGGATGTACAATTTCCCGCTGCTGACAGACTTAGTAAAATAAAGGAAGTCTCAAAAGCCAATTTTCTTGATTCCTCCGAGTTTGAATAGGAACAAACTTGATGGAATAATGTCAGGACACAATACTACAGATGTATTTTAAAATTTTCAGAAGATTGTAATTATTCACTTAGTGATTAAAGAATAGGATTATTATGCTCACACTCCTCTCACCCGCAAAAAAACTTGATTTCTCTGAAACTAATATTTTATCACAGTTTTCTCAATGTGACTTTTTAGATAAATCCCAAATACTTGTTGATAAAACACGTGAAATGTCTCTCTCCGAGCTGAAGACTCTTATGAAAATCAGTGATAAGCTAGCAGAAACAAATAGTGAGCGTTATAAAAACTGGACTACACCTTTTACAAAAGAAAATGCAAAACAGGCCATACTTACTTTTAAAGGCGATACCTATGTTGGTCTTAATGCTGAAAATTTTTCAGGAAAAGAATTCAAATATGCCCAAGATCATTTTCGAATTCTTTCAGGTCTTTATGGTCTTTTGAGGCCGCTAGATCTTATCCAGCCTTATCGGCTAGAAATGGGGACAAAGTTGGAGAATCCCAATGGAAGAGATTTGTACAAATTTTGGGGGGATGAGATTACAAAAAAATTAAATGATACATTAAGAGGTCATGCAACTAAGGTTATACTTAACTGTGCTTCAGTGGAATACTTTAAATCTGTAAACAATAATACATTAGATGCCACTATTGTATCCCCAGTATTTAAAGACATAAAGAATGGCGAGGCAAAAATAATCTCATTCTTTGCAAAAAAGGCTCGTGGTATGATGGCAAGATTTGTTATCCAAAATAGAATCGATAGACCGGATGATATTTTAACATTTGATGAGGCTGGCTATTCTTATTGCCAAAGCCAATCAACCTCCGGAAAGCCTGTTTTTATCAGAGGTGAAGCCTGAAGAAGTAGTGGCACTTTGCTTAAGGTTCTCAATGGGAACTTGTCTAGGAGAAAAAGGACTGCTAGGGTGATATTCCGATCCATCAAAAAATATATTGTTTTTTCAATTACTCCATTTTGTTTTCTACAAATTTTTTCTGCCTGCCAAAAGAATGATACAAACATAAAATTGGCAGAGTGGTCATCAGTAACCTCCATAGATGTTGAAACAATAAACAGTGATTTAGAACAGGGAAAACCAACTATTGATGTAGGAATCTATTTCCCAGGAAACTTAGATCCAGATTTCGGAAAAGTGACCCTAGATCAAGTAATGTCCAGTTTTTTATCAGCTAAGGAAATATATTCTCCTACACTTGTGCAAATAAATTTGCTATGGGTCAAAACAGGAAATATTGATCCTCGTTTCCTCTCTATTCAAGCGAACAAGATCCCGCAAGTTCCACAAACAGAATATGCTAATATGTATAAGCATATGCGGAGGAATCCTTCGGTTTTGACTCAAAAGGCTTACGAAGCATTTATGAGCATCATTGAACCCGCACCCGATAATCATCGCACTATTTATTTGGTAATTTTACAGGACGTGTTCTTCCCTTTCTTTGACGTTTCAGAAGGCCGTAACTGGATGATTAAAACGGTACGTACTGGAGGATTATCTTTCCCTACTTACTCATACTGCAATACTATCCCTGATAATCTAAGGGGTATCATCACACTAACTAATCTTTCAAGACCTGACCGCCTAAGGAAGACAATCGCCCATGAAATCGGGCATAAAGCAATTAATGTAAGTCATGAATTTGGAGATTTGGATCCTCAGCATGAAATTTATGAAGGAGGAGGGTTGATGATTTACGGCAATGGTGAAGGAATTCCTTCAGGGAAAAAAGGCAGATGGCATCTTGAACGCCTAAAACTTTCTCCTTTCATTTACTATCTTGATAAGAATGGAATAAAAAATTGGAACGCAGATTACAATGAGGGGGGACATTATTATGATCCCATATATGGCAATTATGTTGTCAATTTTAAAGGGTCAGTTTCAATTGATGAAGACTGGTAATTTTCGTTCTCTATTCTCTAGATGTCTAGAATATATGCTTGGACACAAAGTTTATGAAAATGGGAACCTCTGGCTTTTGTTACTTAATTAAGCAAAAGGAGGGAATTATTGAATAAGTTCATTATAGGGTTTCTTGCATTTCATATTACCATTTTAAATGCTCAATTAGATAATCTTAGAATTACAATTTTGTCCACGATGGTTGCCGATTATGATTACTTGGACGAATGGGGTTTCTCCGCCTTAATTGAAACTGGGATCAAAAAATGCTATTTGATACAGGATTCAGGGAAAATACAGTTATGCAAAATGCGGATAGCCTTAAAATAGACTTGTCAACTGTAAAGCATGTTTTTTTGAGCCATAACCATTTAGATCATACAGGAGGTTTAAAAAGCCTGCGTGAAAAATATATGAAAATCAACCCGAGCGCACTGAAATATGTTCATATTGGAAAAGGAATATAGGGGCCCTTACCAAGTTTGGACCTTTTTTTATTTGTCTCCTGATTGACTTCAAAGCTATCGCTCCTTATTTTGACTCCAGAGAGGTTATTTTCCCATCGTGTTCTCTTATGTAACGACCAAAATAAAGTCTGTGAGTAAGGCCTCCCCAACGACAATACTGTTATGTTGACTTTAGCTGTTGATTATCTGAGGCTCCTAATTTTAGAGATGTGGTCTCTTTGCCAGGAGATGGCACCTTTTCTGCTATTGGGAATGGCTATCGCTGGGCTTATTTCCATATTTATAAATAGCCGTTTCATTTTAAAGCATTTGGGCTCAAAAAACCTCTTTTCCACTGTAAAATCCACTGTTTTCGGCATACCTCTCCCTCTCTGTTCATGCGGGGTTATTCCGGTTGCTGCTACTCTCAGGGAAGCTGGTGCCTCTAAAGGATCAACCGTATCTTTTCTTGTCTCTACGCCTCAGACAGGGGTGGACAGTATTTTCCTGACCTATGGAATGCTTGGTCCTGTATTCGCCCTGTTCAGACCTCTAGCCGCTTTCATTTCCGGGATATTCAGTGGTTTGGTAATAAACAGTTTTGATGATGATGCTCATTCTCATCAAAAACCTGAGACAGAAAAAGAATGCGATGTGAAACAACCGTTAGTTAAAAGATTAGAGTCGGGAGTTAGATATGGATTTTTGTCCCTCCCTTGTGACATAGTGGTCCCTCTTTTCCAAGGACTCATCATAGCAGCTGCAATAACCATTTTTGTCCCCACTGATTTCATTGCTGAAAAATTTATTTCCAATTCATATCTCATGCTCTTTATGATGCTTTTCGTTTCATTGCCCATTTACGTTTGCGCGACAGCATCGATACCGATCGCTTTGGTTCTTATGGCCAAGGGTGTCTCTGCGGGTGCAGTTTTCGTATTTTTAATGGCAGGACCCACAACAAACGCGTCCTCAATAGTCGTTATAAAAAATATTCTGGGTCGAAAAACCATGTTTCATTTTCTGCTTCTTACCGCATCTACAGCTATGCTGTTTGGTTTTATACTTGATACCTTTATTGTCATTGATCCACTCGCCATATCCGGCGTTTCACACGTTCATACAACTGATGGCTGGGGGACGCTCACCCTGACGATACTGTTTCTTATGATCTTGCTTAACGCCTATACATACAAGCTTAAAGAAGGGATAGTAGAGACCGATAAAGGTGAGAATGATTTTGATGCCTCAGAAGACCGCTTCTCCATTGGGGTTCATGGCATGACTTGCAGCCACTGCAAAGAAAGTGTCGAGAGTGCAGTGTACAGCTGCGGTGGGGTTAAAGACATATCAGTTAACCTTAAAACCGGTGAAGTTATGGTGTTAGGAAGTGGACTGAATGAGGCTGAAATCAGAGAAAAGATAAAAAGCAGAGGTTTCTCATTAGATTAAAATGATGAGCGGGTACCCCTTTATCACAACTGGCGGGATGCTCATTTATCCTGTCCCCTTTTTCGGCTATGCGTTCTATGCCTGATATTTGCTTCTATAGTGAATTTCCAAAAGGTGCCATAGAGCTGTAAATGAAAGGTAAAAAAGTGAAACTTTCTTTCATGCCGTTGCTTTTTGTTGCAGTAGCCTACTCACAACTGGCCACCGAGGTTTATCTGTTTGATCTCGAAGAAGGAGATGATCATGTCACTCTTTCCAATCCTCTCAACATATCTGACAACATAGGATACGACAATCAACCATCCTTTATGCGAGCAGGAAGAGAAGTTTTGTTCACCTCCACACGCAACGGGCAGACAGATATCGTCAGATACAACATCAGGCGGAAATCCAAGACGTGGCTCACCAATACGGAAGGGAGTGAATATTCGCCCATTCAAATAGGGCGGTCGCAAAACTTTTCCACAATCCTTCTGGAGAAAGATGGAACGCAGCTTTTGTACCGCTACAGCATGAGAACAGGAGAAGGAGAAGTGCTCATCCCCGGCCTGAAAATAGGCTATCACGCCTGGATAGACAGGCATCGTCTCATCTCTTTTGTGCTGGGGGACCCTACTTCACTCACTGTTTCCGACCTGAAGGAGCGGACCAACCGAATCGTTGATGACACCATCGGCCGATCGCTCCATTTAGTCCCCGAACGGGAAGTAATCAGTTATATCAGCAAGAAGGAGAAACAGTGGACAATCAACACCTACAATCCGGAAACAGTACAAATTCGTTATATTGCGCGAACGCTGGGTAAATCGGATGATGTGGCGTGGACACCCGTAGGAACACTTTTAACAGGGGTCGGTTCCAAGCTATACAAGCTAGATCCAGATAGCGATCGTGACTGGTCAGAAGCCATCGATCTGGCAATATTTGGGCTTAAGGGAATCACAAGGCTTGCTGTCAGTCCGAAAGGCGAAAAGATTGCGGTTGTTGTTGAGGAGCGATGCATGCCATCGGTGGTGTATCTTTTCCGTCACGCAGAGAAAGAGATTGTTGAAGGTGATGACGATCCCGATCTAACGGCTGAGGGGAGAGAGAGGTCCAATGCGCTGGCTGAGGCACTGAAAGATGTGAAATCAGGCGTGCTCTACAGTAGTCAGTACAGACGAACACGTCAGACAGTAGCACCACTTGAAAAGGTGTGGTCGATGGAAACAAGAATTGTTCAGGCACAGAATCCTAAAGAACAGATCGATCTTATATTCGAAAGGCATTGCGGTGAAACAGTGCTGATCTCTGGGCACTCCAATACGATACCAAACCTTATCTCACTGCTGGGGATAAAAGAGGAGATTACCATTGCAGATGATCAGTACGGTGATCTATTTGCTGTTCATTGGAAGAACGGGAAGCCGGAACTGATCATTGAACAGATAGGAAAGTGATCACTTTTTGCGCCCTTTTGAATAACTTTATCTCGTTCTGCTAAACAGTTTGATTTAAAGCCGATTAGCACCGAAACGGTGACTTTTCGTAGATTCTCCAAGTCCGAAGATCAAAGAAAACAAAGTGGGGACTTAATAATGAAAAACCGCAAGCTATTATTCTTTTCGTTGATGATTACTTTACTGAGCGTCACGCTCAAGGCGGACGAGAAGTCTGTCTGGTCAAAAGAGAACTTTTCCGGACTAGAGATGCGGAATATCGGCCCAGCCCTAATGGCGGGTAGAATTGCCGATATCGCCATTCATCCTGATAACGACAATGTCTGGTACGTGGCTGTCGGGTCAGGCAATGTCTGGAAAACGGGCAATGCCGGCGTCACATGGTCGACGATCTTTGACGATCAGGGCTCTTACTCTACGGGAGCCATTACCATTGATCCTTCTAACCCGGAAGTGATCTGGCTGGGAACTGGAGAAAATGTAGGTGGCCGCCACGTGGGGTATGGCGATGGCATCTACCGTTCCAATGATGGTGGATCGAGTTGGACAAACATGGGTTTGAAAGAGTCTGAACGAATCTCTCGCATAATTGTACATCCCATTGATTCGGACATCATATGGGTCGCCGCCCAGGGGCCGCTCTGGTCCAAAGGTGGCGAACGGGGGGTCTATAAGACAACGGATGGCGGAAAAACGTGGAAGCAGACACTAGGCGATAAAGAATGGATCGGCGCCACTGAAATTGTCATGGATTCCAGAAATCCGGACAGACTTTATGCCGCAACATGGCAGCGCCACAGAACCATTGCCGCCTATATGGGCGGCGGG
>CEUZ01250609.1_pt1 | contig 19802 bp, 20 predicted proteins | sample 361511 | NCBI WGS metagenome assembly CEUZ01 (sample SAMEA2622822, study PRJEB7988) | marine metagenome | biome: marine biome (ENVO:00000447); feature: surface water layer (ENVO:00002042); material: "saline water (ENVO:00002010), including plankton (ENVO:xxxxxxxx)" | depth 5 m
GCGATAGCGGCAGGCGCTGATTGTGTTATGCTAGGAAATTTGTTGGCTGGTCTCGATGAAAGTCCTGGTGATGTGATACTTCATGATGGCCGACAGTACAAGTCATTCAGAGGGATGGGATCCCTTGGTCCCATGCGAGAAGGGAGTGCCGACCGATATTTCCAGGAAGGTGAGTCTGGAATTAAGCTTGTGCCGGAAGGTGTGGAGGGGCTCGTTCCTTACCGCGGAACTCTCAGTTCAATTATTTATCAGTTAACGGGTGGACTGAGAGCTAGCATGGGTTATTGCGGTGCAAAGGATATCACTTCGTTTAACAAGAATGCTAAGTTTGTTGAAATCTCTTCGGCTTCTTATACTGAAGGCCATCCTCACGATCTGAAGATTGTAAAGGATTCTCCTAACTACCAACCGAAAGAGAACTGATCTCCTGAGGTAACTATCAGGAGAGAGAGTTGACGTGATTCGTCAGAGCAGACTTTCTTCTCCCAGCCGTATTCTTATGTAGAATCTTTTTTGATTTGAGTCTGTCAATAACAGAAACGGCCTCACGGTACAGGACATCGGCTTCAGCCTTATCAGTGGATGCCAAAACCTTCTTAATGAAAGATTTCATCTTTGATTTATAGTGCTGGTTCCGGTCGTAATTAGCGGAATGCTGCCGCTGACGTTTTCTGACCGACTTTGTTCTAGTACTCATCTAATCCTCTTAAGATACCTTACAAACGACGTCAATAAATTTATGAGCAGAATTCAGAAGAACAAAACTTTAGTCTTGAAACTGTTTTGAATTTCTTAAATCAAACATTACCTTCAATGGATGAGCGATCTTGAACTACTTTCCACTGTCCCGATTTTTATAGGCCTACGCTCTACTGATTTGGAAGAACTTCATTCTCACATGTCTAAGAGGGCATACAGCAAGGATCAGATCATCTTGATGGAAGATGAGTTTGGTGACACTTTTTTTATTATCAGCAAGGGAAGTATCAAGGTAACACGTCTGAGCGAAGACGGGAGGGAAGTGATTCTTGCGATCCTGGGACAGGGAGATTTTTTTGGGGAGATGTCTCTCCTTGACGGTGAGACACGCTCCGCCAACGCCATTTCAAATGACAACTGTGAAGTGATGATCCTAAAACGCCACGATTTTTTGCGATTCCTGGAAAAGTTTCCAAAGATTGCTATCTCACTGCTGACCGAACTTGCTGGAAGGATACGAAAGAGCGATCAGCAGATCGAGAGTTTTGCTCTCAGTGATGCGGAACAACGGATCGGTGTTACACTCCTTCGTCTTTCTGAGGAACTGGGGACTATTCACAAGGGTGTTGTCAGGATTAAAAAACTCCCCTACCAACAAGATATTGCCAACATGGCGGGAACTTCCCGCGAAACGGTGTCGCGTATGCTCAAGTTACTTGAGGAGAAAGACTTTATTTCGCGTAGGGCGCACACCTTGTCCATTCTCGATTATACCAAGTTCAGGAATGCTTTCATGTAATAACCTCTTGGGTGATATGCCGCCCCAAGTCTTCAAAATAGAATTATGACTAAGGAACTGTTAGAGCGCCTTAGAGTTAATGACGTCAGGTTCGCATCACGCCTTATGTCTGACGTGGAGAATAATGTTCAATCGAAAGATATGAACGACCTTCTTTACGCCCATTCGCTGAAAGCTGTACGTATTGGTATAACTGGCCCACCGGGTGCTGGAAAAAGCACGCTGATAGATCAACTAATCGATCAATTCAGGAAAGATGGCAAGACTATCGGCGTTGTCACTGTTGATCCTACAAGCCCCTTCTCTGGAGGGTCACTTCTTGGTGACAGAATTCGAATGAGCCAGCACACACTGGACAAGGGTGTCTTTGTCCGGAGTATGGGTTCACGAGGGATGATAGGTGGCTTGGCAAGAAAGTCCCATCTTCTTGGCGAGGTACTCGCCTGCACGGGGAAAGACTATATTCTTTTTGAGACCATCGGCGTAGGACAGGCTGAGACGGAAATCATCCAGAATGTGGATATTACTATTGTGGTTCTTGTGCCTGAGGCGGGAGATGAAGTCCAGTTTATGAAGGCTGGACCTATCGAAGTCGCTGATCTTTTTGTTGTCAACAAGTGCGACAGGGATGGTGCTGAGCGTGTGTCCGAACTGCTCTCTGAGTATCTTCAGGATGGGAAAGAGAAGGGTGACAATGTTCCCGAGATTTTTCTCACATCCTCTACGTCAGGACATGGAATAGAAGACCTGCATGAGAAGGCACTGACACTCATTGAACGTTTCAAATCTTCAGGTGAGCTCGAACTTCGAAGGGAAAGACAATATTTGAAGCGAGTCCAGGGTGCGCTTAGGGATGAACTGGTTGCACAATTCTGGAATGGCCAGCCCGAACTGGATATGGATGCTGAGATAACCGCCTTGCGCCGGGCAAAGAAATCTCCCTTCACAGCCGCCAAATATCTCGTGGATTCTCTTAATAAATGAGAAGAGGCCAATCAGAAATGCCGTTCCTGGACCACCTTGAGGAATTGAGATGGAGAATCATCAAATCGCTTTTGGCGGTGGTCTTAGGTGCTACTTTAATTTTCCTTTATATTGATCCAATTTTCAAAATTCTTCTAGCACCGGCTACAAATCTTGAACACCCACCCAATCTTCAGGTACTTAAAGTCCATGGTATGTTCATGATCAAATGGGGAATCGCTTTCGTTGGTGGTCTGATACTCGGGATTCCAGTCATCACTTATCAATTTTGGAAGTTCGTTGCGCCGGGCCTTTTGGAGAACGAACGTCGATATGCATTTCCGGTTATACTGTTCTCATTTCTCTTTTTCGTGATTGGTGTGTTGTTTGCATATTTTATTGTTATACCATTTTCTCTCAACTTTTTCACCGGTATGGGATATGTTGATGTGGCGAACAATTTTTCAATTAATTACTATTTCAGCTATATACTCTGGATACTGTTTGCGGCGGGAATGCTTTTCGAGCTTCCAGTCATTGTGCTAATTCTTTCCATCATTGGGATCCTCACACCTGCGTTTATGAGAAATTACCGCCGTCATTCGGTCGTTACGATCCTGATTCTTTCGGCACTTTTGACCCCACCAGATCCAGTCTCTCTAATGATGATGTCTGTACCGCTGATGATTCTATATGAAATCAGTATTGGCATTTCTCATATTTTCGGGAAGAAGTATTGATGCGGACCAGTCCGTTCTAAGGTAAATTTGAGTGATGACTGAAACAACAGAACTAAAACGTATTATCGAGCCCATCCTCGATGACTTGAAGGTCTTTCAGGATGAGTTTGAACTTGCATTAAAATCTGAAGTTCGTCTGATAAATGTCATCGCCCGATACTTACTCAACCATAAAGGGAAGGCGATTCGCCCAATCCTCACCATTCTCACGGCTAGAGTGAGCGGAGGACCTACTGTAAACAGCTACAAGGCGGCAGCTATGGTAGAACTGCTGCACCTTGCCACCCTGATGCATGATGATGTCGTTGACGAAGCGAAGAGGAGAAGAGGTTTCCCAACAATTCACAAAATCTGGAAGAATAAAACCGCCATCATTATGGGTGACTTTATTCTGAGTCAAGTTTTGACCAACCTGATCCGCCTCAGGGATTTTGAAGCTCTCGACCTGATTTCCGATACAGCAAAGCGATTGAGCTCTGGTGAGATGCTCCAGATTGAGAGCAGCTTTAAAAAGTCCATGTCCGAGGAGACCTATTTCAAAATGGTTCAGGATAAGACGGCATCTCTCATATCGACCTGCTGTGAACTTGGGGTAATCACCACCTCCAAAGACGATACGCACCAGAGTGCTGCGAAAGACTATGGAGAAAAACTCGGTGTCGCATTCCAGATTAAGGACGACCTCTTTGATATTTTAGGTGCGTCTCAGGATACAGGTAAGGATGCTAACAAGGATGTCACAAAGAACATGATTACTCTCCCAATTATACATACGCTTTCTTCACCACTATCTAGGGTTGAACGACGACAGATGAAGAAAACACTTTCGAACGGAGCTAGAGGATCTGATATCGCTCGTTTGAAAAATATTGTCTCAGATCACGGTGGATTTGATTATACGAAAAAGAAGCTTCAGGAATTTTCTGATCAGGCGATAGGAGCATTAGCGCCTTTTCCGGATTCTCCATACAAGAGATCTATGGTTGACCTCTGCCTTTATAACGTTCAGAGAACGCGTTAGGCTAAGCCATAGAGAACACTCTGGGGGAGGTGAGGTGGGTGGATAAAGTTCTCATCATACGATTCAGTTCAATCGGAGATATTGTCTTTACCACTGCTGTTGTGGAAGCACTTAAGGGAAAGGGGTTCACAATCGATTTTATGACGCTTTCCTCTTATGTTCCCATCTTAGAATCCCATCCATATATCGATCGTATTATATCCGTTCCCCGCGATGCTGGCATGAAACAGTTACGCTGGATAGGCTCCGACCTGAGATCTGAAGGTTATTCCCAACTCATCGATCTTCACAGTTCATTGCGTTCCCGTCTTGTTCGAAGCGGACTTAGAGGAAATAGAACAACTGTTTACAAGAAACATCGTATTAAGAGGTTTTTGTTGTTTTACCTTAACTGGAATCGGTTCAATGAAGATTTCGAGCTGACTAAAGAGTATTTGGAGCTTGCTGGAATAGGAACAGAGTTTCAGCCAACACTCTACGTTGATCCTGAAGAGGAAAAGAAAATATCTGAACAGTTGAAGAATTTTGGAGTGGATGGATCGTTTATCGCGTTAGTGCCGGGTGCTGCCTGGCCGAATAAACTTTGGACCGTGAGCGGATACCGCGAATTAATCGATTCCTATAACGGGACTGTAGTAGTCCTTGGAGGTGAAAACGATGCGATCTGTGGACAAATTTCTGATGGTTTTTCCTCAATCATTAACCTTCAAGGTAAAACGGATCTAAGAACCTCTCTTGTAGTCCTTTCCCTTGCAGAAATGGCTGTCGGTTCTGATACTGGTCTTATCCATGCAGCCGAAGCACTGGGAACACCGGTAGTAATGCTTAGTGGACCAACAGCTAGGGCAACGGGAGCAAACGTTAGACATGTGTCATCCACTTTACTGTACTCTGACGTATGGTGCAGGCCTTGCTCAAAACAAGGTGCGAGAAATTGTTTCAGAAAGGAAAGGTACTGTATGACCGGCATCTCTGTCTCTGATGTTCAGAAATCTGTAAATGGCATGGTTGGGTCCGTCTGATATGAAACTATTCTGGCAGATCATCTACAACGCGGTTCTCCTTCCTATCCTTTTCCTCATGGCACTCGCGGTCGCTCTGTTCAAACCGAAAGTGAGAGAAGCCTTAAAAGAGAGACAGGGAACTAGAAAGAAAGTACGTCAGTTCACTTCAACCCTTGACCGATCGAAGTTGATTTACTGGTTCCATTGCGCCTCACACGGAGAATATGACCAAGTGAGGCCAGTATTGAAGGGGTTAAGGGAGATTCAACAAGAATCAATTGTTGTTGTCACTTTTTATTCTCCACCGGGGTACAATAATGTTGATGATCCAAATATTGATCTTAAGATATATCTTCCCCTTGATTTTATCTGGAACACGCGTTTCATGATGAAATTAATCAGACCGGACAAGCTAATCTTTGCGGAATATGATGTCTGGCCGAATATGGTCTGGACTGCTCGGCGACTAAACATTCAAACCACTCTCTTTTCGGCGAGGCTTCACAAACGAAGCTCAAAACTGTGGCCAGTCATTAGAAGTTTCTACCGGCACGTCTATTCTAGCTTGACAACGGTCTATACAATTTCTGAAAAAGATCATGTTCAACTTCAACGATTGCTTGTTAAGAGAAGAGTTGGAATTGTGAGGGTCCTTGGTAGTCCCAGGTATGATCAGGTGAAAGAACTTGCAGAAGCACAAGCTTCAAGTGGATCAATCCTCGAACGTCCTTTACGATTTATTGCTGGAAGTGTCTGGCCTGAAGACGATCAACTGATTCTCGACTCAATCTTCCAAATCGCACAAGAGAGAGGGGAATTCACCTTTACGTGGGTTCCCCACGAGCCTGACCAGAAATATATCGAAAAAACATATTCGAAATTTTCCAACGCCGGGCTTAGTCCCGAACTGTTCTCTCATATCGACGATAGGCTTGAAATGGCAAGAGTCGTAATCATGGACAAGGTGGGTCATCTCTCGCGTCACTACTGGGAAGGTCGGTTTGCATATGTCGGCGGCGGTTTCACAACGGGAATTCATAATGTGATGGAGCCAGCTATCGCACGGCTACCAACTCTATTCGGACCTAGGTATCATAATTCACACGCCGCTGAGGAACTTCTGAAGACAGGAGGTGGTTTTAGTATTAACTCGAAAGATCAATTTTTCGATATGATCAATCGTCTTATAAGCGATCAGCAGTTTTTTCTCAAGTCAAGTTCAGCTGCGACAGAGGTAATACATAGGAACATAGGTTCGTCTACGCGCGTAGTAAGAGGGATCCTACGTGACTGAAATTAGATTCGTTATCCAATTTATACGATTTAATAGCTCACCGGTGTTATTGCGTCTGGGGACAGGAATTCATTTAATCTATGGCGAGAGTGGAGTGGGTAAGAGTGCTTTATGCCGTCGTCTTGCATTATCAAAAAATGAATTGAAGCCACACAATTTCACGCTCTCCCGAATTTCAGGCTATAGTTCACCCATGATGGTGTTTCAGGATCCTGATGTGCAAATAGTTGCTCCCACAGTGGGTAGAGAACTAGCTTTCAATTTGGAGAATCTAGGGTGGAATTTCACCAAGATTCAGAGAAGAATCAGCAAATTAGAATCCACCTTCAGTTTATCGTTTTCGAAGGACCGAAATCCTGCAACGCTCTCAGGAGGAGAGCGTGAACTTCTAAATATTGTCACTGCCATATCAACCTCACCGGACCTTCTCCTGATTGACGATGGAATGTCATTCCTCAGTGGAAAAACGAAGAGCCGATGTATCGATCTGCTTCGGAAATGGACCAAAGAGAAACACAGTGTGGTTCTCTGGTTCACTTCAGATCCAGACGACCTTGGGAAATCAGAGAGCCGATGGCAATTGTCACTTGATAGCCTGACGAGAATAGAGGAGCCGTTTGAAAAAAAATACAACACAGTGCAAAAAAATACCGGAGAAATGTTGATGAGACTGAAAGGTCTTTCTTTCAGTTACCCCGAATCAGAGCCATTATTCGATGAGTTATCTTTGGAAGTAGGACCATTCCGCTCCCTAGCGGTGCTTGGAGAGAACGGGTCTGGAAAATCAACATTTGGTGCACTTGTGTCTGGTGTAGAACAGCCACTTTCCGGTTCAATCGAATTATCAATGGGTAACAATCAATCCATGATAGCAGCACTACCTCAATCACCTGAGAGACTTTTCGAAGGCTTTACTCCTTCTGAGTTGGCAAAAATGATGATGGCTGAGAACCGTGCTAGTGAGAACTTTCTTAAGGAAGTGATTGATGCCGTTGGCTACTTTCAGATTGCCTGGGAAAGAGTTTGTGACGTACCCGTACATGAGTTAAGTCTTTCCGAAGCAAGGTTGGTGCTGATCTCGTTGCTTTGTCAAGCAAACTATGACCTACTAATCTTTGATGAACCAATGTTCTCTCTTGGAATTGCTCAGAGACAAAAATTGATGGAGTCACTTCAGAATGTGCTTCGGCACAAGTATCTTATTCTCATCACACACGATGAGAAGGAGGCGGATGCACTTTGCGATATGTTGTTGAGAATTCACGAAGGTGAGCTGTCTATTTCTTCTATTCAGAGCTATGCCTGACAACCAAGAAAAAACGAGAATCACACATCCCACAAGGATTGCTACGCTGGCTAATTTTTTCAGCGTTCTAAGGGCCTTCCTAACTCTCCCCATCGTTTACAGCCTTGCAAATGACTGGATAGGCTGGACCGTGACGCTTGTTCTTTTTGCCATTGTCACTGATTGGCTTGATGGCTATTTTGCACGCAGGGCTCACGAAGTCTCCGATCTTGGAAAATTCCTTGATCCTGTAGCGGACTCCATTGCCATTGCTGGTGTTGTTTTATTCATTTCACTTGATGAAACAAGGAGTTTTCCGTTTTGGTTTTTTATTTTCTATATGTTGCGTCAGTTGACAATCACGCTAAGTGGGGTGTACATGCTTAATCACACCCATGTGGTGCATGGATCAAATATAGTTGGAAAATGGACAGTGGGAATCACAGCACTGGCGATCTTGCTATACATTGTCAGAGAAGAGGAGACAGGCTTCATAATACTGGTGATTGCCACCGCACTGGCAACAATCAGCTGGATCCAGTACATTATCCGCAATCTAAGTGAAACCAATTCAGCTTCATACTGACCGATTTAACAGAGTCTTCTGAGCTCTGTATCCTGTAAAATATTCCGACACTAAACGTTGACACGCCCGTCGAAAAGGTCTAAATTCTAGGTCATTATGGCAGAATTTCGAATCCAAAGTCCGTTTTCTCCGACTGCCGATCAGAACCGGGCAGTTATGGAACTAATGAAGGGCTTTAATCGCTCGGAAAAATGGCAGACACTCCTGGGTGTCACCGGCAGTGGGAAGACTTTCACCATGGCCAATCTGATTCAGAATCTTCAAAAGCCAACACTAGTGATCTCTCACAATAAAACTCTAGCAGCTCAGCTTTATGGTGAATTCAAGAAGCTCTTTCCTGAAAACGGAGTGGAATACTTCATCAGCTATTATGACTATTATCAGCCGGAAGCTTACCTTCCGGTGACTGACACTTTCATTGAGAAAGATTCCTCTGTGAATGAAGAGATTGACAAACTTCGACTTAAGGCAACCGAATCTCTTCTCACACGGGGGGACGTAATTGTGGTCAGTTCAGTTTCCTGCATTTACGGTATCGGATCACCCGAAGATTACCAAAACAAGGTGGTTCAAATTAAAGTTGGTCAGAAAATTGACAGTCGGCAACTTTATAGAAGTTTAGTTGATATCTACTACGTACGGAGTGATACGGTCTTTGAACGCGGACGTTTTCGAGTTCGAGGTGACGTTGTTGAAATATACCCTGCTTATGAGGATCATGGAGTCCGGATCGAACTATTCGGGAATGAGGTTGAAGCTATTCGCTTCTTTAATCCATTGACAGGGGCAATCACTGTTACCACTGATTCACTCTTCATCTATCCTGCCAAACATTTTGTAACAGACGAATCTTCTCTTGATAAAATCATAGATTCTATCAGAGAGGAACTAGCAGCTCGACTCGAAGAACTTCGTGGTGAGAACAAACTTCTTGAAGCTCAACGGCTGGAGCAACGGACCAACTTTGATATGGAAATGATGCTTGAGGTGGGTTACTGCTCCGGAATTGAGAACTATTCTCGATACTTTTCCGGACGAATTGAAGGACAACGCCCGTATACTCTTTTGGATTACTTCCCTGATGATTACTTGATATTTCTGGATGAGTCGCATGTAACACTTCCCCAAATTCAAGGCATGTATCATGGTGATAGGAGCAGAAAAGAGGTGTTGGTGGAGTACGGTTTCCGTCTGCCGTCGGCATTGGACAACCGCCCTCTCAAGTATGACGAATTTGAAGATTGCGTCAATCAGGCCGTTTTCGTTTCTGCCACGCCATCTGAACGAGAGCACGCTTATACCGGTGGAGCTATTGTGGAACAAATTATTCGCCCCACCGGTCTGCTGGATCCAATTATACACGTTCGGCCCTCTGATGGTCAAATCGATGATCTTATCGGTAATATAAGGGAGAGAGTGGATCGAAAAGAAAGAATCTTAGTCACGACGCTTACCAAGAGGATGTCTGAAGATCTTACCGATTATCTGATGGGAATGAATTTGCGAGTGAGATACCTCCATTCTGAGATTAATTCTGTGGAGCGAGTAAAAACATTAAGAGATCTACGACTTGGCGAGTTCGATGTTCTGGTCGGTATCAACCTGTTACGGGAAGGACTTGACCTTCCTGAGGTATCACTGGTAGCCGTTCTCGACGCGGATAAAGAAGGGTTTCTCCGGTCGGAGCGTTCGCTCATGCAGGTGGCTGGCCGTGCATCGAGGAATGTTAACGGAACTGTGATTTTTTATGCTGACCGGGTAACGAATTCAATGCAAAAAGTGATTGACGAGTCAGAACGAAGGAGGAAAATTCAGAAAAATTTCAATGAAGAGCACGAGATAACACCAACGACCATCTACAAATCAATAGATGATGTGCTGATCAGCACCTCTGTTGCGGATGCTGTCAGAGAGACAGAAGAGATTGAATACAGACGAAAAGGAGACTGGTTCGATACGCTTGATAAAGGCGCTGCACTCGACATGATGAAGAATGAGATGTTGGAAGCAGCGGACAATCAAGAGTTTGAGAAGGCGGCGAAACTGCGGGATGAAATTGAGAAATTGCGGAAAGAGTTTGTAGCATAATGCGGAATGCGATATTATGAACATTCTTGTTACAGGTGGTGCCGGATACATTGGTTCCCATGTAGTTCTCGATTTGCTGGAGGCAGGGTACGGAGTAGTGATCTTGGATGATCTTTCCAAGGGGCGGGAGGAAAACATTCACCCTGATTCTGAATTTATACATGGTTCTACACTGGATGACAAAAAAGTTCGTCAAGCACTTTCTAGCGATGTAGATGCTGTAATCCATTTGGCAGCATTCAAGGCCGCGGGAGAGTCCATGACTAAGCCGGAAAAGTATTCGAGAAACAATATTTCGGGAACACTGAGGTTGCTGAATTGCATGTCGGAGGAAAAAGTGGACACAATTGTCTTTTCTTCCACGGCTGCTGTCTACGGTTTTCCTCAGTATCTTCCTATGGATGATGATCACCCCACATCGCCCATCAACTATTACGGCTATACGAAACTGGCTATCGAGGAATATCTTAAGTGGTACGGCGATCTCAAGGGATTTCATTATGCTGCCCTGCGCTATTTTAATGCCGCGGGTTATGATGGTGCCGGACGTGTTCTCGGTCTTGAAAAAGATCCCGCCAATCTTCTTCCCATTGTGATGGAAGTGGCCAGCGGTGTCCGGGATGAAATGGAGGTGTACGGTGATGATTACGAAACGCCTGATGGAACTGGTGTCCGAGACTATATTCATGTGTCGGACCTCGCTTCAGCCCATCACCTTGCCCTTGATTATCTTCAGACCAACGACAGGCTTACGGTGAATCTTGCTACGGGAGAAAGCCATTCTGTTCTCAATGTTGTGGAAACAGCGCGAAAAGTAACAGGCGCGGAAATTCCGTTCAGAGTGGTAGGGCGCAGGCCCGGCGATCCCGCTGAACTGGTTGCCTCTTCCAAACTTGCGCAGGAGATTCTTGGCTGGGAACCTGTTCATTCGGGCCTTGAGGAATTGCTTACCTCGATGTGGAAAATCTATCAACATAACTTTGAGCGAACCGAGGAGCCGGCGTGATCGATCTGGACAGAATGCGTCGAGACTCTGGCATCATCGGAAATTCTGACACTATCGAGGAAGTTTTGGAAACAATTATTCAGGTAGCGCCGGTGGACATTTCCATCCTTATAATCGGAGAGTCTGGGACTGGTAAAGAGATGGTAGCGAAAGCGATTCATAAGCAGAGTCGTCGCTCATCAGAACCGTTAGTCACCGTAAACTGTGGCGCAATCCCGGAAGGAATTATGGAAAGCGAACTGTTCGGCCACAAAAAAGGGGCGTTTACCGGTGCGGCGGAAGACCGAAAGGGGTATTTTGAAGAAGCTCATGGCGGAACTGTTTTCCTTGATGAGATTGGAGAGATGCCCATTGAAACACAGGTGAAACTGCTTCGAGTATTGGAATCTGGGGAGTTCATGCGTGTGGGGGACGCCAAGACACGTAGGGCGGATGTCCGAATGATTGCCGCCACCAATAAAAATCTCGTTGAAGAATCGAGCAAAGGAAAATTCAGAAAGGACCTTTTCTACCGGCTTCGTACTGTCACTGTGGACGTACCACCACTGCGGCATCGGCTGGAGGATTTGGACCTGCTAGCGGAACGATTCGCACTTCTTTTTTCCCGCTCGAACGATATCATCTTTCGTGGTTTCAGCTCGGATGCCATCCGTGTAATGAAACAGTATGACTGGCCCGGGAACGTTCGGGAACTCAGGAATTTTGTTGAGAGCGTCATTCTACTTGAAAAAGGGAACAAAATCTCAAGTGAAATAGTGATGAAGCATCTCGAGCCGCTTGTGGGTGGGAGTGGGTCATCGCCCAATCTCCCAGTGCTTGTTGACAAATCATCGGGTCAGGCTGAACGGGAACTTATCCTTCAGCAACTGTTGTTTCTCCGGCAGGATATGCGGGAAATTAAAGATGTACTTTCCGGCGGACAGATTGATCGCAGTGGTGAGATCGGTTATATCAATACAGGTGGAGGACTCAATCTCAAAGCAATCGAGGGAGATGTTGGAAACCTGATCAAGTCTGGTGCTATCGGTGATATGAGGGTAAAGGATCTTGAGAAGGAACTGATTTCTCGAACGCTTAAGAAGTTCAACCAAAACAGAAGGAAGACCGCACGTGCCCTCGGCATCAGTGAGCGGACGCTCTATCGTAAAATTAACGATTACGGGTTGGAGAGAAGACAGAAGAATTCCGATAATAAAAAAAATATGGAATGAGAAATGTGGAATCTCGGTTTGACTAAGATCGTCATTGGGTGGGACGCCGACAGAAATTTATTTAATAGAGAAGAGCGTTGTATTCCGAAAAGACCGGTATTCGCGTCAATTTTGTTGCTCTCATTTTTTCTCTTAGCCGGTTGTGGCATCTACTCGTTCACGGGATCGATTCCTTCGCACATCAAAAGTATCACCATTCCGCTTTTTGTAAATGAGACGGCAGAATTCGGCATTGCTGAGGCGGTGACTGATGAGGTGGCGAATGTTTTTTTGGAAGAGAATATTTTAAGAATCAGGGGGAAAGGCGATTCGATCCTTTGGGGAACCATTAAGCGTGTAGATGACAAGCCCTATACCTACTCTGAAAGGGAGGAGGTACTGGAATACCGCTACAGCGTTGGCATTTCTGTGGAGTGGTTTGACGTTAAAGAGGATAAGGTACTCCTAAGCAAGAATTACACCAATTGGGGCGCCTACAGCCTTACGGCGGATGTTGCCTCTGACGGCATTGACAACGATGGTGATGGAAAGGTGGACAGTGACGATCCTGACGAATCGGGTGATGCCCGGCAGCTTGCCATGAGAGCGGCGGTAATCAAGATTTCAGAGAACATTATTAACGATATTGTTTCAACGTGGTAAAGGAGAAATTCGTGGGTAAGGTGACCATAAGTGAACTGGGTGATCATGTTGGCGAGACAGTAACGTTGAACGGATGGTTGTACAACAAGCGTTCAAGCGGAAAGATTTGGTTCATTATCCTTCGAGATGGAACGGGGTATACTCAGGGAGTAGTGGCGAGAGGAAACGTTTCCGATGACGTATTTGATCTTGAGCCGACACTAACACAAGAATCATCTGTCTCCATGACGGGAATGGTGAAGGAGGACAAGCGGAGCATTGGTGGTTACGAACTGGATGTAACAGATGTGGTGGTATATCAGATTGCTGAAGAGTATCCGATTACAAAAAAAGAACACGGTACCGCATTTCTCATGGACAACCGTCACCTGTGGCTTCGATCGAGAAAACAGAATGCCGTTCTAAAGATTCGGGCAGAGGCGGTGCGGGCAATCCGCGATTACCTTGATAGCAACGGTTTCGTGAATCTCGATACGCCCATTTTTACAGGCAACGCATGCGAAGGGACCACCACGCTGTTTGAAACGGAGTATTTTGGCCAAAAGGCTTACCTTGCCCAAAGCGGTCAGCTATATAACGAAGCGAACATTATGTCGTTTGGAAAAGTTTACTGTTTTGGTCCTACTTTTCGTGCCGAAAAGTCGAAGACACGCCGGCACTTGACGGAGTTTTGGATGGTGGAACCGGAAATCGCCTATTGCGATCTCAATGAGAATATGGGCTGGGGTGAGGGGCTTATCTGTCACATTGTTCAATGGGCTCTCGACAAGTGCGGCGATCAATTGGAAGTTTTAGAGCGAGATACTTCCCAGCTAGAAAAGATTATAGCACCATTTCCTAGGATCAGCTATACCGAGGCGGTGGATATCCTCAATAAGAACGGTACTGATTTTGAATGGGGTGGCGATTTTGGTGGTGGGCACGAAACAATCATATCTGAGCATTTTGACGGTCCCGTCACTGTCCACCGGTTTCCTGCGGCCATCAAGGCATTCTACATGAAGCGCGATCCTGAGGATGAGAAACTTGCTCTCGGAATGGACATTCTTGCACCTGAAGGGTACGGCGAAGTGATCGGCGGAGGTGAGAGGGAGGACGATCACGATACGCTTCTAAAAAGGGTGGAAGAACATGAGTTACCTGAGGAGGCGTTCAAATGGTACCTTGATCTGAGGAAGTTTGGTACGGTACCGCACTCTGGTTTCGGCCTAGGCGTGGAACGGACTGTTTCGTGGATCTGCGGTCTTTCCCATCTCAGAGAAGCGATACCGTTCCCAAGGATGATCCATAGGCTTGAACCGTAAAGAGTGAAGTTATGGGAAATTCCAAAAGTGGAGCATTAGTATTTAAAGGACGAAGTTTCCCTGTGGTTAAGGTACGGGGAAAAACTGCGACTTGAGTGTTCAAGTGATGAGGCGATAATCCTGACTGAGCGGAAGAGAATAGCGGTCTATGGGGGATCAACGTGCGATGCGGCGACATACTAGATGGCTGAAGAGACGGGAAGATTACGTGTCGATGCATGAGTTCTTGTCTATTCAGGAGGCCGTGATGGTGTAATGGAGGCGGTCTGTAAGGGAGTTAGCGACGCGGAGGTATCGGTGGTGGGAATTTTACCAGATAGCGATACCACCGGTATTAACCGTTATGTTCAATTTTCCGTGGGAACGAGTGCGGGACAGGGGAGGAATGTTATAATTGCCAACTCTGTACATGGGGCCATCGCCATTGATGGTGCCTACGGTACACTTTCTGAGATTGCACACACACTGCCAGAGGACAAACCTGTGGTAACACTGGGATCCCTGAACATTAGGGGAGTGAATCAAGTGAAAACGCCTGAAGAAGCGGTAAGAACAATTATGGAGTTAGTATGAATGATATTCCGAAATTTGTGGGAGCGAAAATCAAAGTGACGGGTCGCGTACAGCGCGTGGGGTATCGCTACTTTGTTCAACACTGGGCGGAAGATTTTGGACTTGGCGGTTGGGTCCGTAACCAGCGCGATGGATCGGTTTACCTTGAAACTGAAGGGCGGAAGGATAGAATAGAAAAGTTAGTGAAACAACTGAATGAGGGACCGCAAATGGCGAGAGTGGAAGAGGTGAGAGTAAAATGGATGGGCTTTGAAAACAAATTCAGGAACTTTCAGGTCAAATTGTAAGACTCCACTTTAATTGAATGCATGCAAATTGCTCTATGTCAGATAAATCCAACTGTTGGTGATTTCACCAATAATGGTGATAAGGTACTTTCCTTTTACCGCCGTGCTGTTGATTCCGGCGCTGATTTGGTGGTCTTTCCTGAACTTGTTCTCACGGGATATCCGCCGCAAGATCTTCTTTTAGAGCATACTTTCGTTCAAAAAAATGTAGTCACACTTAAAAATATCGCTTCTTCAGTTGAAGAAGCACCGGCTGTGGTCGGTTATGTTCAACCGGAAGAAGAAAAATTGTTTAATAGTGCTGCACTTATACAGAATGGAAAAGTTGTAGGGCGTTACGACAAGATTCTATTGCCCACCTATGATGTATTTGATGAAGCCCGATACTTTACTCCCGGAAAAAAGCCAGTACCATTTGACATTAGAATCGGTGGTGAGAAAGTTTCACTTGGACTTGAGATCTGTGAGGATTTATGGGATGATGAGTATGACTGCCATGTAACTAACGAACTGGCTACCTCTGGCGCTAATCTCATCGTGAATATTTCATCATCCCCATTCAGTGAAGGGAAAAGTAAGGACCGAGAGATGCTTATTTCTGATCGTGTGTCTCAAACCGGAGTTCCGTTTCTTTACTGCAATCTTGTAGGAGGGCAGGATGATTTAATCTTTGATGGAAATTCGGTAGCTTATTCGGCAAAAGGGAAACGAATTGGTGGCGGAAGAGCCTTTCACGAAGAGGTGGTTTTGGTGGATCTTGAATCTGACCGTGAGGTTGCGCCGCTTATTCAAACTCGGGAGGCTGAGCTATTCAATGCTTTGACACTTGGTATCCGTGACTATTTTTGGAAAACGGGACATTACAAGTGTGTTATTGGACTCAGTGGCGGTATAGATTCCGCCCTGACAGCCTGCTTGGCCGTCGAGGCCCTTGGAAAAGAAAATGTCCTCTGCATCTACATGCCATCCCGCTTCAACTCGAAGCATAGTCAGATTGATGCTGAAGAATTAGCTGATAAACTTGACGTTGAGTACCGTGTTCTTCCTATTGGAGACCTTACATCACATTATGAAAATATATTTGATGAACAGTTCAATGGCCTAAAAAAGGGTATAACCGAGGAGAATATACAAGCTCGCATACGAGGAAATCTTCTCATGGCCTTTGCTAATAAGATGGGGTATCTTGTCATCTCCACCGGAAACAAAACGGAAGTGGCTCTCGGTTACTGCACTCTCTACGGTGACATGAGCGGCGGGCTGGCAGCCATCAGTGATTTGGATAAGACAGATGTCTACGCCCTCAGCAGATGGTATAACGAAAGTTGTGGATTGAAAATCATTCCTGATAGTATCTTTGGTAAGGATCCGTCAGCGGAGCTATCGGAAAATCAGGTTGATCCTTTTGATTATGATTTGGTGAGTCCCCTAGTGAAGGAGATTGTAGAAAATCATCGGTCAAAATCAGAGCTTGTAAGTATGGGTTATGATGTAGACCTCGTTGAAGATATAAGCCGTCGTGTACAACGTTCAGAGTTCAAACGTCGCCAGGCTGCGCCGGGGCTCCGGGTCACAACAAAAGCATTTGGGATGGGACGGCGTTATCCTATTGTCAATAGATTTGAAGAAAGATAGAGTGAGTTTATTAAAAAATAGTCTGTTTGTTTTATTAATTTTCACTGCCCTTAACGGTCAGATCGGAGGTCCCGATTATGCTTTCTGGTCAAGCCTTGAAGACGACAAAAAGGTGTCATTCGTTCAGGGATACTACACTGGACTTGCACGCGGAATGAAAATATTAAAGCAAGAAGCTACTCGAATGCGACGTCAAGATAAGTTTTGGTCACCACCTTTTTCTCATGAGAATTCCGCCAAGCGGATGTCGGAGTTTTTTACTGATCCCATGCCGGAGTACTCTGAAATCGCCGGAATGGTAGATGCACTATACGAAAGCCCAGACAATCATCATATAGTGTTGGAGACAGCCATTCACATACTCATGCTGCACCATGGAGGTGAGGAGAAGCGAGCCAACACACTTCTTTTACGTGAGCAAAAGAGAGTTTTGAAGGGGCGGTAGAAAGGCCCTCGACCTTCGTTCAGAAGGTTTACCTTATTATCGCTGCACTGCTATTCCCCTGAGATATTCTTTTCCAATATCTCATCAATCAACTGCGTTTTATTCGATACCATCTTGTAACTGTTGAGTTTTCCATCATAATATTCTCACCATGATTCAAACACATTTCGCTATTATTTTATCTGGTATATCTTCTTTTCTCTTTGCCCAAGATTTCTCATACCATCTTGATCCTGTCGCACGACTGACATTTTCAAGTGTTGTATACTCTGTGGGTGACACCGCTGGAGGCTCCGACTGCTGGGGCTACGTAGATAGGAAGGGCAATGATTATGCCATAATGGGTATTCTTGATGGAACTGCCATTGTTCGAGTAAATGATCTCAAGGTTATAGCCACTGTTCCTGGTCCAATGGAAAGGGACCCCTATTTCCACCGTGACATGATGACTTATGGTGATTATCTATACATTTGTCACGAGATGACCGGAACGAATGAGGGAATCCAAATTATCGACTTGAGCACACTTCCTGATTCAATTCGTTATGTGGACACAATTAACAGAAGCGATGCCGGCGGACAGTCGGCGAACACCTCTCACAATCTTTTTGTCGATGAGTCAACGGGGATGTTATACACTGTAAGAAAATATGCGAACGGTGTTCGCTTACTCTCTCTAAAGGATCCGGAAAAACCTCAGGATGTTGGTATCATTGAGACGCCTGATGCGCATGATGTCTTCTCACGCAACGACACAGTTTTCGTCGCGGAAGGCTGGAATGGTTCATTCTCGATTTGGGACGCAAAGGAAATGAAAAGTTCCCCTTCACTTCTAGCGCGAGTAGGAATTCCCTCTGGAGGTTACGTTCACACGGTATGGACAACTGCAGATGGTAACTATCTTATGACGGCAGAGGAGACGTCAAGAAGGACAATGAAGATCTGGGATATCACAAATTTCGATGACATAGAAATGGTGGGAGAGTATCTCGGTTCCAGTAACTTGGCACACAACATTCACATCAAGCACAATCTTGCCTTTGTCTCTCACTATAGCTCTGGCGCGATTGTGGTTGATATTTCCGACCCCGCTAACCCTGTAGAGGTAGCCAACTTTGATACTTACACAGCCAGCGATGAGAGTACTTATCTCGGAGCATGGGGCATTTATCCTTTTTCACCGAATGGATATGTTTATGTCAGTAATGCTGAAGGGCATCTTGATATTCTTCGGTTTCGAGAAGAGTCATTATCTATCCACATGAGTAGTGAAACGTTTCCGGAAAGGATTTCACTAGGAAATAATTTCCCTAACCCTTTCAATGGGGAGACTTCTATTTCGGTTTCTATATCATCAGAACGTGAAGTCTCTCTGGAAGTTTTTAATGCTCTTGGCATTAGGGTTGCTACAGTTTTTAACGGTTCACTACCAGCCGGTGATTACAGCTTCCGCTGGCAATCTGGTGGAATGCCAAGTGGCATCTACTTTGCTCGTCTTTCTTCGTCATCTATCGTCCAGTCCGTAAAGATGCTCCACTTGAAATAACCGATCTTTCTTCATTGCATGGTTGTTCCTTCAGAATATGCCCCATGGAAAAATTCTTCATATCCTTATTCATAAAGCATCCAACTCTTTCCTTATTTGAGCTCTCTTTAGTCTTTATTTTTTGCTTTTCTGTCGGTAAAATGAATTCGTGAATTTGAAAGGACGCCTGCTATGAACATTATTAAATCTGCCATTATTCTCACAGTGATTTCTCTAAGTTGGATATTTGTTGCATGTGGTGAAGATGCCGATTGTCCCGATTGCGGTAAGCTGACTGAAGGGTATCTTTTCAAGAAGGTAACGCAGAACGATTTTGCCCAATTTTCAGGTATCAGCGGTATAGAAGTTGATGCGTGTATGCGCTACAAAGTCACTTCCGGTACAGACATTAGTGAAGGAACGATCTCTATTGTTGATGACTGTTGCTGTGAGTGAATTTGAATCTGGCGGATTGTATTGTGATCATCTAAAAGGGTATTTTTGCCAGCAAGATATAGGACATCAAAATAAACTTCTCAGTTATCTGGCTGATTTTTCCAACCCTTCAGTTAAAGTTTAATCAAAACCTAACTGGTAGAAACTGTTAGGTTTCAAATGTGTGACAGTCGATCTCATCGCTGGCGTTGATGAAGCTGGGCGCGGACCCCTTGCCGGTCCGGTCGTTGCGGCTGCAG
>CEUZ01075532.1_pt1 | contig 19799 bp, 16 predicted proteins | sample 361511 | NCBI WGS metagenome assembly CEUZ01 (sample SAMEA2622822, study PRJEB7988) | marine metagenome | biome: marine biome (ENVO:00000447); feature: surface water layer (ENVO:00002042); material: "saline water (ENVO:00002010), including plankton (ENVO:xxxxxxxx)" | depth 5 m
GGGAAGCGGTGGTATGACAGTTGTTGACAGCACCGAATTCTTCCTTGACATAGTAGCGACTGACGAAGCTGGTAACTCAACACGATTGACTGGCACAAGCGCTAACTTAACGATTGACAAGACTAAGCCGACTATCAGCTCAGCTAAAGCAGCTTCAGCATTAGTTACGGTAACGTTTAGTGAGGATCTTGACGAGACAACGATAGCAGCCTCTGACTTTACAGTGGCTGGAGCTACCGTATCAGCAGCGGCATTCAAGCTGGTCAGCGGAGTAGCAGACAAAAATGTTGTCGAACTGACATTGGCAACAGCCCTAGCACCAGATGCTAAGCCTGAAGTGGCAGTTAGTACCGTATCTGACGTAGCCGGTAACGTAATAGTTGCAGCATCGAAGATAACTGCTAGCGACGGTCAGAAGAGCACCCTGTCCGGAATGACAGTTGACAAAGGTTTAACTATCAAGGGAGACAAAGTTACGACAACCTTCTCAACAGATGAAAAACAGGCGACGGGTTGGCCGAAAGTTTCAGTTGTCGGAGCAGGAGCCTCCGGTAGCAATGGTTTGAAGACCGTAACGGCACCGACGCCTAATAACTACTCAGTTGCAGTAACGACAGTAGCTTCTGATGTTTCAGGTACATTCGGTATCTCGGTAGAAACGAAAGATCTTGGTGGAAACACTTCTACCAACCTGACAGCTGTTACTGACGAAAAGCCTACTATTAATACAGACGGTACGATCACATTGAAAAATGGTCCGATCGGTGACCGAAACATGGACGGCTCTATCAATGCCAATAACGATGGCGGAGACATCCTTGTTAAATTGAGTTCGAATACTTCTCCAGCTACATCAGTAGGCGTGACGATATCGGCTATTGATGCAAGTACCAGGATCGTGACGATTAGCCCAGCAGCAACGAGTGGTAGCACCGTTTTAGTTAGCTACTCCTACGCAGCAGCAGGTAATACCTGGGAACATGACGTGTCTGCACCGTCAGTGACCTTTGATCCAGCAGACGCAACATCGGTTGCAAATACTTCACCGTATATAAGGTTGGTATTTGATGAGGACGAATTCCCTGGTGACGGAAATAAAACTGTAACGCTGACTAAGGCAGAATTGACTGATCCTGATGGTGTTACGACCGACGTTCTAGCAACGTTCTCTACAGCTGACAGTAAGGAATTCATACACGCAGGATCCGACATGGCTCTTGGTAAGTACACTTTGAAAGTCAGTGCAGAAGACGCAGCGAAGAATAAACTCACGGATAAGACCAGTACGTTTACTTTAACGAAACGTACACAGACAATAAGTTTGAGGCCAGGATGGAACTTGGTATCACTAGCTGATAGCCCAGCTCCAGACGCAACAGCCATAAATACCGTGATCACGTCTGATAGTATTGACATTGTTTTGACCTACGATGCCCGTAGCCGTAAATGGCACCGTGCAACAAGGCAGGCTGATGGAACGTTAGGACAGCCCGGCAGTTCCTTAGAGTTGACTGATATTACGGCTGATAAAGCCTACTGGATACATTCAACAGCGATTGTTAGTTGGAAGATCGATGTGCCTGGAATAGCAGCAGGAGCAGCAGCACTGCCACCTAGCTATCCGCTAGTCCGAGGATGGAACCTGGTTCCGTACTCAACTTCGGATCTGACAATCACAGCACGTGATGCAGACGACTACTTTACAGGTCTTGATTGGTCTAGGGCGTATTCCTACGACAATACGACTAACAAGTTTGTCGGAATACTTCCAGATACCGATACTGATGGCGAGAATAATACAGCGATTGGTAGTGGATACTGGGTCTTCCTAGGCAAGGCAGGTACTTTGGTACCATAATTACCTTAGCCAAAAGAGGTTAAGTAGAAAAATGAACCTCCCTCCTCGCTTCAGGGGAGGGAGGTTCTTTCTTTAAGGAAGGAAATATGCTAAGAAGAGGAATAAATATTCGCGTTGTATTGGCAACCATGGTCTCCATCATGTTGTTAGGGTGGTTTCTGATATCGAATTCCTGGTTACATGCCCAGGAAGTAGCGCCTCCGGTCCCGGATATTTATTCAGGAACAGCTTTTGCAGCAGGTCAACCCGTACCAAATGGGATGGTCATACTGGCCCGGATAGGCGGAGAATTTGAATCGGACCCTGTGATCGTACAAGACGGTCGTTTTTCAGGGTTAGTTGTAGATCCTTCGGCAGAATTAATCGGGCAAAAGGTAATGTTTTTTCTCGAGGGAACTGTTTCAGCGGACCAAACCTATATTTATTATGGTTCAGCAACAGTTGACCTTAAATACAGGTTGGATTTTCGCGCGATTCCAGCACCTACACCGACGCCGACGCCCGAGCCGACAGCGACACCGTCTCCTACAGCAGTGCCGACGATGACCCCTACACCGGTTACAGCGAATGCAGCGGTCTTCGCCGGTCCTCTAGTAGTAGCAGGAGGGTCAGTTCCGGATGGAGCAATTTTGGTGGCGAAATTACCAGGTTATGAATCTTTACCTGGATTAATACAATCAGTGAATGGCGTAACGAGATATGTCAACCTCGTCATTGCCCCTAATGATCCTAAGTTTGTTGGAACGAATATAAAATTTGTTTTGAATGGGGTTGAAGCCAGTGTGAGCGCAACATACGAAAGCGGTCGATTCGAGTTGGAATTTCCATTAGTGTTTGTAGGACTGCCGACTCCGACGGCGACACCTCTTCCCCCAACGGCAACGCCTCTTCCCCCAACGGCTACTCCTGTACCACCAACATCTACACCGGTTCCACCTACCGCTACACCAGTTCCGCCTACTGCTACACCAGTACCACCGACGGCTACACCAATACCCCCTACAGCTACACCAGTTCCACCGACGGCTACACCAGTACCACCTACAGCTACACCAGTTCCGCCGACGGCTACACCGATACCAGCAAAACCGACGGAAAACCCTCAAATAGAGGGCACAGTCGTAACCACAGCACCGATAGATGAAGGAGATAAACCAAAAGAGAATGGCTCATTCTGTATCCCGATGCCTTCAGTTTCGGTCGGTACTGGAGCAGCTAATATGATGACACTGTTGGCTCCGGTTGGGCTGATATTCGGCTATCGGAGGCTAAAAAAGTTCAAAAGAAAACCCGATGGCGATTGCCGTTAAGAAACGGGGTTTTCCAAAATATTAAGTATAAAAGACAAATATCTTGTTGTCAGTGTCTAAAGGTTTATATTTTCAAGTCTCTGGTTAACATATTACCCCTATCCTTATTTTCCTGAACTGACCTTGTGGGCCGACAGCAGGTGAAAGTATAATTGGTTGTCTGAACAAATAAATTATGACTACAAAAAAAAGAGATTATTACGAAATTCTTGGGGTATCGAAAAGTGCTTCTGATGAACAAATTAGGAAGGCTTTTAGAAAACTCGCCCTTGAATTTCACCCTGATAGGAATAAAAGTCCAGATGCATCTGAAAAATTTAAAGAAATAAGTGAAGCCTACCAGGTTCTGACCGATACAGATAAACGAACTAAATACGATCGGTTTGGACATGCAGGGGTTGATACCAATGGTGCCACCGGTTTTGATGGGTTTGAAAACTTCGGTGGTTTCGGAGATATATTCGAAGCCTTTTTTGGTGGGTCCGGAGGAAGTAGGTCCCCGGGAAGTAGAAGAGGATCGGATTTACAAATTTCTTTGAAAATAGATTTCAAGGATTCGATATTTGGTACGGAAAAAGAATGTGAAATAAAACGTAATGAAATATGTAGTCAATGTAAAGGCTCTAGATGTGAACCTGACAGGAAACCTATCAGCTGTTTGAATTGCGGTGGCAGCGGTGAAGTACAACGCTCAAGCCAAAGTGTTTTTGGACAATTTACCCAGGTTTCGGCATGCGGTAGATGTCGAGGTGAAGGTACGGTGATAACCGATCCCTGTAAAAAATGCAGGGGATCTGGTAGCGAGGCACGCGCAAGGAAAATAGTAATAACTATTCCAGCTGGAATAGAGTCAGGAAATCAGATCAGATTAAGTGGTGAAGGTGAAATAGGATACTCTGGAGGCGCTCCTGGCGATCTGTATGTAGGGTTACTGGTAAAAGAACATCCCATTTTTAGTAGGAATGGGTACGATGTCATTAGTTCACAGCACATCAATATAGGAGAAGCCACTCTTGGTACAAAAGTACTGATCCCAACCTTGGATGGGGAAACAGAACTGGTGATTCCTGAGGGAACGCAGACAGGCGATGTTTTCAAGCTTAAAGGACATGGGGTTCCACATCTGCAAAATGAAAAGGTGCGAGGTGATCATTTAATAACAATGGTTGTAGATATTCCTACATCATTATCAAAAAAACAAAGAGAGCTTATGTCTCAATTATATGAAGACCTTGGACAAAGTAAAAACGGTGCAAAAAAAATTGACAAAAACTGGTTGAATAGGCTAAGGGATTCATTAAATGGAAGTTAGTAGGAGATTGTTTCAAAAATAACTATTGTTTGCCTAAGCCCCGATATGTCGGGGCTTTTTTGAATGGATTAAAGTTTCGAACTACTGATAATAGAAGTTATAGCAAAGGAGTTTACCTCTTTTATGGGATTAACCTGGATAGAACTGAGTGTTAATTCCCCACGCGAATTTGTAGAGCCACTATCATCCGTTTTTTTGAAGTATGGTCATGGGGGAGTAGCGGTTGAGGATATAATTATTGATGGGGAAGGCAATAAAAATAAAAGTAAAAAAAATGTAAGGATAATAACTTACCTTCCCAAAGATGAAACACTTGAGTCACGTATAAATCAAATAGATGTTGCTGTAAAGTTAATGTCAGGACTTGGAGACGTGTCTCATTTGGTACAAAGTGAAGTGGATGGTGATTATTGGGTAGAGGCTTGGAAAGAACACTTCACCACTCTTCATATAGGGTCTAATTTGGTTGTGCACCCAACTTGGAGAGAATATATTCCTAAACTGGGTGAAACGATTATCAAGTTGGATCCGGGGATGGCTTTTGGTACTGGCCATCATCCTACTACAGAAATGTGTATGATTTTGCTAGAAAAACTTGTATGCCAAAATACAAAAGTTTTGGATATAGGATGTGGTTCAGCTGTTCTATCAATCACAGCTTCCAAATTAGGTGCAGAAACAGTTCTTGGATTAGATATCGATTCAGTTGCCGTGCGGGTGGGAAAAGAAAATGTTGTCGATAACAAAGTAGAGGATTCTGTTTCAATACAGCATGGCACTTTACCCCTAAGCAATAGCAGCGTTGTTATGTATGATGTTGTAGTCGCAAATATATCGGACACAGTGATTTTGGACCTTTCATCTGAAATTCAGAAAGTCATTATAAATGGGGGGCATTTGATTGTTTCTGGACTACTTTTAGAGAGATACGAACTAGTTCAAACTCGGTTAACCTCTAATGGATTTGAAGTCAATGAGATGCTCGTGGATGGTGATTGGGTTGCATTACATTTATGTAAAATCTAACTTTGGTTGTTTATAAACATGCATAGATTTTGGATTCAGTCAGATACTATTGCTGACGATAAAATTGAAATTGAAGGAGCCGTAGCTTTCCAAATAGGAAGAGTTTTAAGACTGCGTCCTGGAAGTACGGTCAAGTTTTTTGATGGTGCTGGTAATGAGTGGGAAGTTGATTTGGATTTTGTTGGACCTAAGAAAGTTGTTGGAACAATCACAAACCATGTGAGTAAAATAGATAATGAACCGAGCTTCAACTTAACCCTTTACCAAGCATTGGTTAAAGGAGACAAGATGGGATTCATTTTACAAAAATGTACAGAGTTAGGCGTAAATCGATTTGTACCTGTATTGAGCGAACGTTCTATAGTGAGAAAAACAGAATTATCTGAAAACAAAGTAGATAGATTAGAAAACATTGTAAAAGAGGCAACAGAACAATGTGGCAGATCCAAACTACCGATTATAGACAATGTGTCAGATTATTGGTCATGCTGTGAAAAAATAGAAAATGGTTTATTGCTATGGGAAGAAGAAGCTAATTTGAGCTTGAAAGAACAGATGAGACAATCCGGTAGATATAAAGAAGACCTGTCAATTATGATTGGACCAGAGGGAGGATTTTCTACTGCAGAGATAGAACATGCCAAGTCTAATGGGATAGTAACTTTGAGCTTAGGTAGCCGTATACTAAGATCTGAAACAGCTGCTGTGACTGCTGTTTCCATTATTATGTATGAAATGGGGCAATTAGAATTGGTAACTTAATACAGGGGTACTGAAAGTTAGAAGTTGTAGAACGAAAGAATCAATGATCTCACGCAGATTTTTTCTCTAAATCAGGCATTTGAATAAGTTCCGAGTTAGCGGTAATCAACGAAACAGGGTTATTTTCCAGTATCGCACCTTCGTCTACTTTACATCGTATAATTTCTTTGAATGAGGGTAATTCGTACATAACGTCGAGAAGAACTTGTTCCAAGATGGATCTAAGACCACGAGCACCGGTTTTAAGTTGTAATGCCTGGTCTGCAGTTGCAGCAATAGCTTCACTAGTAAATTCTAATTCAACATCATCCATTTTAAACAATGCTTGATATTGTTTGATCAAAGCATCTTTTGGTTCCGTAAGTACTTTGATAAGAGCATCCTTGTCAAGCTTGGATAGGTTAACTGATATAGGGAGTCTGCCTACCAGCTCTGGGATAAAGCCGTAGTTCAAAAGATCGTCTGCAGTTAGATGTTCTAGGGCTTCGACTTTATCATCATCGGATCTGTGGTTTTCTATTGAATTAAATCCTATACTGCTGCTGTCTTTGGTAATTCGCCAGTCGACCATGTCCACAAGACCTTCAAAAGCTCCACCGCAGATAAACAGTATGTTGTCTGTTTTTATTTGAAGAAAATCTTGGTGTGGATGTTTACGCCCTCCTTGTGGAGGCACATTGGCTATACATCCTTCAATAATTTTTAAGAGGGCTTGTTGAACTCCTTCGCCAGAGACATCTCTAGTAATTGATGGGTTGGGATTTTTTCTTGCTATTTTGTCAATTTCATCTATGTAAATAATACCTTGCTCTGCTCTACTTATATCAAAATCTGCTGCCTGAATTAAGCGAAGGAGTATGTTTTCCACATCTTCTCCGACATAGCCTGCTTCAGTTAAAGATGTAGCGTCAGCTATGGCAAATGGCACTTCAAGAATTTTTGCAAGTGTTTGAGCCAGAAGAGTTTTTCCGGAACCAGCAGGCCCAACCAATAATATATTTGATTTATGCAACTCCACATTGCTTGTTTTTTGGTTAGACTGTATGCGTTTATAGTGATTATATACAGCTACGCTAAGTACTTTTTTGGCCGATTCTTGACCTACTACGTATTCGTCAAGTTTCTTACTTATCCATTTGGGATTAACATTCTTGGAAACTATACCAGCAGGTTCATGTGAAGTTGGTGACCCTTTTTCTTCTGTAATGATTTGTTCACAGAGAGCAACGCATTCATCACATATAAAAACTCTATCAGGGCCAGCTATGAGCCTCTTAACTTCTCCTTGCACTTTTCCACAGAATGAACATTTATACGTGGTAGATTGACTGTCAGATGTAGTCATAATTCCTCTTGTTATCGAGACCTATTAATAATGTCTAAATAGCTATCCTATTTTTCCTCATCTCTTCTAGCTAAAAGAATTTCATCGATAAGACCATATTCCTTTGCATCTGCAGATGTAAGAAAATAGTCTCTATCAGAGTCCGCAGCTACTTTTTCATAGGGCTGACTTGTCGCATCGGCAATGATCTTTCTCACTGTATCTTGGTTTCGTAGAGCTTCTTTGGCATGTATTTCAATATCTGATGCCTGTCCTTGGGCTCCAGATATTACCTGGTGCATATGGATTGTTGCATTTGGTAGTGCGTAGCGCTTGCCCTTGGCTCCGGAACACAGTAATACTGTTCCAAAACTTGCTGCTAATCCTACGCAATATGTGGCCACATCTGGGCGAATCATTTGCATAGCATCAAACATAGCAAGACCAGCATACACTGATCCTCCAGGAGAGTTGATATAGAAATTGATGTCTCTTTCAGGATCTTCTCTTTCTAGGAACAAAAATTGCGCTATAATTGCGTTGGCTACTTGATCATTAATTGCTGTACCAAGAAAAATGATTCTTTCTTTCAGGAGTAGGGAGTAAATATCGTATGCTCTTTCGCCCCTAGCTCCACTTTCTACTACCATGGGAATGATATTGTTAATGTCATTATTTGACAACATAGGTGTTTATTTTTCCTTCCTCTGATCTATATTTTCATCTTTAGCATTGGGTTTTGGGCTGTCATCGTCTCCCTTGGTGATCGACACTAAAGTAGCGAGTGATTTTTCAACGAGAAGAGATTCACGTATCGAAGACAATACTTCTGGAGATTTCAATTTTTGATCGTCAAGCTTAGTGCCATCCTCAGTATCTCGATTCTTTAGTTCTTCAATTTTTTCATCCACTTCATTATCCGACACCTCAATATTTTCAGCTTCGACTAGTTTAGAGAGTGCGTATGATCTGCTAAATCTTTCAATAGCATGTTCTCGCATTTCTTTTTCATGTTCCTGTTCAGTTTTACCTGTAAATTTGAAATATTCTTCTAGAGAAAAATTCATCTGGCTTGCAAAGTTATTTCTCCTATCAACCATATGGCTTATTTCCTGTTCGATTAAAAGAGGTGGAAATTCGAAACTTGACCCTTCAATCAATTTATCTAAAGATTGGTCTCGATGTTTCGTATCCCTAGCCTGTTCTGCTTCTTCAATTAATTTATTTTCGATACTTGTTTTGAGATCGGAAACGTTGTCATACCCATCCCCTACACTCTTAGCAAATTCATCGTCAAGTTCAGGAAGGACTAATTCTTTAATTTCTTTCAAATTAACTTCGAAATGCCCTTCTTTTCCTGCGAGCCGAGAGTCAGCATAGTCTTCTGGTATATCCAAATGAAATCCAAATGGCTCGTCAATTTTTGATCCAATTAAATTTTCGGGGAATCCCTTAAATGGTAGGGTGCCATTTTCTTCTACTAGATATTCTTCATCATCACTGTCAAGTACGGTATTTTCCTCTACGTGTCCTGTAACTTTCATAGTAACCCTGTTTCCATATGCAACTGCTTTATTTACAGGTTCCCATATGCCTGCCTGAGTTTTCATCTCATCTATACGGGATTCGATGTCATCAACATTGATGTCTATTTTGTCTTCAGCCACCCTTATATCCCTGTATTCCCCAAGATTTACTTCTGGAACTAGTGGTACAGTTGCTTTGACCACCACAGGGCTTAGTCCCACAAGCTCAAGTTTTGGAACAGCTGATGCCTCTAGGTCTTGATCTTCTATGGCCCGTTGAGTTATTTCTGGAACCATATCATCAAGTGATTCAGATACAAGGTGCTCTTTACCATAGTAGTTCTCGATTATAGATCGAGGTGCCTTGCCTTTCCTGAAACCAGGTATGCTACTACGCTGGACTATTTTACGGTAAGCCTTTTCCAAATATGGCTCAATATCTACTTCATCGAGCTTAATCTCGAGTACGGTTTGGCGGTTCAAAACCTCTTCTTGGGTTATTTTCACGGAAAGCTCCGGACACTTTACTTAGATATACGAATTATATCACGTCGTATAAGAATTAGATCAATGATTTATATCTAATTTCAATTGATATTATGGAAATCAGATGTTGTATTAAATAATGGGTGGTTCTAATTGCCAGTCGATTATGTCTTCGCACCATTTTGCAGCTTGAAGAAGTTTATCTTCTGCGAACGGTGCTGCGACTAACTGGATACCCAATGGCAGCCCTGATTTTGATAGGCCTGAAGGGATCGATATTGCAGGCAGGCCAGAGGTGGTCCATGGTGCTTGAAATGATGGGTCTCCAGTTGTTGTTAAATCTGCTGGTGCCGCTGTAGCAGTAGAAGGAGTTAAAATTACATCATATTTTCTTGATAAATCGGTCATTTCTTGTCTGAATACCTCTCGGTATTCTTGCGCGTGTAGATAGGATGTTGCGGAAACTTTTAATCCTGATTCAATAGATGTTGTTATGTTGGGTCCGAATTTATCAGGATGATTACTAAAATCCTCAAAACGACTTACAGCGAGTTCTACGTCCATTACTGTATTGTGTGATTTCAACAGTGTTTCGATATCTGTTGAAATTGAAATATCTTCAATAATAGCTCCTGAACGCTCAAAGTCTTTTAGTAATGGTTCTGTATTTTCCTTAACCTGAGCATCTGCAGTTTCAAAGAAAAATTCTCTTAAAACTCCTATGCAGGGTGAAGAATTTGTTCGTTCCATTATTTTTTGATATTCGGGTACTTGCAACTTGGATGATGTATTGTCACGAAAATCATACCCGGCAAGGTTTTCTAGAATTATAGCAGCGTCTTTGACCGACCTTACAAAGAATCCTACGGTGTCAAGAGATGAGGATACTGCGGTGACTCCATATCTGCTAATACGTCCAAAAGTTGGCTTCATGCCGATAATCCCATTATATGATGCTGGCCTAAGGACCGATCCTGAAGTTTGAGATCCTAGAGCTGTTGGGAAGATTTGTGCAGCTACACCAGCGGCAGATCCACTGCTTGATCCCCCAGGAGTGTGGGCCACATTCCAGGGATTACGAGTTGCCGGCGGGTCAAAAGAAGCGAATTCTGTAGTTATTGTTTTGCCCATTAAAATCGCTCCAGCATTAACCAAACGAGCTACACTTGTGGCATCGTACTGAGGTACGAAGTCGGTATATATTGGAGATCCATTACTAGTCCTAATTCCATTTGTTAAGAATATGTCCTTAACTCCAACTGGAATACCTTCTAGAGGGCCAAGATTTTTTCCGATCTCGATTTTTTTCTGTGCAGCCTCGGCTTTTTTAATTGCAACTTCAGCGTCTATTGAGGCCCAAACCTGTAATTCAGGGTTAAATTTATTTGATCTACTGATAAAAGATTTCATTAAATCTACAGCAGATAATTCACCGCTCTTTATCTTTTCGGCTGCCCCTGCCACTGTCAGTTGATATAGATTGTCCATTGTGTTCCTTATCCAGTAGATAACTTTATTAATACATTAAAAATAAATTGCCTGCAATATATGTGTGTTCCGATACTAACTACTTTAATTTAGGCTTTAACTGGAGTCCATCAGAAAGTTATCAACGTTTTGAGTGAACAATCAGATTTGGAGTTAGCTTGATTAAAAGCTTCGTTGATTTGATGAATTGGAAAACTATGATTTACAAACCAACTCATATCAATCTGATTACTGGATATCATGTCTATTGCTATTTTGAAATCAGGCAGGCCATTTTCTTCTTGGGCACCATGAATAGAATACATAGTTAAGCTTTTTCGAAAAAAGTCTGCCCAATTAAAGAGGACAGGTTTCATACTGGAAGGCAAGCCAAAAGCCGAAATCAAGCCTGATTCAGATGCTATATCAATTGACTGATTCAAGGTTTCAATACTACCTACTGCGTCAATTACTATGTCTGCTCCGTGGCCATGTGTTAAGTATTTTACGGCATCGGTTGCTTGTGAGCTAGTTTCGATAATTGCCTCGTCCACATTTAGCTTTATAGCCATGTTTAAACGGGCTTGAATTGGATCTATCACAATAATCCTTTTAGCCCCTCGTTTTCGAAGGATTACGTTGTGGAAAAGCCCTACAGTTCCTTGTCCAATGATGACAACTGTTTTATTACTAACATCTGGTATCCGTTTAACTCCAAAAATAACGGTACCTAGTTGCTGTGCCATTAAATAATGTGATGCGGGTTTATCTGGTGGCAAAACTATTAGGTTATCTGGTTTTAGCAATTGAAATTCAGCGAATGTTTTTGCTTCCGAAATTTGAGGAACTGTTAAGACTAGCTGCCCTGGAGTAAATTGTGTTTGGCCGCCATCAACTACTTTACCTACACCCTCGTGGCCAGGGTATCCTGGAGGAAGAGGAAGATTGTTTACATTCCATCCTTGGTAGACTATATGAAGATCGCTACCACATATAGAGGCCAGTTGAGTTTCAATTAGAACAGAGCCAAGTTGTGGCTCAGGTTTTTTAACTTGTTGACATGTTACATTTCCCAATCGATTGACAATTGCAGCGAGCATATGACCCATTTAATTATCTCCATATTGGGTTTTTGATTTATGAAGGGTATTATGTCAGAGTGAGAGTCTTTTTAGCTATATATTCATCTTTATGGGTTTATTTGACTAAGGGTAGGCTCGAAATTAAACTGCAATTCGTTGGATTAGATTAGCTCTATAGGAGGTATTGATGAAAATCGTCGATATAGCGACGACAGTCTTGAATTATCCTCATCTTAACCAAGTGGAGGATGCTACTTTCAAAAATAGTTTGACAAAAGGCAGGGGGCAGCTATTTGTTCATATAAAGACTGATGATCGATTTGAAGGATTAGGGATAGGCCCTTCCTCTCCTGGTGTTAGGGATATTATTGAGTCGATATTCAAAGACCTGTTGATTGGGGCAGATCCTTTTGATATTGAGCGTCTTTGGCACGATATGTACTGGAGGCTAAGAAGTTTTGGTAATAAAGGCATTGGTTTTTCTGCTTTGTCGGCAGTTGATATAGGTTTATGGGATTTGAAAGCGAAGGCTTTTGAAATCCCTTTATATAAATTGCTTGGTGCTTTTACTGAATCTGTACCTATTTATGGTAGTGGCGGTTGGACTAATCTAACCGAACAAGAGTTACTCGAAGAAATGAACAGTTACGTTTCGCAAGGTATTTCACGCGTCAAATTCAAGGTAGCTAAAGATTTTGGTAGATCAGAACGACAAGACCTTCAAAGACTTGCAGCAGTTCGAAATTCCCTTGGAGACGATGTGGCTATATATGTGGATGCAAATTATGGATATTATCCAAAACAGGCGATATATATGGCCAGGGAATTTGAACAGTTTCAAGTGGGATGGCTTGAGGAGCCTGTATTAACAGATGATGTAGATGGGATGGCGGATGTAAGGCGATCAACTTCAATACCAATTGCAGGTGGTGAGTTAGAATCAGGAAAATATAAATTTCGTGATTTGATTGCACGCGGAGCTTTAGATATAGCACAGCCTGATGTTGGAAGAGTTGGTGGTATCAGTGAATGGATGAAAGTAGCCCATCTTGCCCACTCCTTTAATCTTTTGGTAGCACCACATGCTTATCAGAGTATTCACCTTCATCTTGCTTGTGCAACCCCTAATCTAAAAGTTGTGGAATATTTGGGGCAAATTCATGAATGTGAAACGGAGTGGTATACAGAGATACCTAAACATAAAGACGGGATATGGTCTCCATTCCCTGATAAACCAGGATTAGGTTTAGATTTGGATCCATATGCTGTGGACAAATGGTCCATTTAGTCTGTACCACATACTTAAGAAAGACTGATTATCAAGGGTAATTTCTCAGGATTCTTGGTTTTTTCAAATGACTGTGTGCAATAAAACTTGCATATTCTGATATAGGTAGTTCCAATAAACTGCAAGCTAGGTGAAATCTTTGTTGAAGGTGTAAACTGATTATTGACTTATTTATAAGATTCACCATTGAGAATTAGATAGGAGTAGAAGGATTGTTAAGTGTTCCAGTTCCAAATGAAGACTATTCCAATTTGATCGATACTTTAGGAACACGGGGAATAAACACTGTTTTTGTTGCTTCTAAAGACGATTTGAGTGGAATTAATAATAATCCGAGATTTGCTTTAATCGAATCCAGATTGTTAACAGATAGAGAACTTGTACACTGCTTGAACAGGTGCGCAGAATTGAATTTGGCGTCCTTGGTTGTAGCTGACAACGCTAATTTAGAAATTATTGATCCGGCGTTACCAATTACTGAGTTAATCGTAGCTCCTTTTGTCTATGATGAGCTTTTTTTGCGAGTAATGAAGATAATTTCTTCAACTCAACCTATGGAGGACCCTAATATAATTTGTGTTGGTGATTTGGTTATAAATATGGTTAATTTTGAGGTCACGATAAGGGGACGTCGTATTTCATTGAGGTATAAGGAGTACGAATTATTGTTACTGATGGCTCGTAATCCTGGGCGCGTATTTTCACGCGAAGTTTTGCTTAACCAGATTTGGGGATATGAATACTTGGGAGGTACGAGGACTGTAGATGTACATATACGGCGATTACGTAGCAAAATTGAAGAGGCAGGGGATACATTCATAGAAACTGTTTGGCAGGTTGGATATCGTTTCAAGTCATTGAATTAATAGATAGTGTCGCAATTCATTATTTGGTCAGGAGAATAGGATGACTAGGGAAAGAGTAGCTTATATTAATGGTGAGATAGTTCCAGAAAGTAAAGCAAAGGTTTCAATTGGTGATTTTGGATTTCTTTATGGGGACGCTGTATTTGATACAACTCGTAGTTTTGGGCACCGAATTTTCAGACTGGATCAACACCTAGATCGCTTATATGATTCCCTGAAATACATGCGAATAGATCCAGGTTTGGAAAAGAAGGATATGGCAAGTTTAACCAACCAGATTTTTGAAACCAATGTCGATTTATTAGAGAATGATGATGATTACTGGATTACTCAACGGATTACTAGAGGGGTTAGAGGCGATTTGGATAAACGGCCCACATTAATAATTGAGTGCTATCCATTACCGTTTCAGGAAAGAGCCAGGTTTTATAGCGAAGGTATCAGCGTGGCTTTTTCATCAGTTAGACGCACCCCTCCACAGTCAATGAGCCCTAGAGTCAAAATGCATAATTACGTTAATATGGTTCAAGCTGAATTAGAAGTGAAAGCTCTCAATCCTGACAGTTGGCCAATACTTCTTGATATAAATGGTAATCTTTGTGAAGGTAATGGGAGCAATATTTTCCTTGTAAAAAATGGAGCACTTTTTACCCCTAAGGAACAATATGTACTCGCGGGTATAAGCCGAGCTGTAGTAGCTGAACTAGCTGACGATTTGGGGATTGATGTTTATGAAGAGGATTTAGACACTTATGATGCTTACACGGCCGACGAAGCCTTTGTTACATCAACCAGTTTTTGTATTTGTCATATATCTAAGATTAATGGTGTAAAAATAGGGAATGACAGTACTCCTGGACCAATAACTGCACGACTTCAGAAGGCCTATAGTGATCTCGTTGGCATTGATATTGTTGGACAGTACCTATCATATTTAAAATAATGGTTTGTTAGCTGAACTGTAGATTTTACTCTAAGATGTTTAAGAGAGATTTCTCGAAGGGTTATAGACAATTTAAATGGTGTTACGGAGATCGATGCGAATAGCATGTTCAAAAAATATTATTGATGACAAACAAAGTTAAAATACAGAACCATAATTCAGATGTTCTTTCCGATGAGCAGTATCTGGATATTTATAGGAAAATGGTATTAAGTCGTGTTTTGGACCAGCGTGTTTGGCAATTAAATCGACAAGGCAAGGCTGCAATTGTAGCTTCAGCTCAAGGTCATGAGGCGGGGCAGATAGCTAGTGTTTTTGCACTTCGAGCCGGACACGATAATTTTTATATCTATTACAGAGATTTATCGGTTTTAATAGGACTCGGTTTAACTCCAAGAGAAATAATGTCTGGATTTCTTGCAAAAAATGGAGAACCATTGAGTAATGCACGGCAATTCCCTACACATGGGGCTCATGTTGATTTGAACATAGTTAATTTATCTAATGTTGTTGGTACTCAGATACCTCAAGCAGTGGGAGCCGCTCTTGCTTCAAAATTGAGAGGTGAGGATGTAGTAACAATTGTATATTTTGGAGATGGGGCAGCAAGTGTAGGTGATTGTCATGAGGGAATGAATTTTGCCGCTATTCATAAACTTCCTATAATTTTCTTTTGTGAGAATAATAATTATGCTATTTCAGTTCCAATTTCTAAGCAGATGGCGATAGAAAATATATCTACTAGGGCAGAAAGCTATGGAATGCCGGGAGTACTGGTTGATGGAGTTGATGTGTCGGCTGTATATGAAGTCACTGTAGAAGCAGCGAAAAAAGCTAGATTGGGTGAAGGTCCGACATTAATTGAGGCTAAGGTAGAAAGATATCTTCCCCATACCAGCGATGACGATGATACGAGGTATCGTTCTGTAGAAGAAATTGAACAATCTAAGAAACGGGATCCGGTTAAACTACTTAGATCTCGTTTGATTTCACATAATATTTTAAATGAAGAAAAAGACGAAATTTTTGTCCAGGAAGCAAAACAGATAGTTAATGAAGCGACACGTTATGCAGAAGCACAAGCTTTTCCAGATGTATCTACCTTTTACGAGAATGTTTATTCTGACATCTTAGGAGAATTATCATCACGATAAAATCTGTAATAGAAGCAGTTCGTGAAGCCATGTATGAGGAAATGGTGAGGGATGAAAACGTCTTTGTTATAGGAGAAGATATTGGTAAAAGAGGTGGAGTGTTTCTAGCCACAGATCATTTTGTAGAGGATTTTGGAGAATTTCGGGTTATTGATACCCCTCTTGCTGAATCATCAATAGCTGGTATAGCACTTGGAGCAGCTATGCATGGTATGCGGCCAATAGCTGAGATCGAATTTGCTGATTTTATATGGCCCACCTTTAACCAGATTGTAGGGGAGGCTGCAAGAGTGAGATATGGTACTGATGGGAAGCTAAGTGTTCCTATGGTATTGCGAGCTCCTTATGGTGGAGGAGTAAGAGGAGGTTTGTACCATTCTCAAAGTCCAGAAGCGTATTTTGCACATACCCCTGGGCTAAAAGTGGTTGCTCCTGCAACTCCATATGACACCAAAGGCTTGCTTAAGTCAGCAGTTAGAGATAATGATCCAGTTATTTTTTTAGAACATAAGCGGACCTACCGTTTAGTTAAAGGTGATGTGCCTGACGAAGACTATACATTGCCTATTGGAATATGTGACATAAAGCTATTAGGTGATGATGTTACCGTCATTTCATATGGCCTTATGCTGCATTTGTGTTTAGAGGCGGCTAGAGAGCTGGAGAATGAAGGAATAAGTGTAGAGGTTGTAGATTTGAGGACGCTTCGCCCCTTGGATTCTCAGACAATTTTAGAATCTGCAACTAAAACAGGTAAGGTTTTAATTGTTCATGAAGACACGAAGGCATTGGGGATTGGAGGGGAAGTGTCGGCGATAATATCAGAAGGAGCATTTGAATACTTAGATGCCCCAATAAAGAGGCTAGCGGGTCCTGAGGTTCCAGCGATGCCTTTTAGTCCAACTTTAGAATCTGAATTTTTGATAGATACAGAACAGATAAAAAAATCCTTGCGTGACCTCGTAGAGTATTGAGGTGAGGACTATGAAGATTGAGTTACCACAAGTTGGAGAGTCAGTTACAGATGGAGTTATAAGCCGATGGCTTAAGAATATTGGAGATTCAATAGAGGAATATGAGCCACTTGTGGAAGTTGTTACTGATAAGGTCAATATGGAGGTGCCTTGTCCTGTATCCGGAATTCTCACTAACATTCTTGTTCAGGAAGGCGAAACTGTTCCTATGGGCACTACCATAGCAGAAATCAATGTTGGTGATGAATCGGTACCTGATTTAAATAATGATAGCGATGAAGGAATAACAAAAGATACTAAATTAGATCGGATAGGTACTTTATTGAAAGATGTTTCTCCTGTTGGGCCAACAGGTTCAGGAGGACCTATTTCAGAGGGCATAGAGATAGGTAAATCTAAAAGACAGCGATATTCTCCTGCAGTAATTCGTTTGGCGAAGCAACACAATATTGATTTAAACCGTATTAATGGGACCGGTATTGGCGGTCGAGTTTCTAAAAAAGACGTTCAATTGTTCATAAATTCGAAAGCTGCAACGACGGAAAAGATGGATGGAGTAGATGTGATGCCTATTACTCCTCTAAGGAGGTTAATAGCCAATAATATGGTTGAGAGTTCAAATCAGATACCAGATGCATGGACAATGGTTGAAGCAGATGTTTCTGGTTTAGTGGATCTGAGAGAAAATACGAAGGAATTGTTTATAAAACGTGAAGGAGTGAAATTAACATACCTCGCATTTGTCGTAAATATTGTATCTAGAGCGTTAAAAGCCCATAGCAAGTTGAACTCTACTTGGGAAAGAGAATCTATTATATTAAAAAACAGGATCAATATTGGTGTAGCGGTATCGACGACGACTGGACTTGTTGTTCCTGTAATACACGATGCTGACAAATTATCGATTGGTGATATTGCAAAATCGATAAGCTCCCTTGTTGAAAAAGCTCGTAATAGCAAACTTAGTTTGTCCGATGTGAAAGATGGCACCTTTACAATCAATAATACAGGTGCCCTGGGATCTGTTGCTGGAAAAGCAATTATCAATTTGCCTGAAGCTGCGATCCTGAATACGGAATCTATAATAAAAAGGCCTGTTGTTATTGAAGACAAGATAATAATTCGATCCATTATGAATCTGTGTTTGACATTTGATCACCGCATTATGGATGGAGCAGAAGCTGGTGCTTTTATTAACGATGTAAAACTTAATCTTGAATCGATTGATCATAAATTTACGGTTTAATCAAATAGAATGTCTTCTTAATTCCATTATCTGTATATTGTTCAAATAACCATAGTAAGGAAGATGTAAATTGCCTGAATTATGGAAACATAATGTCTGATCAAATTGAACACAAAAATGGACTAATATATCTGGTTAAATTGAGGGTATCAGAATATATAGAGGTCCTAAAATTGCAAGAAAGACTGCGTCTTAGAGTCTCGAAAGAAGATTTGCCTGGAATTTTGCTACTCCTAGAGCATCCACATATATACACATTAGGCCGTAGAGCTCGCAGCAAAGATATTTTGATTCCTCAACAAAAGATCGACGAACTAGGTATTTCAGTTCATCAAATTGATAGAGGAGGAGAGGTTACTTATCATGGGCCAGGCCAGCTTGTAGGATATCCTATTATCAATTTACGTCGACTAGGGATAGGTCCCTTAATCTATGTTAGATCACTTGAAAAAATGTTAATCGATGCTTTGTCAGATTTAAGTATAAAATCTGAGAGTGATGGATATCCTACAGGAGTTTGGGTTCAAGGCAAGAAGATCGCTGCAATCGGTGTCCGTGTTAGCCAGGGAGTAACTACCCATGGGTTCGCAGTGAATGTTAATTGCGATTTAAAATATTTTGATAACATAGTGCCTTGTGGACTTTCACATTGTGGAATTACCTCGATATTTGATCAAGGTAAAACTGTTTCGATGAATTCTTTTTCAAATTCCGTAGCTTCACATTTTTCAAAAAAGTTTGAGGTTGCTCTGGAATTGAAGGAACTTCTGGATATTGGCGAAATTGATATCAAGCTGGATGTTGATAAATCGTCTCATAGGATTTGATTATGGAGTTTTCTTCTTGGCTTCTGCGACTTTTATTAGGATCACGCTTGCCCAAGGTTTCTGGCTTCATAGAAACAGATGGCATAAGTTCAAAAGTAAAAATTCGACGTGATAAATATGGAGTACCTTATATTCAAGCAGAGAATGATCTAGATGCTTGGTATGGTTTAGGATTTTGCCAAGCTCAAGACAGAACATTTCAATTAGAGATAATGATGCGAGCCGTGCGTGGTACCCTAAGCGAAGTTTTGGGACAACGAGCTATAGGTATAGATCGCTTATCAAGACAAATTGGATTTGTTGATAATGCTACATCGCAAATTAATGTTTTAGATTCGTCTATTAAGG
>CEUZ01288354.1_pt1 | contig 19796 bp, 18 predicted proteins | sample 361511 | NCBI WGS metagenome assembly CEUZ01 (sample SAMEA2622822, study PRJEB7988) | marine metagenome | biome: marine biome (ENVO:00000447); feature: surface water layer (ENVO:00002042); material: "saline water (ENVO:00002010), including plankton (ENVO:xxxxxxxx)" | depth 5 m
TTTATCAAAAAAAATCTTTTTTTATAAAATATAAAAAAAATAAAAATTATAATTATAAAAAAATATTACTTAAGAAAAAATTGGATTTAATACCAATTCTAGATAAAAATTATAGAGTTATTAATGTAATTTCCCAAGACATATTTATTGATAAGAAAAAAAAAATTAATAAAAAGAAACAAAATTATTCTGTACTGATCATGGCCGGAGGAAAGGGAACAAGGTTAGCGCCATTCACACACGTACTTCCTAAACCGTTGATACCTATTAATAAAAAAACTTTACTTGAACATATACTCGATGAGTTAAAAAAAAATGGTGTTAATAAAATATCCTTTGCAGTAAACTATAAAAGCAAGACATTAATTGCTTACTTGGATGAAATTAAAAAGAAAAAATTCAAAATAAATTTTTTTAAAGAACATAAACCATTAGGAACAATAGGCATATTGAGTAAAATTTATAAAAAATTTGAAAAAAATATTTTAATTGCTAATTGTGATACCATCATAAAGTATGATTATAGTAAAATATTTGAATATCATAAAAAAAATAATTACGGTATCACTATTGTTTTAGCAAAGAAAAAACAAAAACTTTCCTATGGTTCATGTGAATTAAGTAAAAATAATAAAGAATTATTATCAATTAAAGAAAAACCAAATATTTCTTATGTAGCAAATACAGGATTTTTTTTTATAAAAAAGGAATTTGCAAAACTTATACCTAAAAACAATTATTTTGATGCAACAAGTCTTTTTGAAAAATGTCTTAAAAAAGGTGAAAAAATTGGAACGTATACACTAAATGAAAAAAATTGGCTGGATGTGGGACAATGGAAGGAATATTTACACGCATCTGAAAAATTAAGAATAAGATAAATTAAATCTGATGAATAAAAAAAAATTAAGAATATTGGTTGTTGGTGTAGGATCAATTGGCAGAAGGCATATAGAAAATTTTAAAAACTATACTAAAAATATAGAGATAGTTGATATTTCAAAATCACGAATTCGTGAATGTTATAAAAAATTTGAATTTATAAAAGCATCATATTTAAGCTATAAAGAGGCTATTGAAAAAAATAAATACGATGCAGTATTAATCTGTACACCACCTCATAAACATTTGGAAATAGCAAGCTTTACAGCAAAAAATAAAATACATTCATTTATTGAAAAACCACTGGGAATGAACGTTAAGGGTTGGGATAAAGTAATTAGATTAAATAAAAAAAATAAATTAATAAATTATGTAGCTTATTGTCATAGACATATTAACTATATCAAATTAGCAAAAAAATTTTTAAATCAAAAGAAAATTGGAAAAATTATAAGTGGATATATAAGATGGGGTTCCTACCTTCCAGATTGGCACCCATACGAAAAATATTATAATTTTTATATGGCTAAAAAAAATCAAGGTGGCGGAGCATTAATGGATGAAAGTCATGGAATAGATTTATTGAGGTATTTAGTTGGTGAAGTTAAGAATGTTTTTGCAATTGTAGATACTATTTCTGGCTTAAAAATTACTAGTGATGATAATGCATTATTGACACTTAGAATGAAAAATAATTCATTATTTCAAATTAATTTTGATCTACATTCAAGATTTCCAAGAGTAAGTTTAGAAATACTGGGAACAGAGGGAAATATGTTTATTGATAGAATTAATAATGAGCTATCATTTTTTAATATTAAAAATAAAAAATGGAAAACATTGAAATTTAGTCAAAAAGATCTTTTGAAAATGTATAAAGATCAGGCAAACTATTTCCTCAATTGTATAATTAAAAAAAGAAAAGCAGATGTTGATATAATTGACGGACTAAAAACACAAAAAATTATAGATCTTGCTTTTTTGTCTTCAAAAAAGAGAAAGATGCTTCAAATAAGATAAACTATAAATGAAAGTTTTGGCAGTTATACCAGCTAGAAAAGGCTCGAAAGAGATCAAAGATAAAAATCATCTTAAATTAAATGGTAAATCTTTGGTTGAAATTGCAATTCAAGAAGCTCAAAAAAGTAAAATTATAAATAGATTGATTTTTTCATCAAATGATAAAAGTTTAATAAGCAAAATTAAAAAAAGAAATTTTAAAAAAGTTGAAATACCATTTGTAAGACCTGAAAATATTTCTAATAATAAAGCATCAAGCTATTCTGTTTTAAAACACGCTTATTATTGGTTAAAGAAAAATGATAATTGGAAGGCAGACATAATTGTATTATTACAACCCACAACACCATTCAGAACAAAAAAAATAATAGATGATTCTATAAAACTATTAATTAATAATAAAAAATCCGATGCTGTAATTACAATCACAGATGTTGAATATCCTCCTTATTGGATGTTTAAAAAAGATAAACAAAAATTAATTCCTTTGATATATGGTTCCAATAAATTTACTAGGAGACAAGATACTCCAAAAGCTTTCAAGGCAGCTGGTTTAGTTTATGCTTTAAGAACCAATTTTTTAATAAATAGATTGAAAGGTATTTTACCAAATAAAAAAACACTTGGATATTATGTTAATCCTGATTTTTGCATTAATATAGATAATTATGATCAATACTTACTCTCCAAAATAAAGATAAAAAAAAAAATTAAATGAAAAAAATATTAATTACAGGTGCTGCTGGTTTTATTGGATTACATTTAGCCAAAAAATTAAGTGATTATTGCAAAGTTGATTTGATAGATAATTTTTTCAGAGCGAAAAAAGATAATGAATTTAATGAAATTATTAAAAGAAAAAATGTCAATTTTATAAATTATGATTTATCAAAAAAGATAAAAATTAAAAAACAATACGATTATATTTTTCATTTAGCTGCAATTGTTGGTGTAAATAATGTTATTTCAAAACCATATGATGTTTTATATAAAAACTTCCGATTTTTAGAAAACATAATTCAGTTTTCATTAAACCAACAAAGATTAAAAAGAGTATTTTTTTTTTCCACTAGTGAAGTCTATGCAGGATCTATTGAAACTAAACTTATAAGATTTCCAACACCTGAAAATCAAATAATTTCTTTACCTAAATTGTCTAATAAAAGAAGTTCATATTTATTATCAAAAATTTATGGAGAAGCATTAAGTATGCACTCTGGTTTGCCATTTACGATAATTAGACCGCATAATATATATGGACCAAGAATGGGATATGCCCATGTAATTCCAGAACTTATTAAAAAAATTTTAAAGGATAAAAAATTTATTGTTTTTAATCCATATCATAAGAGAACTTTTTGTTTTGTAGATGATTTAATTGATTCTTTAATTAAATTAATGAAAAAAAATAAACCAAAATATCAAGTATATAATATTGGAAATCCTAAAGAAGAAATAAGAATTATAGATTTAGCAAAAAAAATTATGAAACAATTAAAGATAAAAAAAAAAATATACACAAAAAATTTGAATAACTCCTCACCAGCCAAAAGAATTCCAGATGTGTCAAGATTAAAAAAAAAAATTAAATTTGATAAATTAACTAAGCTAGATCAAGGTATAAGTCATACTATTAATTGGTATATTAAAAATTTAAAATATTTATAAAGAAAATTTTAAAATGAATATTTATATACACTTAGAAAATATAATTCGTGAATTAGATAGCAAGCTTCTCTTAGCTACTCTGGCAGCTTCGAGAGGACATGAGGTAATTATTTCTAATATAGAAGCTATTGAAAAAGGTATAAGAAGAGGTTTATTAGCACCAGGAATATTTCATACCAAATCTCTTACTCCAGGCCCTGTTAAAATTTCTAATCATAAAGCTATGATAAAAAAAGGAAATTTAGTTACAAGTCTTGATGAGGAAGGTGGATTAGTTAAGCGAAATTATGAAGAATTTGTAAATGATAGATATTCAGAGGAAACAATTAAGGATGCTTCAGCTGTTTTTGGCTGGGGATTAGATGATACAGAAACTTTAAAAAAAATTCATAGTAAGTATTCATCAAAAATTTATAAATCAGGTTCACCAAGAGTAGATCTTTGGAAACCTTTATTTTTAAAATATTGGGGTACACCAAAAAGTATACCTAAAAGACCATTTATGTTGGTAGTTTCTAATATGAATTTTGCTAATCCAGCCAGCTCCTTTAAAGATATTATTCAAGTACAAAAGAAAAATGACCTTTATAAATTTAAACCAAATATGTTTAGAAGGTCATTTATTAGAGCATCAAATGATTATCAAGTAATATTTTCTTTTATAGAAGCTATTAAACATCTTGCAAAAGAAAATAAAGGTTATGACATTGTACTACGTCCACATCAAAATGAAGATGTAGAATCTTGGGAAATATTTCTTGATGGGATACCAAATGTTTATGTTATTAGGGAAGGTTCAATTACAGGATGGATTAACAATTGCTTTGCAATCATGCATAATGGTTGTACTAGCGCATTTGAAGCCACAATATCTCAAAAACCTTTATTGACATATGTTACCGAAAAACAAGAGTTGTTTAACAACGATTTACCTAATGAACTAGGCTATATAATTGAAAATAAAGATGATTTGTTATCAAAAGTAAATCACTTATTCGATTCTTTGAAATCGAACGCTGAATTTGCCAATAATGAAAATTTACCAGAGCAAGTTACTAAAAAAATTTATATTGATAATAATGAGCTTGCGGCAGAAAAAATAATTAAATGTTGGGAGACCTTGTCCAAAAATCAAAATAATTTTTCTCAGACTTCAAACTGGATGCTATTTAAACTATTCTTAAAAGCTATGAAGGTTAACGGGATTAGAAGTAGGATATTTAAAAGTTTAACTTCGGGTGAATTAAATTTCAAGAGAAATAATTATAAGTTTCCTCCATTAGAAAAAAATAATATCAACTCACGGGTAAAAAAATTACAAGAAGTTCTTGGAATCAAAAAAAATCTAGAATGTAAGCTTCTTTCAGAGAGGACAATTTTAATTAAGTCGAGATAATTTTTATGCAACTTAATATAAACTCATTATTAAAAAAAATAAAAAGTAAAAAATATAATATAGGTGTTATAGGTCTTGGATATGTTGGTTTGCCGCTTGTAAATAGGTTTTTAAAGTCAAAAAACATAAAAGTTTTTGGCGTAGATAACGATAAAAAAAAGATTAATTTATTAAAAAATGGGGTTTCACCAATTAAATCAATAAAAATTAGTTATTTTAAAAATTTTAAAAATAGAATTAGTGATGATTATTCAATTATAAATTTGGTTGATGTTGTAATAATTTGTTTACCAACACCTCTAAAATCTAACAGAACCCCAGATCTTAAATATCTCGAAATTTGTTTTAAAAACTTATCTAAAATAGATTTAAATGGTAAGATAATTATTTTAGAAAGCACAGTATACCCTGGTGTTACAAAAAAATTTGCCAGTCAACTAATTTCAAAAAATTCAAGTTATAAAATAGGAAAAAATATTTTTTTTGGATACTCTCCTGAGAGAGAAAATCCTGGAGATAAAAATTTTAGTTATCAAACGACTCCAAAAGTCGTTTCTGGATACAGTGATATATGTTTAAATTTAATGCAAAATATTTACAAAATAATTTCAAAAAAAGTTTTTAGCACAAATACTCTCGAAGAAGCGGAGACAAGTAAATTATTAGAAAATTTATATAGATCAATTAATATTGGTCTTGTTAATGAAATGAAATTAATATGTAATAAATTAAAAATAGATGTTCACAAAGTAATTGATACAGCAGCTACAAAAAACTTTGGATTTCAAAAGTTTATACCTGGTCCAGGTTTAGGAGGTCATTGTATACCAATTGATCCTTATTATCTTTCATGGATTTCAAAAAAAAAAGGTTATGTACCCAAGATGCTAGAAAGTGCTGCATCAATAAATAATAATATGCCCAAGTTAATTATAAATAAGATTTTAAAATATTTTAAAAAGAAACCTAAAATTCTTATTTTTGGTATTTCTTACAAAAAAAACATAGATGACGATAGAGAAAGTCCATCTTTTGAATTTATGAAAATATTGAAAAAAAAAAAAATTTATTTTGATTTTGTTGATCCATATTTTGATAAGATTAGGAAAGGTAGAAAGATATTGATTCAAAAAAAATCAATTAAACTAAATAAAAAAAACTTAAAAGCTTATGATTGTGCCATTATTGTAACTGATCATGACCTGTTTAATTATAAATTTATAAGTAAAAATTTTAAATTAGTTTTTGATTGCAGAGGAGTTTATTATTCAAAGAAAATATTTGCCAAAAATATTATTCAAGTTTAAAAAGAAAAATGAAGTTAGTTCAAATAAATGATTAAAAATCTTAAAGATTTTTTTAATATTTTACCTATTAAAACAAAAAATAATTTTTGGTTAATAGTATTATACCAAATTTTTAAATTTATTCTTGAAATGATATCAATCGGTGTTTTAATTCCATTGATTTATATAATTATTAACGGACAAGAAGAATTTCTAAATAAAATTGAGTCATACTTAAGTTTATCAATATTTTCAGATTTATCGTCAATGAGTAATGAAAAATTTATTTTGTTATTTATATCAATTATAACTCTTATCTTTTTTTTAAAATTTATTTTTTTATCGCTAATTCATTTCTTTGAACAGAGATGGGTAGAATATGGAAAACTAAATTTATCTAGAGAATTATTTAAAAACTATGTTTTTGACTATAGAAATTTTTCTGAGAGAAAGACACACGAAATGTTTAGAAATGTTAATAACATGCCTCAAACTTTATTTAAATTCTTTGCCCAAGGTTTTTATACTTTTTTAGGTGATATCTTTAAATTTATAGGTTTTACAATTGTTCTTTACTCAATAAATGTAAATGCATTTTTAATTAGTGTAACAATTATATCAATTTTAGTTTTAATAGTTTTGATCTTTATAAAACCTAAAGTTGATTTTTTGGGTAAGGAATTAATAACTAACGATGGTTTTTACATAAAATATATAAATGAGGGTTTGTCCTCATCAAAAGAAATTTTTCTATCAAAAAATCCACTTTTTTTTATTGAAAAGTTTTATTTGTATGGACAAAGAAAAGCTAACAACTATGTATCAACACATTTATACACATTTATACCTAAACAACTAATAGAACTTTTTGGGATAGTTTTATTATGTCTTATTATTTATTTCCTAAAATTAAATTCAAATATGAATGAAAATATGATTTTTATATTAGGAAGTTTTGTTGCAATATTTTCTAGATTATTGCCTCTTGGAAATAATATATATCATAATATTAAACAAATGATCTTTGGTTTGCCATCCTTAAAAGTTTTGAATTTTCAAATTAATATAAAAAAAAACTTTGAAAATTTATTTGAGTCTAAAAAAATCTTTAAAGATCCTTTAAAAAAAATAAAGATAGAGAATTTAAATTTCAAATATCCAAATTCTAATAATTTTGTATTAAAAGATATGAATTTAGAGCTTAACGCTGGAAGTACTTATTGTATTTATGGAGCTTCTGGTTCTGGTAAAACTACTTTTTTAAATGTGCTAATGAATTTTTTAACACCCACATCTGGTAAAATTTTAGTTAATGGTGAAAATAATAAATTAAATGAATTGAATATTTTTAATAAAATCAGTTATCTTTCTCAAAAGATATTTTTACTAAATGATACAGTTACAAAAAATATAGCATTTTCTGAAGATGAAGATGAGATTGATTATTCAAAAATACAAAAATGTCTAAATTTGGCTAATCTCACTAATGAAATTAAGGATATAAATTTGTCAGTTGGTGAAGATGGATCTTTTTTATCAGGTGGCCAAAAACAAAGAATTGGAATCGCAAGAGCCTTATATTTTGATAAAGAATTATTAATTCTAGATGAAATCACATCTTCTTTAGACTCAAAAAATGAAAATATAATTATTGATAACTTAAATAAAATAAAAAAAGATAAAATTATAATTTTATGTAGTCATTCAAAAAATGTTATCGACCAGTGTGATCATAAAATTGAATTAATAGCTAATGTTTAAAAATTATATTTATATGATGAAAGAAACTTTTTTTAAAAAAAGTTTAAATAGAATTTTTCAGGAATTATATTCTAAAAATCATAAAATAAATGGAAAAATTTTGGAATTTGGAACAAATAAAAACTCATCAAAAAAATTTACTAATCATTTGAATATTAAAGATGGAAGTGAAATATTTTATGCTGACAAAATCTCGATAGATGATAAAAAATTTTTAAATGATAAAAATTTTTTTATAGAGGATTTAGAGAAAAAATTAAGTTTTAAAGATGATAGTTTTGATAATATCATAATTTTTAATGTATTAGAGCACGTTTTTGAAATGAAAAATGCTGTTAGCGAAATTAGTAGATGTCTTAATACTAATGGATGTATAATTGGATCTACACCGTTTTTATATAGAATTCATAATGCTCCAGGAGATTATAGCCGATATACAGAGCAGTTTATTGAAAAAATTTTACTTAATAATTCTTTTTCTGAAATAAAAATAATTAATTATGGATATGGACCTTTCACATCATCATATGCAATGATTTTTGACATAACTAAAAAAATTCCTTTAATAAATAATATTATTTTAACTGTTTCAATACTTTTAGATAAGATTTTATCTTTATTTGTTAAATCTAATCTGTCAAAAATTTATCCAATTACAATTTGTTTTACAGCAATTAAGAGTCGTAAATTAATATGAGAATTTGTTATCTAGCAAATTCTACAATACCATCATCAACTGCAAATTCAATTGCTACTATGAAATTATGTGAAGCGTTTACTGAATTAAAAAATGAAGTAATTTTAATTACTACTAACGTAAAAAAAAAAAATGAAAACTTATATAAATTTTACGATATAAAATTTAAATTTAAAATTAAGCGAGTAAAATATTTTACTGAATTTCCATTAGGATTAAGGTATTATTTATTTTCGTTTTTTTCTATTATTGAAAGCATTAATTATAAACCTAATTTATATATTACTCGAAATTTTTTTTCATGTTTTTTATTAGTTATTTTTAGAAAAAAAGTAATTATTGAATTACATACTGATATAAATAATGAGTCAAGAATAGTAAAATTTTTAGTTAAATTTACCAAATTTCTTAATTCAAAATATGTTGTGAAAATAATTACAATTACTAATGGTGTTAGATATGAATATGTAAAAAACAAATATATAAATGAAAAAAAAACATTGTTACTTCCAAGTGGATCAGCAATGAAAAATAATTTTAGATTTAATTTTAAAAAATTTTTTTTTAATATTGGGTATTTTGGGTCACTTAATAACTCAAGAGGAGTAAAGATTATATCTCAGCTAGCTAGGATTGATAAGAAAAACAAATATTTTTTATATGGAGACTTGAATCAAGTTTCAAAATCAGTAGTAAATTCAATACCTAAAAATTTGAAATTAAAAAATCATATTCCTTATAAAGATATTTCAGGAATTTTGGATAAAATGGACATCTTGCTTTTACCTTATGCTTCATCAATTAAAGTTGCAGGCGGTGTAAGCGATATAACAAAATATACCTCTCCTTTAAAGTTATTTGATTATTTGTGTGCTGGCAAAATTATTATGTGTTCAAATTTTGATGTATTAAAGGAAGTTATAAAAGATAAAAAAAACGCAATTTTTGTTAAAAATTATAAAAACCCTAATTCCTGGAAAATTGAAATAATAAAACTTCAAAATCAATTATCTAAGCAATTTATAATGTCAAAAAATAATTATTTATTAAGTAAAAAATTTTCATTAAAACAAAGAGCAAAATTAATTTTAAATTCTATAATTTAGTTTTATGATATTAAAGAAGGCATTTTTCTGAAAACAAATACAATTTCAGTAAGTGTAATTGTTCCTTATTTTAAAAAAAGGAATTTTATAGAAAAAACAATTAATTCAATTAAATCTCAAACTCATAAAAATTTAGAAATTATTATTGTGTTTGATGATAATGAACATACAGATCTTGAATTTATAAAAAAGATTCAAAAAAGTGACAAGAGAATTAAATTGATTGTAAATAGTAAACAGTTAGGTGCAGGTTTTTCACGTAATATAGGTATTAAGCATTCAAGATCAAATTATGTTGCTTTTATAGATGCAGATGATCTTTGGAAAAAAAATAAAATTAAATTACAATTAGAATTTATGATTAAAAATCGTCTTTTAATATCCCATACTTCTTATGAAATTTTAAAGAAAAATCAAAAAAATAAAAAGATCCTTAGAGCTAAAAGTTATACTGATTATAAGCAACTTCTTTCCTCTTGCGATATAGGATTATCTACTGTTATGCTAAATAAAAATATAATTTCAAAAAAATGTCAGTTTCCTAAGCTTAAAACAAAAGAAGATTTTGTTTTATGGCTTTTAATATTAAAAAAAAATATAAAAATTGGTGCTTTGGATAAAAATTTAACAATTTGGCGTAAATTAGATAATTCTTTATCGTCGTCAGTATTACAAAAATTGAGAGATGGATTTAGTTTATATAGATATTATATGAAGTTTGACATCTTTAAGTCATTTTTTTATTTATTAATTTTAAGTATAAATTTTTTAAGAAAATAAAATGATTTTTTTTTTAATTTGCTTTTTTTTGAGTTTAGTTTTTTATTTTATTAATAATTATTTCAAAAATTTGAATTTTATTCCAAATTATAAAGGTAAAAAACATCAAACATTTTCAGGATTAAAAACTGTACCTTTAACTGGCGGAATTTTTTTATCTTTTTTAAGCGTATTTTTATTTTTTCAATACGACCTTCTTTTTTCATTATTGATCATACCTATTTTTTTGTCAGGTTTTATTTCAGATATAAATTTCTTATCTTCACCTAAATTAAGATTATTAATTCAAACACTCTTAATTATAATTTCAGTTTACTTATTAAAAATAAGTATTTATCCAACTAAGTTCATTTTTTTAGATTATTTGTTAGAAAATATTTACTTTAAATATTTCTTCTCAGTATTTTGTTTATTAATAGTAATTAATGGTTCTAACTTTATTGATGGATTAAATGGATTAATGTTAGGTTATTTCTCCTTAATAATTTTTGTAATATTCTATTTAGATTATTATGAATTTTTAGAAATGGATAAAACACTGTTAACTAGCTTTATTTTTGTTTTAATTTATTTATTTGTTTTGAATATTAATAATAAATTATTTATGGGTGACAGTGGTTCATATGTTTTAGGGTTTATAGTTGGATATTTCTTAATTAAAATCTACGATGCAAACCAGGCGATCTCACCGTATTTTATTGTTTTACTTCTATGGTATCCATGTTTTGAAAATTTATTTTCGATTTTAAGAAAATTTAGTTTAAATAGATCTCCGATAAATCCTGACAATAATCATTTTCATCAATTGGTGTTTTATTTTGTAAAAAAAAAAATTATTTCTAAAAAAATAAATCCCAATAATATTTCATCTTATTTGATAATTTTTTATAATATTATAATTTTTTCTATTAGTCTTAAGGACCCAAGTAATACTCAAATGCAAATTTCTTTAGTTATTTTTAATGTTTTTGTTTATCTAATAGTTTATTTTAGATTATTTAAATATAAGTATAATATTTAATATTCAAATTATTAAATATTTAACAAAAATAAAGGTAATTTAACCTTTAATCTTTATTTACATATTAAACATTTAGAGTATAAAGACCTGCCGGTGATTATTGCGAAAGTGTTATACCCGATCCCATTCCGAACTCGGAAGTCAAGCCTTTCAGCGCTGATGGTACTTTGTCTTAAGGCATGGAAGAGTAAGTCATTGCCGGCATTATAAAAATTATGAAAATTAAAAGCTCACTCAAATCAATTAAAAATAGAGATCTTAACTCAAAGTTAGTTAGGAGAAGAGGCAGAGTATATATTATCAATAAAACAAATCCCAAATTTAAAGCTAGACAGAAATAATTTTTATGGACAATGAAAACCATAAAAATACATGGAATAACTTTACAAAGTTTGTTCTGTGGGGAACTGTCGCTGTTATATTGGTTTTAGTTTTAATGGCAGTATTCTTATTATAAGATTTTTTTTATGAGAATTGCCTCAATATCGGAAAATCAAAATCTAGAAAAAAGAATAGCTATAACCCCTGAAATAGCAAAAAAATATATATCTTTAGGTTTTGAGGTTTCGCTGTCAGAAGGCTATGGAAATCATTTAGGAATTAATGATGAAGAGTATAAAAAATTAGGAACTCATATCTCAAAAGATGAAAAAGAAATTCTTAACTCTGCTAATATAATTGTTCAATTAGGATTACCTGCTGAAGAAAAAAATTCTATAATAAAGGAAAATCAAACCTTAATTGGTATTTTAAATCCATATAACAACGAGGAAAAATTAAAAGCTCTCGTTAAAAAAAATATAAATGTTTTTTCATTAGAGCTTCTCCCAAGAATAACAAGAGCTCAGTCAATGGATATTCTTTCTTCTCAAGCTAATCTTGCAGGTTACAAAGCGGTTATAGAATCATTTGCTGAATTTGAAAAAGCTATTCCAATGATGATGACTGCTGCAGGAACAGTTCCGGCTGCTAAGGTTTTAGTAGTTGGTGCAGGTGTTGCTGGTCTACAAGCTATCGCAACTGCAAAAAGAATGGGCGCTATTGTTTTTGCCACTGATGTAAGAATTGCATCAAAAGAACAAGTTGAAAGTTTAGGAGGAAAGTTTTTAATTGTCGAAGGAGCAGAAAACCTTGAGACTGAGGGAGGTTATGCAAAAGAAGCATCTGAAGATTTTAAAAAAAAACAAGAAGAGTTATTAAGCGAAACATTAAAAAAAATAGACATTGTAATTTGTACTGCCTTAATTCCTGGTAAAAAAGCCCCACTAATAATTAAAGATACGATGATACAAAATATGCAGTCAGGATCAATAATTTACGATTTAGCTGCAGTACAAGGTGGAAATACTGATTTTACTGAAGTTGATAAAATAATTGATAAGAATGGTGTTAAAATTATGGGAGAAAGTAATATTCTAAATAAACTTCCAATTTCCGCATCTAATTTATATGCAAAGAACTTATTTAATTTTGTTTTAAATCTATATGATAAAGAAAATAATAAAATTAATGTAAATTTAGAAGATGAAATAATTGAAAAAACTTTAATAAAATAAAAACTATGGAAATAGACCCTTTTATATTCAGATTAAGCATATTTATCCTCTCAATATTTATTGGATATTATGTTGTCTGGAGTGTAACTCCTTCTTTACATACTCCATTAATGTCAGTGACAAACGCAATTTCATCTGTAATTATCGTAGGTGCAATTATTGCTGGATTGGCAGGTAATACTGATAGTATTTTTAACATTTCAAGTATTTTTGGATTTTTGGCAATATCATTAGCAGCAATAAATATTTTTGGAGGTTTTTTGGTGACTCAAAGAATGCTCGCAATGTATAAAAAAAAGAAAAAGGGTAAATAATGATTTCAGCAAATTTATCTGCAATTTTTTATCTAATTTCAGGGGTATTATTTATTTTGGCATTAAGAGGACTATCTTCGCCAGAAACATCAAGACGAGGTAATTTTTTTGGAATTTTAGGTATGGTAATAGCCATAACAGTTACATTCTTAACCATAGGAAATTTTTCAAGTGGATTTATATATGTTTTAATTTTTCTCTTATTTGGTGGATTAATTGGTGCTCTAATTGCATACAAAATTCCTATGACAGCTATGCCAGAGCTTGTTGCTGGTTTTCATAGTCTAGTTGGACTTGCTGCTGTATTTGTTGCCATTTCAGCATTTTTAAATCCTGAAGCTTTTAATCTTGGTTCACCTGGAAATATTAAACTTGGAAGTTTGATTGAAATGTCAATTGGTGCAGCCATTGGTGCAATAACTTTTTCTGGATCAATAATTGCTTTTTTAAAACTTCAAGGATTAATGTCAGGATCACCTATAACATTTAAGGGTCAACATCCTCTAAATGCTTTAATATTAACCTCTATAATAGTTTTAATTTATTTGCTTTGTTCTACTCAGTCCTCTAATCTATTTTGGATCTTATTAGCCGTATCTTTTTTAATTGGTTTCTTATTAATAATTCCGATAGGTGGAGCAGACATGCCTGTTGTAATTTCTATGTTAAATTCTTACTCTGGTTGGGCTGCAGCAGGAATTGGTTTTACTTTAGAAAATACAGCTTTAATAATTACGGGAGCATTGGTTGGTTCTTCTGGAGCAATTCTTTCATATATAATGTGTAAAGGGATGAATAGATCATTCTTTAATGTGATACTAGGTGGTTTTGGTGCTACAGATCAATCTACTGGAGATCAAAATAAAGAGCAAAGACCTGTAAAAAGTGGTAACGCTGAGGATGCATCATTCTTGATGAAAAATGCTTCATCAGTAATAATTGTTCCAGGTTATGGTATGGCTGTTGCACAAGCTCAGCATGCTTTGAGAGAAATGGTAGATACATTAAAAAAGAATGGTATCAAAGTTTCATATGCAATTCATCCTGTTGCAGGAAGAATGCCAGGACATATGAATGTTTTATTAGCAGAAGCTAATGTGCCATATGATGAAGTGTTTGAATTAGAGGAAATAAATAATGATTTTGCTAATGCAGATGTTGCCTTTGTTATAGGCGCAAACGATGTAACAAATCCTGTTGCAAAAACTGACCCGCAAAGTCCAATTTATGGAATGCCAGTTCTCGATGTTGAAAAATGTAAATCAGTACTTTTTGTGAAAAGAAGCTTGTCTCCTGGTTATGCTGGTATAGATAATGATTTATTTTACAAAGATAATACATTGATGTTGTTTGCAGATGCAAAAAAAATGACTGAGGAAATAACAAAAAATTTAGACTAATTTATAACAAATTCTTTAGATCTAAATGATACGATGCAAACTTTAAATTTTTACTATCCTTCAATAGAAGGTGGAGGTTTAGAAAAAAATTTATTTTCACTTATAAATTCTTTAGCAAAAAAAAAATATAAAATAAATTTTTTTACTTACGAAGATAATACAAAAAAAAAAGAACTTGGAAAAAAATTTTATTTTAATAAGAATATAAATGTAATTACGTCTTCAGTAATACCTGGGGTTAAAAATAGATATATAAGATATTTTTTTTGTATTTTTAAATTATTTTTTTACTCTATATTTCAAAAAAGTATTATTGTTTCTTTTCAAGGAAATATTTTACCTATTCTGGTAGCAAAAATTTCTTTCAGTAAAATTGTAATAAGATGTAATACAGCACCATCAAAATATATAAATAGCTTCTTAAAAAAAATATTTTTTAAAAATTTTTATTCATTAAGCAATATTATTTTGGTTACATCTAACGATTTTAAAAAAGAATTTTATAAATATTTTAGATTAAAAAGTATTGTTCATAGACAAAGTTTGGATATTAAAGAAATAAAAAAAAAATCAAAAATAAAATTTAATTTCAATTTTTTTAAAAAATTTAATGGATTAAAGATTATTAATGTAGGTAGATTAACTCATCAAAAAAACCAAATTATTTTATTAAAAGCTTTTGAAAAATTAGTTAAAACTAGAAGTGCAAGACTGTTATTAATTGGCAGCGGAAGTGATAGAGAAAAATTATTAAGGTATATTCATGAAAAAAAATTAATTAATAAAGTGAAGATAATTCCATTCACCTCTAATCCATTTAAGTATATATCACTCTGTGACATAAAAATTTTAAGCTCAAGATTTGAGGGTAACCCAAATATTTTACTGGAGGTTGCATGTTTAAAAAAATTGATAATATCAAGCAATTGCAAAGTAGGCCCTAGAGAGATACTTCAATCTGGTAAAGGTGGAATACTTTTTAAAGTTAATGATTATAATAAATTATGTTCAATTTTAAAAAAAATAAATTTAAATTCAAAATACATTAAAGAAAAAGTTGTAAATAGTTATAAATATGTTCAAACAAACTTTCAAAAAGATATATCAACTTCATTTATCGATATAATTAAAAAACTCTAATGAAAATAGCTATTATAGGATCAGGTTTTTTTGGTTTGACCTTAGGATTATTTCTATCAAAAAAACATGAAGTTCATATTTTTGAAAAAGAAAATAAAGTCCTGAATGGTGCTTCTTCAGCTAATCAATTTAGATTTCACTTAGGTTATCACTATCCAAGATCTCAAAAAACAGTAACAGAAATAAATAAATCAAAAAATTTATTTACTAATTATTTTGGAAAAAAAATTTTTCAAAAGACGATTAATTATTACTTGATAGCAAATGAGAGTAAAGTGAATTTTATAAGATATAAAAAATTTCTTAAAAAAAATAAATTATATAATAAAATTTTAGAAAATTTTATATCTAGTAAACTAATCAACAAAACCATTTTAACCAATGAAAAAATACTAAATTACTTCAGTTTTAAAAAATTTATTTTAAAAAAAATTAAAAATTCAAAATTAAAATTAAAATTAAAAAATGAATTTAAAAAAAGCTATTTAAAGAATTATGATAAAGTCATATTAACAACTTATGCAAATAATAATAAAATTTTAAAAAAGTTAGGTATTAAAAGATTAGACAATTTTAAATTTGAACTAGTTGAGAAGATTGTAATTAAGCTTCCAAAAAAATTTTATAACAAAAGCTTCGTCGTGATAGATGGAAAATTTGTATGTGTTGATCCTTATTTAGGCACTAAATATCATCTCTTAAGCGATGTTAAGCTTTCTAAGTTAGAAACAACAGTTGGTAAATTTCCTATGTTTAAAAATAAGAATAAAAAGTTTTTGAATAAAGGTATTATTAAAAATAAAAAGATCTCAAGATTTGAAGATTTTATTGAAAGAAGCTCAATATATCTTCCATTTCTTAAAGAAGCAAAATATGTAGGATCAATGTTTGTAGTCAGAACAATCAAAAAAAACAAAGAAAGTACAGATGAAAGAACTTCGTTAATAAAAAGCCATTCAAATAAGATAATAAGTATTTTATCTGGGAAATGGAATAACTGTGTATATTTAGCTAAAAATTTTAAGATTAGTAAATAATGAAACAAAATGTTGGTTTAATAGGAAAAGGTAAATGGGGAAAAAAAATTAAAGTAAAACTAGATAATTTAGCAAATTTAAAGTTTGTTTGTGGAAAAAAATCTAATTATTTAAAATTAATTAAAAAAAATCAAATTGACTGGATCTTTATTGCAACCCCCAATCATACTCATTATAAAATTGTTAATGTTTGTTTAAAAAATAAATTAAATGTTTTTTGTGAAAAACCTTTAAGTATGTCTCCAATAGAAGTAAAAAAACTAATTAATTTAGCAAAAAAAAATAAAGTAAAATTATTTATTAGTGATTTATATGATTTTTATACAAAAAAAATTAATATAATTAAAAATGGAAATTTTATTTTTAGATCTAAATTTGTAAAAAAGTCTGATAAAGAATTTTTTTTTAGGTTCATGTATCATGATATAAGCATTCTTTATAATGTTTTTAAAAAGAACAAATTATTAAAATGTTTTTTAGAAAAAAATGATAAGAAAAAAATTTTTAAAATTTCAATATTATTAAAAAATAAAAAGAATTTAGTTTTTTTATATAATCTAGCAGATGTTAAGAAAAGACACTTTATCAATAATTTACAAATTAAATCAAAGAAAGATGAGTTGAGTTACATGATAAAAAAAGTATTAAATAATGCTGTTGATTTTAAATATAATAATAATAAAGGTCTATTTATTGTTGAAACTATTAAAAAAATAAAAAGAAGTTTAAAATATGCGATCTAAAATTTATTGTGATATTGCTGACTTAAAACTGATAAAGAAATTTAACCAAATTAAATTGGTAAAAGGATTTACTACTAATCCTAGTTTAATGAGAAAAGCTGGTGCAAAAAACTATGAAAAATATTCTAAAGATATTATCAAAGTTATTAAAAATAAACCAGTTTCACTTGAGGTATTAGCTGACGATAACGTTTCAATGTTAAATCAAGCAAAAAAAATAAATTCTTGGGGAAAGAATATATTTGTTAAGATACCAATCACAAATTCAAAAGGTAAATTTACTGGTGATGTTATCAGAAAATTAAGTAATGAAGGTATTAATATGAATATTACTGCCGTATACACCTCAAATCAAACAAAAAAAATACTTAAATCCATTAACAAAAAATCTAAAGTAATTATATCAATATTTGCAGGTAGAGCTGGAGATGCAGGCAAAGATCCTGTCATAGAAATAAAAAAAAGTATTTCATATTCAAAAAGATTTAAAAATGTAAAAATATTATGGGCAAGTGTACGAGAGCCATATAACTACATCCAAGCTAGTCAGCTAGGATGTCATTTAATAACAGTGCCTCCAAAAATAATTGAAAGTATTAAAAAATTTGGAAAAAGTTATAATCAGCTTACTATCGATACTGTTAAAACTTTTTTAATGGATAGCAAAAAATCTAAATTTAAAATTTAGAAAATGTGTATATTCATTTGGTAATATTTCTATTATATCCCATCATAATAGCATAATTGATCCAAAATATAGATGATGGAAATGTTGCAAGAAAACTACCAGTAGGTATTACCGGGAGTATTGATAATAAAATAATGATAATACTTGAAAATTGATATGTATTTTTTGTTTTAAAATAATTTTTTACAGAGACAAATAAAGAACTAAAAATAAAAATTAAAAAACTAATTAGACCAAATATTCCTGTTTCAGATAAAAATTCATAATAAAGTTCGTGTGGATGATTAGAAATTCTATAACGATTTTTCTTATGATCTAAATTCTCATATTTTTTTTTTCCGCTTTCGACTCTAAAGTTTTTAATACCTGCACCAAAAAAAAGGTTATCTAAAAAAATTTCCTTAGCAACATTTCTATGAGCACCATATTTCGTTTCATTTAAAAAATTATTTAATCCATTTGGTGTTAAAATTGGAGTAATCTGATTAAAATATCTAGCTTTATAATCATCGTTTAAACTAAAAAAAGTTAAACAACTTAAGATTAATACAACAAATATAGAAAGAAACTTATATTTGTAATTTATTTTATAAACAAAAAATAAAAATATTGTAATTGCGATAAAAGTTTTAATAAAATTTGCTCTTTCGCCAATTAAAAAAGAGACTATTATTAAACAAATTGCAAATGCTAAGTTTAAACTAATTTTATTCGTTCGATTATAAAGATACGTTAAAAAAACTAGACTAAATCCAAAAAAGTAATTTCCTATTACACTTTCTTCACCTGTAAAACTACCCAGTCTTCCAGACATTATTGAAGTCTGGCCAAGAATATTTTTTCCAACAAAAAATTCAAAAATTAAATCAAAAATGACTATTAAAAAAAATATACTCCATATTTTATATATAATTTCTAATTTTTTTGAATAATTTATTATTAAAAACTTAAATGCAATTATAAAAAATATTATGAAGAAAAATTTTGCTACTCTTTGATAAGACAAATAAAAGTTATTAGAGAAAATAAGGTTGATAACAAGAGAAATAAAAAAAAATATTAGTAAGTAGAAAGAGTTTTTATATTCTAAAATTTGGGTATCTCTTTTTAATAATTTAAATAAAAATATTGATCCGGTGATGAATATAAAAAAATTGATTGCAAAATTTCCTAAAAGTATTGCTAATGGGTAAATTGAAAATAAGACTATTAAAGAATTGTTTAGTAATTTATTTTTTTCATTAAACATTATAAATATAATTGGTTGCGGGGGACGGATTTGAACCGCCGACCTTCAGGTT
>CEUZ01288159.1_pt1 | contig 19733 bp, 17 predicted proteins | sample 361511 | NCBI WGS metagenome assembly CEUZ01 (sample SAMEA2622822, study PRJEB7988) | marine metagenome | biome: marine biome (ENVO:00000447); feature: surface water layer (ENVO:00002042); material: "saline water (ENVO:00002010), including plankton (ENVO:xxxxxxxx)" | depth 5 m
CAGTCTTAATTTAATTGATAAAAATAATTTTTATCTGAAGGGTATATCATTTAGATCCGTTGGAACGCCACTAGGAAGCTTCCTTGTGGAGCATTCTTATAAATCTCTGAATTTTTATGGTGGGCTAAATATCAATAGATGGGGCGGAAATATTAAACCCCAATTAATTATTGAAGATGTTGAACTAATTGAATAAAAAACTTGCCTGGAATTAATGAATATAATAATTATATATATGTTTGATGCGCTCCCTTCGTCTATCGGTTAGGACGCAAGGTTTTCAACCTTGAAAGAGGGGTTCGACTCCCCTAGGGAGCGCCATATATAATCTTTTTGCACATTATATTTTCATTTTTTACCATTGAGGCTAATAATTTTTTTTATTTATGAAGAATCAGTGATAAATTATTGCTGTACTCAGATTTGTGGTGGACCTGATTTTTTGAATTTTTTTATTTCATATTAGAAAGCTTATGTTATATATATTTATTATCGGGGCGTAGCGCAGCCTGGTAGCGCAACTGGTTTGGGACCAGTAGGTCGGGAGTTCGAATCTCTCCGCCCCGACCATTAAATTTTTATTAGAATTAAACATGAAAGCAAAAATATATAAACCCTCAAAGACATCTATGCAATCTGGTTATGGAAAAAATAGGTGGATTTTTGAGTATTATCAAAATAACGATAAGATAACAGAAAATCTTATGGGCTGGACGGGCTCAAAGGATACAATGGAGCAAATAAGATTATATTTTGAAACTGCAGAAGATGCGGTCAGATATGCGAAAGAAAATAATATTGATTTTGATTTGATTGAGGATAAGAAAAAAAAATATGGCCCCAAATCTTATTCTGATAATTTTAGGTTTAAAAGAAAAGATCAGTGGACACACTAGATTAACATGGCCCCGTAGCTCAGTTGGATAGAGCAGTAGATTTCTAATCTGAAGGTCCGAGGTTCGAGTCCTCGCGGGGTCACCATTAACTGTTTTCTTTGTATATCAATACTTATAAATTCTCCCATATAAATAATTATGCTATTAATTACAAATGGATTTTGTACTTGAGTTATCTGACCTTTCTAAATCATACGGCAACCTTTTGGCCAATGATTCAGTTTCAATAAAAATAAAGAAAGGCAATGTTCACGCTCTTCTTGGTGAGAATGGCGCAGGTAAGTCGACTTTAGTAAAAATTATTTACGGTATTATTAAGCAGGATTCTGGTGTTATGCGGTTAAATGGAGAGCTTTACTCCCCAAAAAATCCCCATATCGCAAGACAAAATGGGATTGGCATGGTTTTTCAGCATTTCTCATTATTTGAAAGTTTAACGGTCTTAGAGAATATAGTTCTCGGCCAGGACTCTAAATTAAGCAAGCAAATCATTTACCAAAAGCTTGAGCAAATTAAAGAAGATTATAATTTATTTGTTGACGAAAAAAAAATAATTGCAACATTATCTGCCGGTGAAAAGCAAAAAGTAGAAATAATTAGATGCCTACTTCAAGACCCAAAGGTACTAATTTTAGATGAGCCCACATCAGTGCTTAGCCCAAGTGAGATTACAAATTTATTTGAATTATTGAAAAAATTATCATCAACAGGTGTAGTTGTTGTGTATATATCTCATAAATTACACGAAATTAAGCTGCTCTGCGATGAGGCAACTATATTAAGAAATGGTAAAGTTGTTAAATCTTGTGACCCAAAGAAAGAAACTATAAATAGCCTTGCTAATTATATGATAGGTCATGAGCTAAATCAGAAGTTTAAATTAGCTAAAAGTGATAGAGAGATAGTTTTTGAAGTAAGTAATTTAAATTATCAGAGCCAAGAGCTTTATGGTACCTCGCTAAAAGATATTAATTTTAATGTTAATAAAGGAGAAATATTGGGCATTGGGGGTATTGCCGGTAATGGTCAAAAAGAATTAATGGAGTTATTGTCGGGGGAAATTAGAACGCCCGATAAAGGGAGCATTGTATTTAATAAAACTAATATAGAAAATACGGACATTAATTTTAGGCGTAGCAGCAGAATTGCCTTTATTCCTGAAGATAGAGATGGTCACAGTGCCGTTGCTAAGCTAAGCCTAGTTGAGAATGTGCTCATAACTAATTTGTGGAACAGAGAGCTCTTTCGGGGTGGTGTTATTAACGAAGATATAATAAGAAACAAGACAAAGGAAATTATAGATTTATTCCAGGTTAAATGTGATGGCATAGATTGCCTTGCTTCAAGCCTCTCTGGAGGGAATCTTCAAAAATTTGTAGTTGGACGTGAGTTCACAAAAGAACCAAGATTGATTATATGCGAACAACCTACTTGGGGTGTTGATGCCGGTTCCGCGTCAATGATTCATCAATTTCTCCTAGAAAAAGTTAATAAAGGATCATCTATTGTTGTTATATCTCAGGACATAGATGAGCTTATGAAAATTTCGCATAGAATGGGAATAATTTCAAACGGTAGATTGTCTAAATTATACAAAACTGATGATATTAGCTCACAAGATATTGCCCTTGAGATGGCTAGTTAGTAACATATAATATAAAACTATGATAAGACTCGAGAAGAAAGAAAAGGAAGATATAAGTGGAATTTATTTGCCACCATTAGTATCTATTTGCCTATCATTAATTGTTATATTCATACTTTTCTTAATAATTGGAGAAAATCCTGTTTTAGCAATATATATTATATTTATTGAACCTTTACAGTCTCTTTTTGGCATATCAGAATTAATTGTTAAATCAACGCCTTTGATTATTATTGCCTTAGGCTTATCATTTGGATTCCGGGCTGGAGTGTGGAATATTGGAGCTGAGGGACAATATACAATTGGTGCATTATCAGGTGGTGCCACTATTCTTGCGTTTTATCCAACAACAGGATTATGGCTGCTTCCACTTGCTTTTATTGTTGCTATAATATCAGGAATGATTTGGGGTGGGGTTCCAGCTCTTTTAAAAACTAAATTTAATACAAATGAAATACTAGTAAGTTTAATGCTTACGTATGTTGCGATGTTATTGCTAAGCGTTTTAGTGTATGGCCCCCTAAAAGACCCAGATGGGTTTAACTTTCCTGAAAGTAGACTATTCCATGACTCAGGGATATTGCCAATTATTATTTCCGGAACGAGAGCCCATGTTGGCTTCCTTTTAGCAATTGGTCTGGTGGTAATTATGTATTATCTTTTGAATAGGCATATTATTGGATTTCTTATTAGAGTTTCAGGCGAATCTTCAAGAGCTTTGAGTTTTTCAGGTAAGACATCAAATCAATTGGTTTGGCTAGCATTTATAATATCAGGCAGTTTTGCTGGCATGGCTGGCGTGATTGAAGTTACCGGACCTGTAGGTCAATTAGTACCGGCTATTCCTGTTGGTTATGGATTTACTGCTATAATTGTAGCATTCTTAGGTCGTTTAAATCCATTTGGAATATTTCTTGCGGGCATACTTATGGCGCTTACTTATATTGGAGGTGAGGCAGCTCAAATTAAACTAGGTTTACCGAATGCTATTACTGGAGTATTTCAGGGGCTCTTATTATTTTTTCTTTTGGCAGCCGATGCCTTCACTTCATATCGAGTAAAATTTGAAATTTTTAGGAAGGTCTAGCGTTTATTTATATGGAATTATATGTATCAATATTTCAAGGTATCATTATAGCATCTACACCATTGGTTTTTGCAGCGATCGGAGAGCTTGTGTCAGAAAAATCAGGAGTTTTAAACCTTGGGGTAGAAGGAATGATGATTATTGGAGCTGTGATAAGTTTTATTGTTACCCATGAAACTGGTAGCCATTTTCTAGGTCTAATTGCTGCAATATTTTGTTCAAGCATGATTGCTTTAATATTTGGAATATTAACACAATATCTACTATCAAACCAGGTTGCCAGTGGTCTTGCTCTAACCCTTTTTGGCCTGGGCCTTGCTTCTTTGATTGGGCAAAATTATTCTGGAATTAGCCTCAAACAATTCCCAACAATGGACATTCCTTATTTATCAGATTTTCCCATCATAGGACAGATGTTATTTTCTTTTGATTATTTAGTTTACCTATCTATTATTTTAGTTCTTGTAACTTATTATTTTCTTAATAAAACAAAGAAAGGGCTTATCCTCATTGCTGTTGGCGATAATCATGAATCGGCACATTCTCTTGGTTATTCTGTGAAGAAGATTCGACTGTTGTCTATCTTGTATGGGGGGGCATGTGCTGGTGTTGGTGGCGCTTATTTATCTCTAGTACAAACCCCTATGTGGGTAGAGAATATGACAGCAGGAAGAGGTTGGATTGCGCTTGCCATTGTAGTATTTGCTGTTTGGAGACCATTGTGGGTATTTGTTGGGGCATATATATTCGGTGGAATAACAATAATTCAACTTCATATTCAGGCTATAGGAGTTAATATAGAGGCACAATATATGTCAATGTTGCCTTATATTGTAACAATATTAGTTTTAGTTTTTATATCTATGAATAAAAATAGATTAGCTGTTAATGCTCCAAATTGCCTAAATCGGCTATTTTCATCAGATATTTAATTTCATTAATGGAGATTTTATATGTCGAAAAAATTTATAGGCGGCTTAATAATTATTCTTATAATTGTCGTTGGTTTCTATTTCCAATCACAGATTGAAAGAGTGGAAGTAGATAAAGTCGAAAAAGTTGGATTCATATATGTCGGCCCCGTTACAGATTTTGGCTGGACATACGAGCACGATCAAGGAAGGCTTGCCGTTGAAGAGGCTTTTGGTGAAGGTGTAACCACTACATATGCTGAAAGTGTTTCAGAGGGCCCTGATGCCGAAAGAGCTATTACACAAATGGCTCGAGATCATGATCTGATTTTTACAACATCATTTGGTTATATGAATCCCACAATAAAGGTAGCAAAAAAGTTTACCAAGGTTAAATTTGAACATGCTACTGGTTATCAGAGAAGTGATAATGTTGCAACTTACGCGGCAAGATTCTATGAAGGTCGACATTTGATAGGCTTAATTGCGGGCGGTATGACTCAGACTAATAAGATTGGGTATATTGCATCTTTTCCAATACCAGAGGTTGTTCGTGGAATTAATGCTGCTTATTTAGCAGCTAAATCTGTCAATCCAACAGTAGAGTTTAAGATAATATGGGTTAATACTTGGTTTGACCCAGGTAAAGAGGCTGATGCAGCTAAGGCACTAATTGATCAAGGGGCAGATATTATTATGCAACATACCGACTCTGCAGCCCCTATGACTGTTGCCGAAGAAGAGGGTATTTATGCATTTGGCCAAGCTTCAGACATGATCCAATTTGGCCCTAATGCTCAATTAACAGCAATCATTGATGATTGGGGACCTTATTATGTAGAAAGAGTTAACGCCCTAATGGATAAAAATTGGGAATCTCAAGATACATGGGGTGGAATGGATACTGGCATGGTAAAAATAGCTGATATATCAACTGATGTTCCTAAAGTGGTTGTGAATCTTGTAAATGATGCAAAGGCTGGTATAATTTCTGGTGATTTACATCCTTTCACAGGGCCGATTAACAAACAGGATGGATCTGTTTGGCTTGCTGAGGGGGAAACTGCATCGGATGGGGATTTATTATCAATGGCATTCTATGTTGAAGGAATTGATGGCGTTGTTCCAAACTAATAATTCTTATGGTGCGTGTATATTAATTTATAATATGCACGCACTGCACTCTTCGCTCTGATTTTTTATACTTAAAAATAATGCCAAATATAAAACATATAATTACAGATAAGCTAAAATCTGTGAATATTGACATTAACGGTAAATCTACAAATATTATTGATGCTAAAATTGTTGAGGATATTGTTATTGCCAACAAACAAGTTTTCTTGTCCATAAAGGCTGACAAAAGAGATATAGAAAAATATGATCAAATTAAGACTGACGCCCATAATATAATTACTTCAATTGAAGGAGTGGAAAAAGTTTCTATCTCCTTAACCGCACACTCTAGCCCGTCTCCAGCACCTCATGATTCATCTAAACCTCAGGATGAATTTCTTGTAAAAGATGTCATAGCTATTGCATCAGGAAAGGGAGGTGTTGGAAAGTCAACTACAACAATTAACCTGGCTATTGCGGTTTCTAAGCTAGGCTTTTGTGTTGGTATATTAGATGCGGACATATATGGCCCTTCAGTACCCAAATTAGTTGGCGTTAAGAAGAAGCCAGCGCTTTCAAAAAATGGAAAGCTAGAGCCTATCTCTGTTCATGGAATATCAGTGATGTCCATTGGTTTTCTTGTTGACGAAGAAACGCCAATGATTTGGAGAGGGCCAATGGTTATTTCCGCCGTTAATCAATTGATAAAAGATGTTGATTGGGGTGACTTAGATTTTTTATTTATAGATATGCCTCCGGGAACAGGGGATGTTCAGCTTACAATGGCCCAAAGAATAGCTATGTCAGGCGCAATTATTGTATCAACTCCACAAGACCTAGCTCTAATAGATGCAAAAAAAGGACTGGTAATGTTTGAAAAAGTTAATGTTCCAATATTAGGAATAATAGAAAATATGAGTTCGTTTATATGCCCTCATTGCAATGAAGAGACTCATATATTTGGCAAAAAAGGCGCCGAGAAAGAGGCAAGGTCTCAAAAAGTTGATTTCCTGGGAGCCGTCCCACTCATGTCAGAAATTAGAGAGGCATCTGATTTAGGTGAGCCCTTCGTTATAGCTGAACCTGAATCAAGTGTAGCTCAAAAGTACATGGAAATTGCTGAGGGGGTTGTTGATAGAATAAATAAAAAAGATAAGACTGAAAAACCTAAAATAACGATCGAGTCATGAGTTCTAATGATTAAGAAACAATCAAGTATTCCAGAGAATTTAATCCTCTCAAAAAATAAAAGAAGTTTTATCCTCGCTTACAATGATAAAAAATATGAATATACATCTGAGTATTTAAGGGTAAACAGTCCTAGTGCAGAAGTAAAAGGGCATTCTCCAGAACAAAGAAAGATTGTTTCATCAAAGAGATCTGTCTTAATTTCAAATCTTGAGCTCATAGGTAATTATGCTTTAAGAATCACTTTCTCTGATGGTCATGATACGGGGATATATTCTTGGAGTTATTTAAAGGAGTTGCATAGTGGGTATGACAAGATATGGAGGAAATATATAAGTGATCTGCGTAAAGGCGGTCTAAGTAGAGATTAAAAAATATTTTAATCTAGTCTTTTTAATGCATTATTGAGGTCCTCAATCAGGTCATCGGGATCCTCTAGGCCAATATGCAGTCTAACTATTGAGTTTTTAATGTTTCCCCATTCGCCCGTTTTAGTTCTATTTGGGTTAACTGGCATTACCAAGCTTTCGTATCCGCCCCATGAAGCCCCAATACCAAATAATTTCAAGCTATCAATGAATTTATCTAATTCTTTTAGATCATTATTGTTGTTAATAACAATTGACATTAAGCTTGCCCCACCTTGCTTAAAATCCCTCAACCATAATTTATGCCCTCTACTTTTTTCAAAAGGGGGATATAGGATCTCTCTTATATTAGCAGTTTTGTATAAATTTTCACATATCTTCAATGCGGACTCTAATTGCTTTTCCATTCTTATTTTCATTGTTCTTAATCCACGACTTGCTAGGTAGGCGTCATCTGCATTACTGCTAACCCTTAACAAGTTATAGGTATCATTTATTAGGAACGAGGCTTCACCTATTGATGTCACGGCGCCTATAAGCGAATCTGAGTGTCCAACTATATATTTTGTTCCAGCATGCACTGATACATCTACACCAAAATCGTAAGGTTTAAAGAATAATGGGGTGGCCCAAGTATTATCCATGATGGTGTAAATGTTGTTCTCTTTAGCAATTTTCATTAACTTCCTGATATCAACAATCTCAAATGTTAATGACCCTGGAGATTCAAAGAAAATTGCAACTGTATTTTTTCTAATAGTATTTTTTAATGTTTCCAGATCCAAAGGGTCAAAATAGCTCACCTGAACCCCCATTTTGGTAAGAAAATTATTTGCAATTTGTCTTGTTGGATCATATACGTTATCTGATAAAATAATGTGATCTCCATTTGATACAAAACTCAGCAATGCAAGAAGGATAGCTGTCCTTCCAGAGCTAGTGATTTTACAACTATCTGCATTATCGAGTTCCATAATAGAATTCTCAAGGGCTTCTGTTGTTGGATTAGATTGACTACCATAGAAATAACGAAGATCTTTTTCCCTAAAGGATTTTGATGAATTTGCTAAGATAGTTGACCCTCTATAAACAGGAGTATTGACAAAGCCATAGTGATCATGGGGAACCCTTCCGCTATGGGTAACTTTAGTAGCATCTTTATAGATTTTTTTTGGCATTACGCATCTTATGATTTTTAATATGGTATTTAAAGTTTATTTTTTTTTAATTTTTATTGACATAAGAACAAAAATAGAACATATTATGAACAAATGGAGTTTATTTGATGTATATTTTTAATAAAATTAATAATTATTTTGAAGATTTAGTGTGTTTTGTATCGATCATTACTTTTTTTTATATGCTTTTTAGATGGCTAATCGTCATCTGATATTTTATCATTCTTTTTTTATCCACAATTCTAGAAATAATACCTTAAAGTCACAAACAATCATGTGACAATAATTTCTTTTTCATACAAAATAATCATTATTGAGGTATCTTATTATGTCAAATATAGATTTTATTCATTTACGTGTACGTTCATCCTATTCATTACTAGAATCATCCCTACATATGGAAGAGCTTACCGATCTGTGTATCCATAATACTATGCCCGCAATAGGAATATCGGATAATAATAACCTTTTTGGAGCACTAGAGTTTTCTGAGCTAATGGTCAAAAGTGGTATTCAGCCAATTATTGGAACCACTATTAATTTACATGCATCTCTTGATAATAATGCAAACTTAGCTCAAGAAATTTCTAATTCATCCGTTTGCCTAATAGCTACAAACGAGATCGGCTATAGTAACCTAATGAGACTTTCTAGTCTTTCTTACCAAAAATCTAATTTCATAACTCCCTATATAACATTTGATGAGCTGTTCCAATATAATGATGGGGTCATAATATTAACTGGTGGCGAAAAAGGATTAATAAATAAACTCATACACGAAAATAATCATACAGTCGCAAGTGAGCATCTAATAAAATTAAAAAAAATATTTTCCGATAGACTTTATATTGAAATTCAGCGGAGCAATAGCCAAAATGAGGATTATACTGAAACTGCACTTATAGATTTTGCCTATGATATGAACATCCCCTTGGTGGCAACCAATAATGTTTTATTTGCCTCTAAAGAAGATCATGAGGCCAACGATATATTGCAATGTATACTTTCTTCAGATGTTATATCAAACCCTAATAGGAACTTTGCGTCGGAAGAAGGTTATTTTAAATCACAACAAGAGATGGTTCAGCTATTTAGAGATATACCAGAGGCTATTGCGAATACTCTATTAATTGCCCAAAGATGTTCCTATAGGCCAGTAACGCTTGATCCCGTCCTACCCAAATACTCGTCGGATGCAAATAATAATGAAAATGAAATTTTAAGCGAGATGGCAATTGCGGGTTTGGAAAGTAGACTTTCAAAGTATGGCGTTGCTGATGGATTTACTAATTTAGAATATAAAGAAAGATTAAGAGAGGAACTTTCTATTGTACTTGATATGAATTATGCCGGCTATTTCTTAATAGTCGCAGATATCATAAACTGGTCAAAAGATAACAGCATTCCAGTTGGTCCAGGCAGAGGATCGGGGGCAGGCTCACTAGTGGCCTGGTCAATTGGCATTACTGATCTTGATCCTATAAAGTTTAATCTTGTTTTTGAACGTTTTCTTAACCCACATAGAGTATCGATGCCAGATTTTGATATTGATTTTTGTCCAATTAGAAGAGACGAGGTTATAAATTATATAAAGGAGAGGTATGGAAAAGAACGGGTTGCACAAATTATTACATTTGGAAAGCTTCAGGCTAGGGCTGTAATAAGAGATGTAGGTAGAGTCCTGGAAATGCCTTATAGTCAGGTTGATAATATTTGCAGATTAATTCCAAATAATCCTGCAAATCCTATGAATCTAACTGAAGCAATAACAGGTATAAAAGAACTTAGAATATTAAAAGAAACAGATGAGACTATAAGTAAATTATTGACCTTTTCGCTTTCACTTGAAGGACTTTATCGACACGCCTCAACACATGCGGCAGGCGTTGTTATATCAGAAAAAGAATTAACAGAGTATGTGCCTATATATATGGATCAAAAGACAAATATGCCAGTTACGCAATTTAATATGAAATGGGCTGAGCAGGCAGGTTTAGTTAAATTTGATATACTAGGATTAAAAACTTTATCAGTTATAAGCGAGTGCTGTAAACAGCTTAATAACATTGGTATATCGGTAGATATTTCTGCAATTAAACTCGAAGATCAAAAAACAATAGATCTATTTAGAGAGGGACAGACTTCTGGGGTGTTTCAATTTGAAAGCTCTGGTATGAAAGACCTATTAATAAAGGCACAACCAAGTAATTTTGAGGATTTAATAGCTTTAATTGCTTTATTTAGACCAGGCCCAATGGAGAATATACCGCAGTATCTAAACTCAAAAAATTCCAATACAGAGATTGAGGTGCTGCATGATTTAATAACCCCAATAATAGCTGACACCTATGGGGTTATAATATACCAAGAACAAGTAATTCAAATTGCACAAAGACTTGCAAATTATAGTTTGGGAGAGGCTGATATACTACGTCGTGCAATGGGTAAAAAAATTAAATCAGAAATGGACGCCCAGAGAAATAATTTTATTATTGGTGCAAGCGACAATGGAGTAAGTAAAGAAAAAGCAGAATATATATTTGACTTAGTTGATAAATTTGCTGGTTATGGATTTAATAAGGCGCACTCTGCTGCCTATGCCTTAATTGCATTCCAGACAGCTTATTTAAAAGCTAACCATCCTCTTGCATTTATTTCAGCGCTGCTAACTTTAGATATTGGTAACATTGATAAGGTATCAAATATTATATCTGAAGCAAAAAGAATGAAAATAGATATTCTTCCTCCATCAATCAATCAATCTATGGATGATTTTAAGATAGAAGGTAAGGGTATTAGATTTTCGTTGGCGGCTATTCGCAATGTCGGAGCTCAGGCCGTAAAACATATATGCGATGAAAGACATGCTAATGGAGTTTTTCAAAGTATGTATGATTTTATATCAAGGATTGATCCGCATTATCTGAATAAGAGATCTCTTGAAAGCCTTATAATGTCAGGCTCTTTTGATGAATTTGAAGAAAATAGAGCTCTTTTATTTAGTAATATTGACATGTTTCTCTCGGAGGCGATTAGAATTCATAAAAAAAATATACATGGACAAATTGATATCTTTCAAGAGAGTCAGAGCGAGAATCAAGCTTTTAATCTTATAGGAAACTCAGATTGGAGCCAAATCGAAAAGCTAAATAGGGAATATGAAGTAATTGGAACATATCTGTCCGGACATCCTATAGAAGATTATTCTCAAACGCTCATTGCTAATAAGGTCATAAATTTTGATGAATTTGTATCTAATGTAAAGAATAAAAAACATAAACAAGCAAGATTAGCAGGTGTAATTCAGAATAGAATAAATAGAAGAGGCAAGAATGGAAGGACTTACTCATTTATAAAATTATCAGATCAGTCGCAAGATTTTGAAGCGCTGATGTTTTCAGATGTTGTAGAAAGGTATAATGACTTAATATTTATTGGGAATACTGTTATTTTAAAAGTTGATGCAGAGCTACAAGAAGATGTTGTTAGAATAAAAGTTAATGAGGTTATGCAGGCAAATATTACTCAAAAGGAAATTGAGGATCCAGTCCACATTGATAATTTAAAAGAAAACCAAGTTTTGGAGAGTGATTTTATCGAGGGGCAAAATTTACGAACTGATTTGAATAAATATAAAATCAAAGTGCCAAATTTAGATGTCTTAGAAAATATTGCATTAAAATTAAAGCTCGGGTCAGGCAGGGATATGGTAAACATTATTTTTTATGATAAGAATCTAAAAAAAGATATTGAATTAGAAATAGGCGATACTTTTAATTTTGATAAAGATATAAAAGATTATTTATCGTCCATACCGGGAGTGGAGCTCCTGTTTTAGTAAATCAGTATCTTTTCTTAAAATATCTTGAATTTTTTAAAATAAAGTCATATAAAACAACTATAAAATACATACACAGAGCGTGAGCCGGTGAACTTCAAGCTCTGTGGGGAATAACCGGATCAGGAGAAAAAAATGGCATTACCTAATATTTCTATGAGAGAATTGCTTGAAGCAGGGGTTCACTTTGGGCACAAAAAAGAACGCTGGAACCCCAAAATGGAACCATACATTTATGGAAAAAGGAATGGTATTCATATAATTGATTTATCACAAACAGTCCCACTCCTTCATCAGGCATTAGTCGCAGTCAGGGATGTTGCGGCATCTGGCGGAAGAATACTTTTTGTTGGAACAAAAAGACAGGCATCAGAACATATAGCGGATGCCGCAAAAAGATCTGCGCAGTACTTTATAAATCACACATGGATGGCCGGGATACTTACTAACTGGAAAACTGTATCAAATTCAATAAAGAGATTTAAAGAGTTAGAAGAACTGTTGAATGATGACAAAGTTAATGCCTTAACAAAAAAAGAAATATTAAAACTTACAAGAGAGTTTAATAAACTTAATAGAGCTATTGGGGGAATAAAAGATATGGGTGGTGTGCCCGATATATTATTTGTTATTGACTCCAATAAAGAGGCAATAGCAATTCAGGAGGCAAACAAACTTGGAATACCAGTAGTAGCTATTCTAGACACAAATTCAACACCTGATACTATTAATCACCCAATTCCTGGAAATGACGATGCCTCAAGGGCAATAGCATTATATTGTGGATTGTTTGAAAAGGCTATTTTGGATGGTATGGAACAATCAGCGTCAAAGTTAAATATTGATGCAGGGGAGAATGCGGATCCATCATCTATTGATGATAATGATGCTTTGACAATGGAGCCCGGTAAAAGCGACAATGAAAAAACTGAAGATAAAAAAGAAACTATCGAGGAAGTTCCACCAGAACAGATTCCTGATAAGGAATCCAAAGATCAGGAAACAAAGAATGATCCAAATTCAAATTCTAAACAAAAGTTAGTTGTAGAAAAAAAGAAACGTGTAGTTAGAAAAAAAGATTCAGAAAAGAAGACTGAGATTAAAGAAGATCCAAAATTAAAAAAGGACTCTTCCAAAAAGAAATAAACATTATATTAAGAAGCCCTAAAAAAGGAGACCTTTAAATGGCGCAAATAACTGCTTCTTTGGTAAAAGAGCTAAGAGAAAAAAGTGGAGCTGGTATGATGGATTGCAAAAATGCACTTCAGGAAAACGATGCTAATATCGAAAAATCTATTGATTGGCTTAGGGCCAAAGGTATAACTAAAGCTGCAAAAAAATCAGATAGAATTGCTTCCGAAGGACTTGTTGGTTCTTTAATTGATCAAAATAGAGCAACTCTCGTTGAACTGAACTCAGAAACAGATTTTGTCGCAAGAAATGAAGATTTTCAAAATCTTCTCAGAGGAATTTTAAGTGTTTCTATAGAAAATGAGAACGTGTTATCTTCACAATACCCTAATTCAGAGAGGACAGTCGAAGAAGAAATAAACGAGAAAATTGCTACAATTGGTGAAAATATAATGTTACGTAGAGTCCAGAATATGTCTATTGATAATGGATTTATATATAGCTATACGCACAATACTGTGAGTGATTCATTGGGTAAGATAGGGGTTTTGTTAGCTATAGAAACATCCGCTAGCTCAAAACAATTAGAAGATTTTGGCAAAAATTTATGTATGCATATAGCTGCTGCAAGTCCTATCGCTCTGTCTGCTGAAGGAGTCAGCCGTGAAGTTTTGGATCGAGAACGCGAAATTGCATTGGAGCAAGCAAAAGAAAGCGGAAAACCGGAAAGTATTGCAGAAAAGATGGTAGAGGGTAGAATTAAGAAATTCACTGAAGAAAATGCTTTGCTTTCGCAAGTATTTGTAATTGATGGCCAAACAAAAATATTAGAATTGGTAGATCACAAGGCAAAAGAAATAAAGCACCCAATAAAAATTGTACAATTTATTAGAATGCAGCTAGGTGAGGGTGTGGAAAAAAAAGAAGAAGATTTTGCGAGCGAAGTTGCTTCAGTAGCTAACAAAAATTAAGTATTATAGTTATTCCTTTTTTGTGTTCAAATAATAATGAAAAAAACATTATATAAAAATGTTCTACTTAAAATATCTGGTGAAATACTTGCCGGTAACGATACCTTTGGTGTAAACGATAAAGTTTTAAATCAACTATCAAAAGAAATAAATCAAATTAAGAAATTAGACATAGATCTATCAATTGTTATTGGTGGGGGAAATTTCTATAGAGGCGAAAATTTTCAACATAGTAAAATAAATAAAAATGATGCAGATCATATTGGAATGATTGCGACTGTCATGAATGGTATTTTTCTAAAAAATGCCCTGAGGAATTATGGAGTAAAATCAATAATTTATTCTGCATTCTCAATCGATGGTATTATTGATGTGTATAATTATGAAAAAGCAAAAGATATGCTAAGTAAGGGGTATGTTATTATCCTTGTAGGAGGAACAGGGAACCCTCATTTTACTACGGATACTGCGAGCGTTCTTCGTGCAGTAGAACTTGATTGTGATATAGTGCTTAAGGGGACTAAAGTTGATGGAGTTTACGATAAAGATCCTCTTGTTCATACGGAAACTAAGAAATTTACAAAACTTAATTATAATTATATTATAAGTAATAAGTTGAAAGTTATGGATATCACCGCCATTGCACTTGCCGAAGAGAATTCTCTTCCAATATTAGTTTTTTCCATAAAGAAAGAAGGTGAATTGAAAGAGGTATTATACGGTAAGGGTAATTACACATTAATTAAATAAGCAAAGGTTAGCGATGGAAAATGTTTATAATATAAATGATATTTCTAAAAGAATGGATGGAGCTATATCTTCACTAAAAACAGAATTCGCTGGTCTCAGAACTGGCAGGGCGTCGGCATCACTTCTAGAGCCAATCTTAGTTGATGTTTATGGCTCAAAGATGCCAATTAATCAATTGGGCACAATAAGTGTTCCCGAGCCGCGAATGCTTACAGTCCAGATATGGGATAAATCCCAAATAGATTTCGTTGACAAGGCTATTAGAGAAGCGGGTCTTGGACTAAATCCATCTGTAGACGGGCAACTTATAAGAATTCCAATACCAGAACTTAATGCTGAACGTAGGGAAGAGCTTACTAAGGTTGCAAGTAAATATGCAGAAAATACTCGTATTGCAATTCGAAACGTTAGAAGAGATGGTATGGATAGCCTTAAAAAGATGGAGAAGTCTAGTAAAATTAGTCAAGACGAACAGAGAGATCTTGGCGCGGAGATCCAAAAAGTCACTGACAAAACAATAGGTGAAGTTGACGACATATTAGCAAATAAGACCAATGAAATTATGAACGTCTAGACCGACTTTTGCAATGAAATACCTCAAAAATGAATAATCTTACAGATTTCCCAAAACATATAGCTATTATTATGGACGGTAATAGAAGATGGGCGACCCAAAAAGGTTTCAATTTTACGACTGGACACAAGAGAGGAGTTGATACACTTGCAAAAATTATAAACTCTGCTGATAAATTTAACATTCAATATCTGACACTGTATAGTTTTAGTAAAGAAAATTGGAACAGATCAGAAAAAGAAGTAAACAACTTAATGTCTTTAATGGAAATATTTGTTGATGAACATCTGGATAGCATTAATAAAAAAAATATCAAGATAAACATCATTGGCGATAAGTCAACCTTGAGCCAAGATCACAAATCTCTCATAGAAGATATTGAGAATAAAACTCACTATAATACTGGTATGATTTTAAATGCTGCTTTTAATTATAGTGGTCGAGATGAAATTAAGAGAATGATATTAAAGGTTTTTAAAGATATAAAATCAAAATCAATTACCGAAAGTGATATTAATGAGGATCTTATTAGTGAATACCTAGATACGAAAGATATTCCTGACCCCGATCTTATCATTAGAACTAGTGGAGAAAAAAGGATAAGTAACTTTTTATTATGGCAATGCGCGTACTCAGAATTTGTGTTTTATGACACATTATGGCCTGATTTTTCTGAGATATTACTCGAAGATGCAATAAATCAATACAGATCCAGAGATAGAAGATTTGGTTCAAGCTAAAAAAGAATTTATTTATGAATAAATTAAATTTAATACAAAGAATAATCTCGTCTATTTTAATATTACCATCAGTCCTTTTGGTAGTTTACTTGGGGGGTATTTTTTATTCACTTTTATTGATTTTTTCTTCTGCTCTAGTTTTTTATGAATTATCTAAAATAAACAATTTAATTAATATAAAAAGAGGTTTTGTCGTATACCTTATGCTCTTAATATTTTGCATATACTCAATACAATTTTATGATTACATGCTCGCAATATTAATTTGTGGAGTAGTCGTCATATTAATGTTGCTATATCGCTTAATAAGAAATGAGAAATATTGGCTTGAATTTAATTTAATATATTCCATTATTCCAATATTGATATTGTATGAGGTTAGGAACTATAACAATTCATCAGACGGATTAGCGCTAACCATCTTAATAATTTCTACAGCTGTCATTTCTGATATTGCAGGGTATAGTGGTGGAATGTTGTTGGGCTCAAAAAAAATATTCCCAACATTATCACCAAATAAAACACTCGAAGGAACATTTTTTGCTTTAATAGTCCCTACAATACTAGTTACATTTGCATATATACATCTAGAAGATATTTATAACTATGTCTTTCTGACGATGCTAGTCTTTGCAATGTCAGTTGCCTCTGTTGGGGGTGATTTATTTATATCTGGAATTAAAAGAAAGTTTAAATTAAAAGATACCGGAAGCCTTATTCCAGGACATGGTGGATTCCTTGACAGAGCGGATAGTATTATTGGCTCCACATTGATTTTTCTTATGGTAACGTATACTTATGGTATCTTGGGCATTAATCTAACAAGTTATCTGTAAAATGAAATGAAGATAATGAACAAAAATAAGCTATTATCAATTCTAGGGTCAACCGGTACTATTGGGGTAAACGCTTTAGAAATAAAAAAAATTGATACATACTATAATATTTATGCATTAACAGCTAACAATAATTCAGATTTGCTGTTAAAGCAGGCCAAAAAATTTACCCCTGAATTTATTGTAATAGCAAATGAGTCAAAGTACTCACAGGTAAAGTCAGAGCTTTTTGGATCAGGGATTAAAATTTTATCTGGCAAAACTGGCCTATTAGAAGTAGCTTCCAAGGCTACAGATGTCACTCTGTCAGCAATATCTGGATCTGATGGAATTGAACCCTCAGTTACATCAATAAACAATACAAAAAATCTAGCATTAGCGAATAAGGAAACAATAGTGTCCATGGGAAAATTGTTATTTGATAAAGATATCAATAAAACTACAAAAATTATCCCCGTAGACTCTGAGCATAATTCTATATTTAATTTATTACAAAAAATAAAAAGAAGTGACATTAGAGAAATTATACTAACCGCTTCTGGTGGTCCCTTCCTTAATACACCAATTAATGATTTACGATCTGTAAATGCAACAGATGCGTTAAAACATCCAACATGGTCAATGGGTAAAAAGATTTCTATAGATTCCGCAACATTAATAAACAAAGGCCTAGAATTAATTGAGGCAACCCATTTATTTGATTTGGATGAAAAAATTATTCATGTCATTATCCATCCTCAATCTAATATACATGCAATGGTATCATTGAAGGATGGCTCAACTTATGCTCATATGTCAAACCCAGATATGAAGATTCCTATTAGTAACGCAATTTTTTGGCCAGAAAAGCAAAAAGTGTTTTATAACAACCTTAATTTTGAAAGATTGAGTCAACTTACATTTTCGCCGATTGATAATGAGAGATTCCCAGCGATTATACTTGCACGAGAGTCAATAAAAAGAGGTGATATCGGTCCAATTGTTTATAATATATCTAGTGAAATTGCCGTAACTGAATTCTTATCAGATAAGATACATTTTTATGATATTTATGAAATAATAAAAAAATCTCTAGATCATCGTGATTTCTATAATAAAAACTTGATAAGAAATGTTGATGATGTTTTATTATTACATAAAAATATTAAGAGTGTTACTAGAGATATTGTTAGTCAATTAAGGGAACAGTAGAATGGATTTTTCAACTATAGATAATTATTTTGTAAACATCTTCATCTATACAGTTCCTTTTCTTTTTGTTTTAACAATTGTTGTCTTCTTTCATGAATTAGGGCATTTCCTGATAGCAAGACTTAATAAAGTAGATGTCGAGAGTTTTTCAGTAGGATTTGGTAAAAAAATATATGGTTACAAAGATAAAATGGGAACAGAATGGAAAATATGTTGGATTCCCTTAGGAGGCTATGTCAAATTTATAGATGATGCTGACCCAGCAAGCTCTAAAGATAATAAACAAATTATAAAAAATGGATTTCATAACAAATCTTTAAAGGCCAAAAGCGCCATAGTTTCGGCAGGTCCAATAGCAAATTTTATATTGGCAATCTTAATTTTTACAATATTTTATACCTTTTCAGGGAAACCGACTATCCTTCCTGTTATAGAAGGACTAGAACAAAATGGCCCGGCTGAAAGGGGTGGGATTGAAGTTGGTGATGAAGTTGTAGAAATAAATGGTATAAAAATTACACAATTTATGGATATATCAAATATAGTAAGATCTAACGAAGATACGACCCTTAATTTTCAAGTATTACGTGATGATAAGTACCTGAATTTAAAAATAATTCCAGAACTCAAAGGGTTTGAGGGCAACGAAACGGAAATAAAAGCTGCGTTTATAGGAATTAGTGGGGGGCGAAGCCCAGAGAATATTAGCAGAAATAAATTACCAGTACATTTGTCAGTTGTACAAGGGGCCAAAGACACATATAATATTATACACTTATCATTGGCATATATATATAGAATTGTGTCAGGGTCAGAGTCAGCTGAACATCTTGGTGGACCTATAAGAATAGCGCAAATTTCAGGTGAAATTGCTAAAAATGGATTTTATCCGTTAATACATCTAACGGCGTTATTATCAGTTAGTATTGGGCTCATAAACTTATTCCCAATTCCAATGCTGGACGGTGGCCATTTGATATTTTACTTAATTGAGGCAATTAGAGGCAGGCCTATGAGTGATAAATCTTATGAATTGTTTCATAAAATTGGTTTATCTTTTATAATATTTTTAATGTTTTTTGCATTATGGAATGATTTAAATTTTTTAAATATATTTTAATAAAATTTATTTAATATATTCAAAATATTTTAATTGTTTTAATCTATTTGTTGGTAATAGAATGAAATACACACGTACACTAGTTTTTTTAATGATCCTTATCTTCTATCCAGCTATTGTTATAGCGGGAAATCATAGCATAAAAAATATTTATGTTGATGGTAATAATAGAATTGAAGATAAAACAATCATT
>CEUZ01127170.1_pt1 | contig 19726 bp, 18 predicted proteins | sample 361511 | NCBI WGS metagenome assembly CEUZ01 (sample SAMEA2622822, study PRJEB7988) | marine metagenome | biome: marine biome (ENVO:00000447); feature: surface water layer (ENVO:00002042); material: "saline water (ENVO:00002010), including plankton (ENVO:xxxxxxxx)" | depth 5 m
TAATACCAAACACCGTTTAATAATGGCTCAACAATTGCATCCGTCAATGCTACTGCAAATGGCACATTAGCAATTAACATTAAGCAAGTTATTGCAATACATATATGCCCTATTGTATAAATTATTGTTCTTAAAAAAGATCCTTGAATATTAAGTTTTTGTAATAAATCGATTAGTTTGTTTATCATTTTTTAAAATAAGTAATTACTTAATAAGTTAGCTTATCCTAACTTTTTTTCAAGTACTAATAAAAAAAAAAAAATGCTAAATTTATAAATACTATGTTTAAAAAAAATCCAAAAAAAGATGCTAAATCTTATATTCACACAAGAAAAGCTCACGAAAATGAATTAGCTGAAGATTATGTAGAACTAATTGAAGATTTAATTAGTAAAGAAGGAGAAGCAAGAATTGTGGATATTGCGGATCATTTAGGAATTTCTAAAGCTACCGTAAATCAAACAATAAATAGATTAGTAAAAAAAGGTTTTTTAAAATCAAAACCATATAGATCAATTTATTTAACAGAAAAAGGTAAAAGTACAGCTGTTAATGCTCGTCAAAGACATACTATTGTCTATGATTTTTTAATTGCTTTAGGCTTAGATAAAGAAACAGCAGAACTTGATAGCGAAGGAATAGAGCATCATGTTGGTGATAAAACTCTAAATAAACTCAAAAATTTGACAAAAAAGCTTAAAAGAAGATAAAAATATGACTAAAAAAAAAGATCCTACCCCTGGAGATCCTAATAAAAATTATATTGATGAATTAAATAAAAAAATTGGAATATATTTTGAAAATGAACAATATGAAGAAGCTTTAAAAGAAGTTGAGTCATTTCAAGATAAAGAAAACCCAATTTATTTATATTATTTAGCTTTAATTAAAGATAAATTAAATAATAAAAAAGAAGCTTTAGAAATTTTAAAAAAACTTACTAATAATCAACCAAGTTTTCTTGAAGCGTTTCATTTATTAGCAAATATTAATGAAGATTTAAAACAATATAATGATTCAAAAAATATTCTAGAATATTTATCCAACCAAAACCCCAATGATCAAAAAACTAAATATAATTTGGGCCGCCATTACGAATATTATTTTAATGATATGGAACTTGCTCTTAAATTATATAAAGAAGCATTAAATATAGATAATCAAAATTACCAAATATGGAATGCTGTTAGTAACATATTAATTAAACTGAAAAAAAATGATCAAGCACATGATGTACTTAAAAAAATAATAGAAATATTTCCTAATGAAATTTTCAATTTAAAACAATTAGCAGAAGTTCAACTTGAATTAGGTTTAATTGATTTATCCGAAAATACAATTCTCAAACTAATAAAATTAAAAAAAAACCAAAATATTTTAAATTTACTTGCTCTTTGCTATTTTAAACAAAACAGATTTAATGAATGCGAAAAGATTTTAAATAAAGTTATAAATTATAAACTTCATAATAATGAAGAAGATATAGCTTATAAAAGAATTTTATTATTAAAAGTGTATCAATCTGATTTTGATCATATTTCATTATCAAAAATTATTAAAAAATATAATTATTTAGGAAATAAAGAAAAAATAAAAAAATTTAAACTTGGTTCTAAAAAAAATAAAAAAATTAAAATAGGTTTTGTGTCTTGTGATTTCAGAAAACAAGCAATTAATAATGTTATACATGCCCTATTTGATTTTAAAGATAAAAAAAATTTCGAATTTTATTGTTATTCATCAAATCCTGATGAAGATGAAATAACGGAGTGGTATAAAAAAGTATCTGATTCTTGGAAAAATATTTCAACTTTAAATGATAAAGAAGCTTCTAAATTAATTATTTCGGATAATATTGATATATTAATTTTTTTAGGAGGATATTTTGGAGAAAATCGATACCTTCTTTCAACATACAGATCCGCCCCAAAACAAATTAGTTTTCACCCTATTAGTTCTTCTTATAATAAAACAATGGATTACTGGCTAAGTGATAATATTTTACATCCATTAAATTTTAAAGAAAAAGTTTCTGAAAAAATCATTAGAATAAAAAGTCTTTTTAATTTTGCAAAACCTGAAAATTTACCAAAAATAAATGAGCCTCCTATGAAAAATAACGGCTATATTTCTTTTGGTAGTTTTAACAATCCAGGAAAGGTTTCAGAAAAATGTATAAGTCTTTGGTCAAAAGTATTAAAACATTTTAGTAAATCAAAAATTTATCTTAGATATTACGATTATTATAATAATAAAAAAAACCAAGATACTATTTATAAAATGTTTGAAAAAAATAATATATCAAAAGAAAAAATAATTTTTTTAGACGAAAAAGTTGATATTTACCTTAAATATTATAATAAAATTGATATAGGCTTAGACACATTCCCTTATTCAGGAGCAACTACCACTTATAGCGCAATTTGTATGGGTATTCCTGTTTTATCATTAGTTGGAAAAAATTATATAACAAGACAATCAGCATCAATTTTATCTAATGTTGGTCTTTCAAATTGGATTGTAAAAAAAGAAGATGAATATATTACAAAATTAAAAAAATTATCAGAATACAAACATATATATAAAATAAGATCAACTTTAAGAAAAAATTTAATTAAATCTTCAATATGTAATGGTAAAGAATTTTCTAAAAATTTTGAAGAAGTTATGAAAAAGATTCACTAAAATTTAACAAATAAAAAGTCATGCTTTATGTATAATTAACTTTATATAATTAACTATGAACAATGATATAAAAAATTTTAATTTAAAAGATGGAACTTTTATAAGATATAAGAAAACAGGAAAAGGTTCCCCCTTATTACTTTTACACACAATAAGAAATAGGCTTGAATATTCTGATAGTATTGTCAAATTACTGAAAAAAAAATTTACTATTTATAGTATAGATCTACCTGGATTTGGAGAATCTCCGATAAATACTAAAACAAATTATGATCAAACTTTTTTTAATGATTGTATTGTTGATTTTATAGAAAAAAAAAAATTATCTAGATTAACTATAGCAGGGGAGTCAATTGGAGGAGTATTGCCATTTTCGATTTCTCAAAAAATATCAAAAAGAATAAAGAAAATTTTTTCATTTAATCCATATGATTATGACAAAAAATTTGGAGATGGTATTGGAAGAGGAAATTTTTTTGCAAGATTTATAATGTTTCACGTAAGTCTACCAATTTTAGGAAATTTGTTTGCTAGGTTAGAGAACAAAATAGTACTAAAAAATATTTTGAATGGAGGTTTTGTTGATAAAAATAAATTACCTGAAAATTATTTAAATTTACTTTGTAAATCATATAAACATCCTGGTTATTATTATCATTTTAGAAATGTTCTTTCAAATTACCGAAGCTGGTCGAATACAAAAGATATATATTCTCATATCAGTATTCCTGTAGAATTAATTTATGGAGATAACGATTGGTCAAATAATGAGGAACGTAATGAAACAAAAAAATTGCTGAATCTTCAAAATTTTATAACAATTAAAGATTGTGGGCATTTTTCTTTTTTAGAAAAACCACATCAAGTCGCAAAAATTATTTTAAAATAAATTTTTACTAAAAAAACTGGAGCGGGAAACGAGATTCGAACTCGCGACCCCCACGTTGGCAACGTGATGCTCTACCACTGAGCTATTCCCGCAAATTAAATGTAATAATATTTTATATGACAATTTATTCAAGAAAATTATTGATTTAAAAGTTGTAAAAAATTTCTAATATAATGTCGTGGATAAAAATTTGCTAAATATTATAGTTTGTCCGAAAACTAAAGGCCCTCTTATTTACGATAAAAAAAATAAAGAATTAATTAGTAAAAAAGCAGGCCTTGCGTATCCTATTAAAGATGGAATTCCAATAATGCTAATTGAAAAGGCTAGAAAATTAAAAAAATAATAATATTTTTTTTATATGAAATTTGATGTTGTAATAATAGGCGCCGGGCCTTCGGGCTTAGCATTAGCTTGCGCGTTAGCTAAAACAAAATTAAAAGTAGCTATAATAGAAAAAAATTCTAAAAATAAATTCTCAAATCCAAAAAATGATGGTCGCGATATAGCTTTAACTCATAAATCTATTAATATCTTAAAAAAAATTGGAGTTTGGAAAAATATAAATACTAAAATAATTTCTAAAGTAAAAGAAGCTAGAATATTAGATGGAGATTCATCTAATTTTCTTCATTTTGATCATAAAAAAACTATTGAAGACTCTTTAGGATATTTAGTGCCTAATCAAATTATTAGAAAAGCAATACATAAAAAAATACAAACATATAAAAAATTAAAATTTTTTACAAAATCCGAGGTTTTTAAAATTTGTTCAAATAATTCTGGATCGAAAATTTATTTAAAAAATAGAAAAATTATTGAATCAAAATTAACAGTTATTGCTGATGGTAGACTTTCTAAAATTAGAGAAAAATTAGGTATTTATACAAATAAAACAAATTTTAATACATCGATGACTGTATTTAGAATGAAGCATAAGTTAAGTAATAATAATATTGCATCTGAATATTTTCAATATAACCAAACATTAGCAATTCTACCTATAAAAAAAAATCTATCTTCAATCGTTATTACATTACAAAATCATGAATCAAAAAAGTTTTTATCTTTAACAAATAAAGAAATTAATTTGAAAATTGAAAATGATTTAAAAGGCAATCTTGGAAAAATGATTTTAACTGGAAAAAAATATAGTTACCCTATGCTTACTATATACGCAAATGAATTTTATAAAGATCGCTCAGTATTAATTGGCGATGCTGCTGTAGGAATGCACCCAATCACAGCACATGGGTTTAATTTAAACCTCAAAGGTGTTGATATACTTCAAAATGAAATTAAAAAAGCTTTAATAAAAAATATAGATATAAGCTGTGAAAATGTACTTAAAACATATGATAAAAAATTTAGAATATTATCTTTGCCTATTTATTTGGCAACAAATGGCATAGTAAGGCTATATACTAATCAAAAACCTATTTTCAAAATAGTAAGAAAGTCTTTATTACGCTTAGCCAATATCGCACGCCCAGCTAAAAATATGATAATTGACAGATTATTGCTTAATAATTCATAAAATTACAAGATTGGTATAATAATTGCTGTAATTATTGATGTATAATTATGTATAAACTAATATATTTCATTGGTATTTTCTTACTTGCTGTATTTTCAGGTAATATAGAGACTTTTGCTGCTGATCATGAAGCAACTTTAGATAGTGGTGATACTGCGTGGATTATTTCAGCTTCAGCGTTAGTACTTTTTATGACTGTCCCTGGTTTAGCATTATTTTACGGTGGTCTAGTTAATTCAAAAAATGTTGTTTCTGCTTTAATGCATTGTTTTGCTATTTGTTGTCTAGCTTCTGTTTTATGGTTGTTTGGAGCTTATAGCTTATCATTTGCAGATGGTGGAGAACTAAATAAATATATTGGTAGTTTAGAAAAATTTTTATTTAATAATGTAGAATGGAATGCTCTAAGTGGAACTATTCCTGAAAATCTTTTTTTTGTTTTTCAAATGACGTTTGCAATTATTACCCCAGCATTAATGGTTGGAGCATATGTTGAAAGAATAAAATTTTCTGCTGTACTTTTAATATCAGCTATTTGGCTATTTGTTGTATATGCTCCAGTAACTCATTGGGTTTGGGGTGGTGGTTGGTTAGCAGATTTAGGAGTTCTAGATTTCGCAGGCGGGCTCGTTGTTCATACGACTGCGGGTGTTTCTGCTTTAGTAATTGCAATAATGCTTGGTAACAGAGATGAGTTCCCAAATAATGTTCAGCCTCCTCACAATCCAGGACTGGTTATGGTTGGAGCTGCAATGCTTTGGGTAGGATGGTTTGGATTTAATGGTGGAAGTGCATTAGCTGCAAATGCAAATGCAGGAATGGCAATACTAGTTACTCATATCGCTGCAGCTACAGCATCATTAACATGGATGGCAATTGAATGGTTTAAAAATGGCAAACCTGGGCTAGTTGGTATTGTTACAGGAACAATAGCTGGATTAGCAACTATCACTCCTGCTTCAGGTTTTGTTGACCCTAAATCAGCGTTTATTATCGGATTACTAGCAGGTTCTATTTGTTATTATTTTTCTGTTTTAATAAAACAAACTTTCAATATTGATGATTCTTTAGATGTATTTGCAGTTCATGGCATTGGTGGAATGCTTGGAACTTTATTAGTTGGATTTTTAGCTAATGAAGCAATCGGCGGTACTGCTGGTAGTTCTCAACAAGCACAAATTCAAATAATAGGTATTATTTCAGTAGCCGCATTTTCATTAATTGCAACTTTTGTAATTGTTAAAATAACTGAATTAACAGTGGGTTTAAGAGTTTCAAGAAAAGATTCTCAAGAAGGTCTTGATATAACAACACATGGTGAAAGAGGTTATCACTTGTAAATCATCTATTAATTTATATTCTTAATAAAGATGAAATTAATAATCGCAATAATTAAAACTTTTAAATTAGAAGAGGTTCAAAATGCCTTAAGTAAAATAGGTATAGAAGGTATGACAGTAACTGAAGTAAGAGGTTTTGGTAGACAAAAGGGCCATAAAGAAGTCTACAGAGGTTCTGAGTATTCTGTTAAATATTTGCCAAAAATAAAGATTGAGTTAGTTATTGACAAGAAAATAGAAGAAAAAGTAATAAAAACTATCAAAAATGCCGCTAATACAGGCGAAATTGGTGACGGAAAAATATTTTCTCTTAATATTGATAAAGCAATAAGAATAAGAACTGGAGAAAAAGGAAATAAAGCAATATAAATTAAGTTAAAAATCATTAAAAAACTGTTGTTTTATAATAAAACTTATATAAATCTATAAGTGTTGGGATAGTAAAGCATTAATACCTTTTTTATGGTTTTAAAGTTTAATAATTCCGCTAACTTACAGAATATTCCTTTTTTTAAAAGGAAACTCCTGGAAACTATTGGTTTAATTCTTTTAATAATTAGTTCAGCTATAGCTGCGTCAATTATAACTTTTGATATTAACGACTCTTCTTTTACATATCTTTCTGACAATACAATTAATAATATTCTTGGAAAATACGGCGCATACACTTCCGATTTATTAATTAAACTATTTGGCGCATCTTCAGTTCTTATTTTTTTAATAAGTTTTGTTTGGGGTCTTAAATTATTTATACATAAAAAAATTACATTTTTTTGGCTAAGATTAATTTTTGTACCTATAACACTAATAACAACTTCTATTACATTAAATATTGAAAATATTTTTAATTTAAATTTTCAAGCTGGAGGAATAGTTGGAAAATATACTTTTTTATACATTACAAATTTTCTTCAAAATATAAATTTTGAAATGAGCCAAATTTATATCTCTATAATTTCTTTTATTATTGCTTTTAGTTCCTTTAATTTTACTTTAGGTCTTAATAAAACAGATTGGATTAAAATAAGTAATAATTTATTTCTATCAATTAAATATATTTATTTAATTTTTTTAAAATTTTTTAATTTATCTTTTAAAGCTTATCAATACATTGAGCCAATAATTTTAAAAATTATAAAAAAATATACTAATAAAAATATTATTAAGGATTCTAATTCTGATGATCTATTTACAGAAAATAAAAATATATCAAAACCAGGTAAGTTATTAAAAGATTCAATTGAACCAAAATTTAATTTTAATGAAGAAACTGAATATGATTTACCTAAATTAGAATTTCTTGAAGAAAGTATTAAAAGTAAAAATAATAATAATAATAAAGATTTACTTCAACAAAATGCAAAATTATTAGAAAATGTAATTAAAGAATTTAAATTTGATGCAAAAGTAATAGGGATAAATCCTGGCCCTGTAGTAACTTTGTATGAACTTGAACCTGCTCCTGGTGTTCAAACAAGAAAAATCATAAGCCTTTCAAGTGATATTGCAAGATCAATGAGTGCTGAATCTGCAAGAATTTCGAATGTACGTAATAAAAATGCTGTTGGTGTAGAATTGCCAAATGAAGAAAGAGAAGTAGTAAATTTAAAAGAAATTTTTGGACTAAAAGATTTTGATACTTCTAATTCTTTAATACCAATAGTATTAGGTAAAGATATTTCTGGAAAGTCTGTTATTCAAGATTTATCGAAAATGCCACATCTTCTAATAGCAGGAACAACAGGATCAGGTAAATCTGTTGGTTTAAACGCTATGATTTTATCTATTTTATATTCTCTTACTCCAGATCAATGTAAATTTATTATGATTGATCCAAAAATGTTAGAATTGTCAGTATATGACGAAATACCCCATCTTTTAACACCAGTCGTAACTGATCCAAAAAAAGCAATATTTAGCTTAAAATGGTTAGTAGATGAAATGGAAAAAAGATATAAGCTTATGTCAAAAATTGGTGTTAGAAATATAGAATCATTTAACGAAAAAATTAATAATAAAAAACTTAATGGAGAAGTAATTGTAGAAAAAACTCAAACCGGGTTTGATAGTCAAACAGGAAAACCTATATTTGAAGATAAAAAAATTAATTTTAATAAACTTCCATACATTGTTGTAATTATAGATGAAATTGCAGATCTAATGGCAGTTTCTGGAAAAGATGTCGAAATATGTATTCAAAGACTTTCACAAATGGCGCGTGCTGCAGGTATACATTTAATAGTAGCTACTCAAAGACCGTCAACTGATGTTATTACAGGCACAATAAAGGCAAATTTTTCTAATAGAATAAGTTATCAAGTAGCAACAAATATAGATAGTAGAACAATTATTGGTGATCAAGGAGCTGAATATTTACTGGGGCAAGGCGACATGCTTTATATGTCTGGAGCAAGCAATATAAAAAGGGTACATGGTCCATTTGTAAGTGATGATGAAGTAGCTAAAGTAGTAAAATTTTTAAAATCTCAGGGAAAACCTACATATATTGATGGTGTTACAGATGACAAAAAGAACCAAGTAAATAATAATGGTAAAAATGATGATAACGATCCATTATATTTAGAAGCTGTACAATTAATAATATCAAAAAAGAAAGCATCAACTAGTCTTATACAACGACACTTTCAAATTGGCTATAATAGAGCTGCAAGAATAATTGAAAAAATGGAAGAAAATAATGTAGTATCAGAAGCTGATAGAATTGGTAGAAGAGAAGTTCTAATTAATAAACAATAAAATGAAAAAAATATTTTTTTATTTTTTTTTAATATTTTTTTTTAATCAAAAAATATCAATAGCCTTAGATGAAAAATTAATTAAACAAATAGAAAATTATTTAAATAAAATCAACAACGTTTCATCTCAATTTATTCAAAGTTCTACTTCAGGTTCAGAAGAAATGGGGAAAATTTTAATTTCAAAGCCTGGAAAGTTAAGAATTGAATATAAAAAAAATAAAAAACTTTTAATTATAGCTGATGGCAAATGGCTTCATTATTTTGATACCGATATAAATGAAATACAATCTATAATAATAGAAAAAAGCCCTGCATGGATTCTATTAAAAAAAAATATAAATTTAAAAAAAGATTTTAATATAAATAAATTAGAAAAAAAAAGGGGAAAAATTACATTAACTATAATAGATAAAAACATCGAAAATATTGATAAAATTGAATTAATTTTTTCCTCAAGTCCTATAAAATTAAAAAAATGGATAATAACTGATATTGATGAAACTGAAACTACAGTTGCTTTATTAAATATAAAGAAAATAAAAAAATTTAAACCAAAGACTTTTGAATTAATAGAAAACTAAATTAATTTATAGGAATTATTTTTTACACTAATAAATCTTTTTATACCAAAATTTTTATTTATTTTTTTTCTTAATCTATATATATGAGTTTCTAAAGTTCTAGTTTTTACTTTACTATTAAATCCCCAAATATTTTCTAACAAATCTGTTTTTTTTATAAATTTTCTTTCTTTAATTAAAAACTCCAATATGTCACACTCTTTTTCAGTTAATCCTAATTCTATTTTTTTTGATTCATTAATTAATTTTCTTTGTAATTTTTTAAAAATTAAACCATTTTTCAAATTATATTTTTTCTTATTTTCAGATTTCTTTCTTTTTGATTTACTTAAAATTGATAATAATTTATTAATCATAAATGGTTTTTTTAAATAAAAAGAAGAAAAGCTATGTTTTTGATCATTAGTTTTTTCTAATATTTGAATTATTTTAATTTTAGGTTTTGTTTTAAAAATATTTGTTATTACATCAAAGGAATTTAACTTAGGGATTAAAGAACTAACTATTATAAAATCAAAATTCTTTTTCGAGATATTTTTTTTTATATTTATAATTGAAGAAGAAAAATTTATATTAAATTTATTTTTCAATTCATGTTGAAAAAAATTTTCCTTTAACAAAAAATTATTTTCAACGATAAGTAAATTCATGATAATTAAATTATTTTATTAATTTTTAATTTAAATCTAAAATATATTATTATAAAAATATCACATTAAAAAAATGCAAATTTCAGTAAAAAAATCAGGAATAATTACTTTTGCAAATCGTAATTATAAATGCTTACTTGGTAAAAATGGAGTAACTTTAGATAAAAACGAAGGAGATTTAAAAACACCTTTAGGAATTTTTTCTCTTAGATACGTGATGTATAGATGTGATAGAGTGAAAAAGCCTAAAACTATCTTACCTACTCATATAATTAAAAAAAACCATATATGTTGTGATGACCCAAATCATAATAAATATAATAAAATATTCGAAACAAAAAATTTTAATCTTGGAGAGAGATTGTGGAGAAAAGACTCATTATACGATATTTTAATTGTAATTGGTTATAATGATACACCAATCGTCAAAGGAAAAGGTAGCGCAATATTTCTACATTTAACAAAAAAAAATATATTAAAAACTAAAGGATGTGTTGCAATAAAACAAAAAAATATGCTCGATTTATTAAAATACTATCCAACAAAAATAAAAATATTTTAATTTTTTAAATATAAATTTAATTAATTTTTAAAAAAAATTACTAAATTAGTAAAAATATCTTCACTTATAACTTGCAAACTTTTTTCTCTCGCATCTTTCTCTGCGATCAGAGTTGCATAAACTGACTCTACAACATCAAAACTAGTTGTTGATTTAATTTCCTCTTTTATAAGAATATTTTCATTTTTTATATCACTTAGAAAATAATTTGCAGTAATTTCTAAATCAGTTCTTGTAGCTGACATATCTTTTCTATAAGCTAAACTCGATTTACTTTCTGACATCTCCACAATGAGTCTATATTTATAAATTACTCTTTCGCGTTCAGGGTTAATTTTATTTAATAATGAATTTCTTAATATTTGGCCAGATCTATCTTTTATATTTTTCACATAAATTTTAGATATTTCTACATTTGTGTTTTGATTTTTCGAATATATAGGCTCATACCCACAATTTGAAATTGCAAAAAAAAATATGATATAAAAAAATAATATTCTTTTCATTTAAATTACTATATTTGCTACTTTATTTTTAACTACTATAATTTTTTTTGGTTTATTTTTACCAATTATTTTAGTTATTTTAGGTAAAGATAAAGCTTTTTTCTCAACTTCTAATGAATTTGTATCAAATGGTAATTCAATTGTATCTTTTAATTTTCCATTTATTTGAATTGCTAATATAACATTTTTAATTTCTAAATATTTTTTATCAACTACTGGCCAACTACTTTTAATTAAAAAATCTTTATTCCCAATTAAACTCCACATTTCTTCAGTAATATGTGGCGTCATTGGACTTAAAATTTTTAAAATAGATTCAATTAAATATTTAAATAATTTATTATCTTTTATTAACTTTTCTTCATTTTCAAATACTAAATTTGTAAATTCTCTTATTCTTGCTATTGCTCTATTAAATCTAAAATTTTCATAATCAATTGTGACATAATAAATAGTTTTATTTATTGCTGAAATAAATTTATTATCTTTGCTAAAATTTCCTTCACCTTTAGTTTTTAATAATAAATCTAAATTATTATTAACAAGATCCCACAATCTGCTTAAATATTTAAAAGCTCCATTTATTCCAGTATCTGTCCATTCTAAATCTTTCTCCGGAGGACTATCAGAAAGCATAAAAAGTCTTGCTGTATCAGCGCCATATTGATTTAAAATTAAATCTGGATCTACAACATTTTTTTTTGATTTACTCATTTTTTCACTTTTTCCAATTACAAACTTTTCCTTATTTTTATTTTTATCAAAATCAATAGGATCAACCCAATTATTTTTTTGATCTTTAAAAGTTTTATGACAAACCATTCCTTGAGTTAACAAACTTTCGAACGGTTCTTTTATATTAATTAATCCACAATCATATAAGGCTCTTGTAAAAAATCTTGAATATAAAAGATGAAGAATAGCATGCTCTATTCCTCCAATATATTGGTTAACTGGTAACCAATATTCAGCTTCTTTTTTATCTATTATTTCCTTTGAATAAGGTGAACAAAATCTAGCAAAATACCAAGATGACTCAAAAAAAGTATCGAAAGTTTCTGTTTCTCTTGTAACATCTTCTCCAGTTTTTAAATATTTAGTATTTTTCCATTCTGGATGATCTTGTAAAGGATTCTGACTTTTAGAAAAATCAACATCTTCTGGTAATAATATTGGTAAATCATCTATTGTTGCTGCAAGTGTAGATCCATCATTTGAATACATTATTGGTATTGGACAACCCCAATACCTTTGTCGAGATATACTCCAATCTTTTAATCTATAAATTGTTTCAATTTTAGCTTGTTTTTTATTAATTAAAAAATCTGATATTTTTTTTTTTGCATCTCCAATATTTAATCCATTCAAAAAATCTGAATTTATAAGTTTGCCATCTCCTGTATATGCTTTATCTAATTCAGAATCATCATTAGATTCAATTACTTGTTTTATATTTAAATTATATTTTTTAGCAAACTCAAAATCTCTTTGATCATGTGCCGGACATCCAAATACAGCTCCAGTTCCGTATTCCATAATTATAAAATTTGCTATATATACAGGTATTTTTTCTTTTGTAATTGGATTAATAGCATTTATAGGTAATTTAAAACCTATTTTCTCTAATTTTTCAAATTCTTCTTCTTGTAAATTCAAATTTTCTTGGCATTTTTTTATAAAAACTTTTATTTCTTTATTTTTTTTTGCATATTCTTTTGCTATTGAATGTTCGGAAGCAATTGCTAAAAAAGAAGCCCCAAATAAAGTGTCTGCTCTGGTAGTAAATACTTCTAATTTTTTTTTATCAGTTAAACTAAAATTAATTTTTAACCCTTTAGACTCTCCTATCCAATTTTTTTGCATTACTTTTACCTTTTCAGGCCAAAATTTTAAATCCATTAAAGATTTTTCTAAATCTTTAGCATATTTTGTTATTTTTAAAAACCACTGAGACATCAACTTTTTTTCTACGTCTACTCCTGATCTCCACCCTTTTCCATCAATAACTTGTTCATTTGCCAAAACACAATTTTCAACTGGATCCCAGTTAACATATGTTGATTTTTTATAAACTAATCCTTTTTTATAAAATTCTAAAAAAATTTTTTGTTCTTGATGATAATAATCTTCATTAGAAGTAGCTAGTTCTCTATCCCAATCATATGAAAACCCCATTCTTTTTAATTGTGCTTTCATTGTCTTTATATTTTTTTTTGTCCATTCTTTAGGGTGAACATTATTTTCTTTAGCTGCATTCTCAGCAGGTAGACCAAATGAATCCCAACCCATAGGATGCAAAACATTAAAACCATTACTATGTTTAAATCTTGCAATAACATCACCCAAAGTATAGTTTCTTACATGCCCCATATGCAGTTTTCCTGATGGGTAAGGAAACATTTCTAAAACATAGTATTTTTTCTTATTTTTTTGTGGTTCTGCTTTAAAGAGTTTTTTTAATTCCCATTTATTTTGCCATTTTTTTTCTAATTCATTAAAATTATATTTTTTCATAAGTTTCAGGATTTAGATTTTTTGCATCAATAAATATTTTCTTTTTAATACCATCATTAAAGCCTTGGCTTGTTTGTCTTTTTATCCATTCTCCATTTTTATTAATTTGTTTTTCTGTAACTACTTTTACATTATTCTCAATTAAGTTAGAACCCAAAATATATACAGATATTCTAAATCTAACATTAGGATTTTTTTTAGAGACTATCCAATCACTAAATATTAATCCTTCATTTAAATCACTATTAACATTGCTATAACTGTTTAGTAAATTTTTTGAGGAATTCCACAAATATTCATTTATTTTTAATTTTTCAAATTTACTTTTTTCTTCACCAAATCCAAAAATATTTAATTTACTGCAACTCGAAATAAATACTAAAAATGTTATTAATAATAGAAGTTTTTTCATTATTCTCCCCTCTGAAATGCATATCCTATAATATCAGTTTGAAATAAAGATTTTATATTTTTTGCATTAATACCACCTAATGCATAAATTGGTAAATCCGATTTATCAACAAGCTTAGAAAATTTTCTAATACCTAAACTTTTTCCATTTGGATGACTTTTAGAAGGAAATACTGGCGATAATAAACCAGCATCAAAATCAAATAGTTGCGCGTTTTCTAATTCTTTAGAATTATGAATTGCAGTTGTTATTATTAAATTTTTTTTTATTTTAATTTTATTAATTAAAGACCAATTAATTATATCTTTTTTTACCATGTATGTAGGAAAATGTACTCCATCAGCGTTTATATCTCTAGCCAATTTTATATCTTCTGAAATTAATAATTTTAATTTTTTTATTTTACAAAATTTTAATAATTGTTTGGCTATTTTTTTTCTACCCTTAATTTTATAAGATCTTAATAAAATAGCAGCCCCATTAGGAATTTTTAATTTTAAAAAAAAATTCTTATTAAACTCTTTTTCATTAAAAACTATTATAATTCTTGGAAGTTTTTTATTTTTAACTTTAACTTTTTTTGAATAATCTAAAAGACTATTAATTTTTATATGTGAATTTAAAGATCTCATTATAATAATTGTAATAAAAAAAATGCAAAATCAAAAAATTTTAGAAAATATTAATTTAATTAAAAAAAAGATTACTGATATACATTCTAAATCTTTAAATGCTGAACTTAAAATAAAAAAAAAAATTGAAATTATAGCTATATCTAAAAGACAACCACTAGAAAGAATTATATCAGCATTAAATATAGGGCACAAAACATTTGGAGAAAATCAAATACAAGAAAGTATTAAAAAATGGCCAGACTTAAAAAAAAAATATAATGATATAAATCTCCACCTTGTTGGGCCCCTTCAAAGTAATAAAGTTAAAGATGCTGTTTATTTATTTGATTTTATACAAACAGTTGACAGAGAAAAAATTGCAAAAGCTTTAAAAAAGGAAGAAGAAAATCAAAATAAAAAAATATCTTATATGATACAAATAAATACTGGAGAAGAATCACAAAAATCAGGAATAATGCCTGATAAAGTAAATAGTTTTTTTAATTTTTGCAAAAAAGATCTCAAACTTAATATCCAAGGTTTAATGTGCATACCACCATATGGAGAAGATCCTTCTATTCATTTTGCATATCTTAGAAAAAAAAATTTAGAATTTAAACTTCCATATTTAAGTATGGGTATGAGCGAAGATTATGAAAAAGCTATTACTTTTGGAGCAACACATATTAGAGTAGGAACAGCTATTTTTGGTGAAAGACCTTAAATAATTATTTAATTAAATCTTTTAAATTAAATGCATACTGCCAACCAAAAGTTATCATTTTATCTGATTTCATTTGAAGCCCATCATAGTATTGATAAATAGGCGCGCTATACTCTATAGCTAAACGTTGACCTTTTAATTCACCTTTTGGTATAATAAAATTAAGTCCTCCTGAAAAATTTATTTTTCTATGACCCTGATCTTTAGAAAATGCAGGACTCATTAACATATTTGTATGATGTGCATGAGCACCGGAAATTTTTCTTACCCATTTTCCATTAAATCGTCCAGAAAATGATAACCAATCATTTAAAACAAAAGCACTATATAGTGTTGCATTATATTCATCTCCAAGATGGTAATCATTTTTGTTATGATAAACTCTCCAAGTGCCAGAAGTTTGCCAACCTACTGAAGCTTTGTTAATTTTTTTATTGTAACCAATTTTTAAAATTGGATCATATGTTCCTGATCCAAGCTGCATTCCATATCCTAAAGTTGAATGCATATGCATTCCACTCATCATTACCATTACATCTTTTACATTCGTTTCTCCGGTAGGTAAATTAATACCAAAATTCATAAGCCATTTAGAATCTATATTTTCTTTTAAAAGTAATAAACCAGTTAATTTAATATCTCCTAACCCTCTTGAAGAAACAGTGAATCTGTTCATATCTCCTGCTCTTTGACGAACTTGCATTTTTTTATTCAAAAAAGGAACCATCAGCATAGTTGTAAAACGATTATTTACCCCATACATAGCTCCAAACATATGCATATTAGAATGCATTTTTACAGGAGCATTCATAAATTTATAAGATCCTGATGAAGATACAGCGTTAGCCCTAGATATATCATGAGTTGCATCTTGTAAATCTGACATTTCCATTCTCATTAAGCGATAAGAAAACATTAATTCTCCCTTTTTATGGATGTGATCCCCCATTAAACCAATGGGGGCATGACCGTCTGGCCTTCCTACTAAACCTATGCTATTAGCTGTTCCAATCAACGGAATTAATAAAAAAAGTATTAATACGTATTTAATCATTGTTTTTTATTTTTAGTACTTTAACAAAAAATTTAAAAAATTAGAAAAAAAAAGTTGACTTGTAAATGAGAATGATTATTATTATCATTAATTGAGAATGATTATCATTTTCACGTGTAGGGCGCTGGAGCATGTCGCCTGAATCCACATGCCCAAGCTTTTTTTTTAATTTTTATATTTTAAAAATTTGTATGTTTAAAAAATTATTAATTTCTACGTGTTCTTTTACGATCCTTCTATCAGCTACTTTGAAATCTGAATCAGTTTACGCTCCTGCAGTTACTGTAACTGGAGGACAAGAAGAGGTTGATTCTTTAAGTGGATCTGGAACATTTATAGATTATGAAACTATAGAAGCAAATAATTATGATAATATTGATCAAATTTTAAAAACTATTCCTGGTGTTTATAGTAGAGAAGAAAATGGCTACGGAATATTCCCAAATATTAGTTTAAGAGGAACAGACCCAGGAAGAAGTCAAAAACTAACAATTATGGAAGATGGTGTTTTAGCACAACCAGCTCCATATACAGATTTTTCAGCATATTATAATCCAACTTCAGGAAATAAAAGTGGTATAGAAGTTTTAATGGGTTCTAGTCAAATTCTATACGGGCCAAGAACTACAGGGGGGGTCCTTAATTATTTAACTACTCCAATACCACAAAAAAGAAGATTTCATTTAAAAACAACTTATGGAAATTACTTAGGAGTAATTGGTACTGGTAAAAGTTCAGGTCCAAGTAATATGCAATGGGGTGATGTAAGAACTCATGCTTACTATGGAGATACTTTTAATACCAACATTGGTGATCTTGGAGTTTTAGTTGAACTTTATGGAAGAGGTGATGGTGGATTTAGAAATTGGAAAGAAATATCTCAAGGGGCATCAGGTTTTCATAAATATGAACCAATGCTAAAATTAAGTTATGCTCCAAATTTTGATCCTACAGGGTTTGATTTAACTCATAGTTTTGAATTAAAAGCAAACCATACAAGAATGATTGGTGATCTTGGTTATGCAGGAGTTTCAAGACATGATATAAAATCAAATACATGGAAAGCATATGGATATACACAAAAAGATAGAATTTGGACAGAAAGAATTGCTGGTCACTTTAAATATAATGTAGAAATACCAAAATTTTTTGACACAAAAGTAACAACTACAGCTTATGCTTCTAAATTTCATAGAGACTGGGCTAAAGCTGCAGAATATAGTTCAACTTTAAATGACACAGATGGTGGTACAAAATTTTATACAGCTGACCAAGCAGATGAATTAGATACTATAGATACTGGTGGAGCTGCTGGTATAACAGTAGAAAATAAACATAATAATAGAACTTATAGGGTAAGAGGCGTAGAAATAAGAGCTAACTCAGTTTTTACTACACCAGTTGGGGATAAAAGTTTAAATCATAGTTTAACATATGGTACTCGTTGGCATTATGATGCATATTATGACCAATCTTTCTACGATTATTATAATTTATTCAATAGTGTAATGACTTTAACATCATCTACGGAAAAAGAGGCTGCTAGTTATAAAGAGTATAAAACATGGGGTAGATCTTTATATATACAAGATGCAATTTCATATAACAATTTAACTGTTACTCCTGGTTTTAGATATGAAAAAGTTGATGCAAAAAGAACAATAGGTAGTTTGCTTTCTCAAGATGTTGAAGGATATTCCGGAGGAGTTGGTTTTAATTATGTACAAAATGGTAATCTAAGTTTCTTTGGAGGAGTTCATCAAGGATCATCTTTTCCTAAAGGTGCAGATATATTTACTTCAGCAAGTGGTAGTAGAGAAAATATGGATCCAGAAACAAGTTTTGCAAAAGAAATTGGTTTTCGTTATAAAGATGTAGAAAAAGGTCTTAATACAAAAGCCGCATTTTTTCATACTGATTTTGAAGACTTAATAGTAAGTAGTAATACCGGGGCAGGAACAGCAGTAACTCAAAATGCAGGTGAAGTTGAAATATACGGAATAGAATTTTCAGGTAAATATGATCTCGGATATAATATGGGATGGTCTTTAAACAATCCGTGGACAATAGCATATACATATACTGAAGCTGAATTTCAAAATGATGCAAAAAAAAGTGATGGAGATACAATTTATGGAAATGCAGCAAAAGGTAATGATTTGCCATTTATTAATAACCATCAATTAACAATTGGGACAGATTTTATTAAAGGACCTTTTAGTGTTGGAACTATTGGTAATTGGAAAAGTTCTACATGGTCATCTGGTGAAAACGTAAATACTAAAGCAAATGATACTAGAATTGGTAAAATTCCAGCAAGATGGGTTTGGGATGTAAAATCTAGTTATAAAGTTGGCGGTATTAAATACTCCGCTGGTGTTCATAATGTATTCAATAATAAGTATATTACTACTTTCCTTCCACTAGGACCTAGACCTGGTGCTCCATTAAGTGCTTATTTTGGAATAACATACGATTATTAAAATCCCTTTTTTTTTAATAAAAGTCTAATGTTTTGGAATTTTCTAAAATATTTAATAGCAATTGAAGCTTTAATTGTTTTTATACTTTTACTTAATTTAATACTTCAATAAATTTTCTCTTGTTGAATTAAATAAATGATTTATTTTAAGTCACTATAATGAAAAAAATTTTTTTTTTTTTACTAATTTTTCTTTTTATTAAACCATTATTTGCACACCATAAAATTTACGGAGCAAGAGTTCATAAAGGAGATAAAGAAATTTCATGGAGAGGACACTTTGATTACGATAATCGAAGTAATAAAAATAAAGGTCATATTCACGTAGCTGAAGGAGAATACGCTTGGACTGATAGATGGCAATCTGAAGTAGAATTCTTTATGCGTGACAAATATGAAAATAATTTTCGTTGGTAT